>OGZX01002705.1_pt1 | contig 13547 bp, 10 predicted proteins | sample 1576881 | NCBI WGS metagenome assembly OGZX01 (sample SAMEA3541542, study PRJEB24748) | human gut metagenome | biome: human gut; feature: human-associated habitat; material: faeces | place: China | collected 2012
ACAAAACGGGAGTCAAAATGAAAACGGTTTCGTAATTGTTCATAAAACGCTGTTTTGTATTGTTATTACTAATAATTTTTGCGGTGCAAAGGTAGGAACTTTTTTTTATTCCACAAATAAATGCCGGTCTTTTTAATTACATCAGCCAAGTCCACAGCTTACAACAGCCGATAGAACAGGCAGTCAAGGTCAGACCGACTCCTGTTTCATAAAGAATCAACCGCAGCCGTTGGGCGATCGGGATTTCGACACATCCTCCCGTTGCATGGAAGAAAGATCCATGTGGCAGATGATCCAAAACCGTCGCACTGGCATTAACCATCGCGGCTCCCCAAACGCCGGACAGGCCGGAATTCAGTATTGCTGTTGAAAAAGACGAAGATGCGATCGTAGCGCCTGCCGTCGTAGAAGCAGTGGCAGCAGACATCAGGACGCCGGCGACCGGAGCAATCATAAAATCGCTGATATGCCAACTGCCGAGCAAAGCAAGCAGGTCCGAATTCAAGTCCGATGCTTTGATAATCCCAGCTATCGTCCCGGTGCCGACCAGAAGAATCGCAACCGAAGACATTTTGCCGAGCCCATATTCCAGACTGTCGCCCAACACACTCCAGCGTCTCATCGCAACCATCCCGGCGAAGCCTCCCAACGGCAAGGCGACCAGCGGATCTATCGTTATGCCGGCCAAGGGGCGCAAGGCTAACAACAAAACCGTCACGACAGGCGCTGTCATACTGGCCCAAAACGGCGGCAAGTCTTCATCAGGTCCAACCGGACCTGAATCAACCGCCCTCACCGTCCGGAAATCTTTATCGGGAAACAAGCGCACAATCACCCAGACTGTTATAACAAAGCCTATCAATGCCGGCACTAAATTGGCCGCCATAACAGAAGAGAGCGGCGCATTAAAATTCTCAGCCGCAATAAGCGTATTCGGATTCGGAGAAATAATATTCCCACATTTCGCACCACCAATCATGGCCAACAGCAATTTCAGACGCGAGCAAGAATGGCGGCTCGCGATCGTCAGCGCCACAGGGGCAACCGTGATCACAGCCACATCCACAAACACCCCGATAGCCGTAAGCAGCATGGTCGAAAAAGCCAGGGAGAAGTAGACATGCTTCACCCCTAAACGCCTCACGATTGTCTGCGAAATCGACGCAGCGGCTCCTGTACGGATCAAAATCCCAGACAGAACCCCAGCCGTCAATATACGTATAATAGCCGGCACAAGCGCCTGTATGCCGGTGACCATAGACGTTACAGTCGTTGTCAACCCCAAGCCTCCAATCAAACCTCCGATTAAGGCACCGATTATCATGCTGTAGACAGGCGACGCCTTTCGCACAATCAGCACGATGCAAAGCAACAGCCCGATGAGGGCTCCACATGTACTCATAAATGATATTTAGTCTCTACTTCTTTCCAGAAAAGCTGGCAGGCTTCACCATATTTGGGAAGGTCCTGCTGCAAAATATAAATCATGACAATCACACCGTCTTTCAGATAGAACCTGGAATCTGTGCCATAGGCGCCTCCATGTCCGATCCAATTATCAGCAATGGCCCAACCCAGGCCACGCGGTTCCTTAATATTCTCGCCCGTCTGGTCTTTTCCTAATTCCGAGACGGAGCTTTCCGTCAACAATCTCTTCCCGTTAAAGACACCTTTATTGGCAATCATCTGATAGAATTTCACCAGGTCGACCGGTGTAGAGAAAAGTCCCCCGGCAGCTTCAGCAAAACGTTTGCTTCTATCGTCCAACGGATATTGCAACTGGTCGATAACCGTCTCTTCCAATTTACCATCTTTGCCTAACTTGTAAGGGATCACCAACTTATCCAATTGTTTCCCAGCCGGCCAGAACGTAGTGTTTGTCATTCCAAGAGGCTCAAACACCCTCTTTTGCAGGAAATCGGCATACGGCATCCCGGAAACCCGTTCCACAATCGTTGCCGCAATATTCAGGCTCTGGTTTGAATAAGAGAATTTCTCTCCCGGTTCGGCAATAAGAGGAGTCATCGCCGTCGCATAAAGGCTGAGACTGAAGGGCAGCACGTCTATCTTACCCGTCCGTTCCTGAATGCCGGCAACCCATGCCATGCCACTGGTATGCGTAAGAAGCAACCGCAAAGTGATAGGTTTTGTAACCCGTTCGGTAACCTGCCAACTGTCGCGACTGACACGGCTGACCTTCATATCTTTCAATTCGGGAAGATAAGTCGTGATCGGTTCATCCAGATTCAATTTTCCCTCATCGACAAGCATCATGACCGCCACTCCGGTAATCGGTTTACTTTGAGAGGCAATCCAGAACAGAGAATTAGGCTCCATCTTTTTGTTTTTCGCAATATCCTGATAACCGAGACATTCCATACTAAGAACTTTGTCTGCCTTAGCCACAACAGTAACAAAACCTGGTAACTCGCCCGAATCGACAAATGGTTGTAACACTTTACTGACATTTTGGGAAACAGCCGGCACAGAGGCCAATACCATCATTGATAATAAAAGAAATAAAGAATTAACACGTTTCATTTCCAGTCACTTTAATTAAAAACTTATTATTAATATCATATCATTCAATTAAATACTATCAACATGTATTACGCATCCGACCGGCTATTTCCCAGACATCACCTTTTCAGGTGTACATTACGAAAACTATTCTTCAACTGGTTTGAATGAGGATCATGACAATCCAGGCAACTCATTCCCTCATACTCTCCGGTAGGAGTTTTATCGTCTTCCGTACCGATCTCACGACGACCATTCGGCGCATGACATTGCATACAAAGCCAGGCATTCGGGTCATCAGATACTTTCACGACAGAATCTTTATCGAACAGGGTCGTTTGATACAACTTGCCGGCCGGTAAATGACGTTTATCCGAACGCATATACAAAGCCGTGGTAGGACGCTTTGTCTCCTTCATTAAGACAGAACGTTCTTCCTTATTCTTTGCAATATACGGTTTATTTTGCAATTGTTCGGCATGAACCTGATGACAAGCCAGACAAGTCATTGCCGGACGTTCCGCCTGCGATGCATCTTTGATATACCAATCCTCAGGCTTGCCATCCAAAGCCATCAGATCATGGATCGTTCCGTCATAATGCATGCCGTGGCAACGGAAACAGTCCCAATAGGGTTTCTCCATCCGGTTATGCTCGGCATCCATAAATATCTCTTTATAAGTCGTCGAATGCGCACCAGCTTCCCAGGCTGCATGTTCAGCCTGATGACAAGTCACACAACGGGCTGCAACAGCCAACACTTGTTCCTCATTCAGATAGACATCGTCATTCGTCTGTTTTTTAGTAAAATGGCTATATATCATTCCTGTCTTTTCAACAAGGCCTTTCATGCCATCACTCAGTGCAGTTCCATGACAATCGATACAGCGAACATCCGAATGGGCCGAACTCTTCCACAACCGGCAGGCAGGAGTCACTTCATGACACTGCGCACATGTCATATCCGGGTCCAAAGAGACCCAAACCTTATAACCGGCAAGGCAAGCAATGACTCCCCCCACAACAGCAATACCTATCCAATAGCGGGTTTTCATGCTTCACCTCCTTCCATCCATTGTTTAACAATATGCTCACCGGTTCGAAACGCTAATGCCATAATCGTCAGTACCGGATTAAAGCCACCGTTGTTCACAAGCACGCTACCATCGGCTATATAAAGATTATCCAGGTCGTGCACACGGCAATACTTATCCACCACAGATGTGGCAGGATCATTCCCCATACGGCAAGTTCCGGCCTGATGCTGTCCGCCGGTTTGCCCCCGGCCTCCTCCTTGCTTCCAAACCTGTTTCGCACCAGCTTCCTTCAATACCTCCACCGCTTTTTCCTGAAGGAACTCCACATGCTTCTGGTCTATCGGATGACGGCCGCCGGAGATAGCAACAACCGGTATCCCCCAAAAATCTTTCACCATATCATCGACCGTCACACGCATATCAAAATTAGGAATCTCCTGTATCGGTCCCTGAAAACATTCGAGCCGGTAATAATTCTCCCGTTGGAATTTCTTATGTTCCAATCCCCAACGGGGAGACTGAGGCGGCCTGTTACCCGAAAAAGCATACGGCAACTGATAAAATTCATTCGCCAGCAACCCACCGCCCACTATACCTTCGTTATGATGATTGTAATCCATAATACCAACCGTTGCTCCGGGTCCCTGCAAATCCATAATATCGAAATCAAACAATCCTTTGGCTCCACAATAAGCATGTCCCTGCAAATTACGCCCCACCCAATCATTATCATTACCGATCCCATTCGGGAACCTGGCAGATTTGGAATTAAGCAGAAGCCGTGCTGTTTCCGTTGCCGAAGCAGCTACAACGATTATATCGGCATCCATCCTGCACTCTTTGTTGTTCTCATCAAAATAAGAGGCAGCCACTGCCCGGTGCTTATCGTCCGTATGTATCTTGAATACAAAACAGTTTGTTTTCACTTCGCAGTTTCCGGTCTGCATAGCCACCGGAATCACCGTATTATGCGTTCCGTTCTTCGCGTTTACCGGGCAGGCATATCCGCAGCAAGTCCGGTTCCGGATACAGGCAGCCCTTCCATTATAGGCGACGGAGTTACGAAGCATAGGAATCGGAAAGGGATGAAGCCCCATCCGTTTACAAGTCTCGGCAAGAATTCTGCCGTCTTTATTATATTCGAAAGCAGGCATCGGATAAGGTTCATGCTGATTGGGAGCAAACGGATTTTCAGACATATCGCCGGATACGCCGACTTCGCGTTCCGCTTTACTGTAATAAGGTGCCAGCTCTTCATACGTAATCGGCCAGTCTGCCAATGTCGAACCTTCCACTTCCCCATATTCTGATTTCAGCCGGAAATCCTCCGGCATAAAACGCCATGCCATAGCGCCATAAGAAACTGTCCCGGACCCGACACAAGCCGCCACATGGTTGTAAGCACCGGATTGCGGTGTCACAATCTGCTTACTCCCATCATCATGGATGATGACACGGGGATTCTTCTTCCAATCCGGCCCAAAAGCAGACCCCAAATCCTGTACACGCTGCGAAATCAGCTCGTCATTTATATGCTCATCGTAAACAGGCCAGTCGCCACGCTCGAAAAGCGTCACATGAATACCATTCACGGCCAATTCCTTCGCAACGACACCTCCACCGGCACCGGCACCGATCACGATCGCTTTTTTTTGTATTTTACTCATATCTGTTCTGCCCTATTAATAATGGATAATCGAGCCTCATCATACGATAGCTCACGTAGTCTTTATTACCGCCATGCCGGGGAGGACCGTAATATCCCTGCATTGTGTTACGCAGGACCATATTAAAAAATGATCTCTGAGAAACATCTTTCCAATACGTTTCAGGAAGTTCATTACGTTCCATCTGCTGCAATATGGAATACTGCTGTTCCCAGGACAGATTTGCAAAAGATTTCCGGAACGTTTCACTGCAAAACTTTTCCAAAGCCTGAATACCATTCTTATAATCAGGTTGAAGTTCCGGAAAACGCTGATAGAGCAGTTTGTCTATAAAATTAACGACTCCTGCCTCTTTCGCTCCCGGGAAGTCATCCGCAGGAATAAATTGCTCGCAAATAGCGCCTAAACACTCGCTTTCTTCAACAGAAAAACAACGACATTGCTGTCTCTCTATTTCATTTTTACAAGCCGGCATCAGCAATAAGCTACCATACAAAGCTATGCACTGTTTTATAAAAGCCCGTCGGTTAACCATAGTATTAATTTATTGTTTATATCAGAATTTCAACCGGTTAAAGATATGAAATATTATCTAACCGGTTGAAGTCCCATTATTAATATTTATACATTTTAATATAATGCATCAGAGCCTGTCCAACCCGGGTTTTGTTCCAAAACGCCATTGGAAAGTAATATCTCATTTTCAGGAATAGGAAGAAAGCCGCCTGTTTCCGGTCTGAACTTAACGGTAACCGTCATCGGGACATTCATAGTCCGGGCCGGAACATTCACGATTTTATTAATTTCTTTTTCCGCATCTCCCCAGCGCAGCAAATCATAATACCGGATACCTTCAAAGGCAAGTTCATACCGCCTCTCCTTTTTTATATTCTCCAACGTTACCGGGACAGAAGGTAATCCTACTCTTTTCCGAACCTGATCCAAATAGGATTGTGCATGAGCCGAACCCAGCTCCGCTCCCATCAGCAATACATCGGCAAAACGTATAACGACCAAGTCTTGTGTATTGTTTTCCTGGAAATTAGTTGTAGCACCATACAGTTCGCAACTATAATTGACAACATTCCCGGCAGCATTCCGGACATTGACCGGCATATACTTCTTCTGCCAATAACCCGTTTCCTGTTGGTTGTTCTCACCATTCCAAATAAAGCCGGTAGTTCCTTCTTCCGGATCTTCTACATTATAAATCGACGCTTTCTTTCTGATATCATCGTCGGGCCACTGAGTATACAGCATCGGGTTTACAGTTCCGAATCCCCATCCTTTGCCAAAAGGTATCTGATCCTGCCCTTTAATACCGAAATACAAATTGGTTTTATTGCTGAATCCATTTCCCAGAGGAGAATATTTCCAGGCAAAAACGGTTTCGATGTTATCTCCATTCTCGCCAATCCACTCCAACTGATTATCCCTGGCATACCCATACTCTTTATTTGATATGGAATACGGCCATAGATTTCTATAGTCAGAAATCAACCCATGTCCGCTATTCGCAATACAATCATCAATATTACTGACCACATACTCTTTATTCAAAACAGTCTGATCGGATAGCCGTATGGATTCGGCTTTATAGTAACCGCTATAAAACAGATAAGCTTTTGCCAGTAATGCCTGGGCCGCCCATTTAGTTGCCAAAGATTTTTCCTGGTCGGAAATATCCTGATAACGAACCGACGGTAACAACTCTATCGCTTTCTTCAAGTCAGAGAAAATACAGGCATACAGTTCTTCCGGTGATGCTTTAGGAACAGACTCGACTTGTGTGGACAAAACCAAAGGCACCGTGCCGAATAAACGGCATAAGTCAAAATACATATATGCTCTCAGAAAATGAGCCTGCCCTAATATCTTGTTTTTCTGCACCTCGTTTCCCCAAGGCACCCTGTCTATATTCTCCATGACAAAATGAGTTCTATAAATACCCCGGTAATATTTACTCCAGATACCCGAATACATATTATCCTGGCTTTTCTTATATTCATTCACGGCCAATATCATCCTGTCGACCGTACTGCCGCCACCAAAGCGGTCGTCAGACATGATCTCAGCAAGCAAGAAAAATGTTTGCCAAAAAGGATCTTTGATTTCCCCTATCGCGGCATAGGCCGACAGCAATGAAGAATACACATCCTCAGACGTTTGAGGAAAATTGGAAGAGTTCTTTTGTGTCAAGTCTTCCGTATCCAGAAAATCTGAACACGACAAGAATATGCAAATGCTAATTATAAATAGACTTATCTTTTTCATAACAATACCTTTTTAATATTTAAGTGAAACACCGATTAAGAATGATACCGGAGCCGGGTAAGAACCGATGTCAATGCCTCCGGCCCAATTATTTCCATTTCCGACTTCAGGGTCAAAGCCGGAATAACCCGTAACCGTCAATATGTTTTGTCCCGTAACATACAGCCGTGCCTGGCTCAGCGGCATTTTTTTCCACAAATACTTAAAATCATATCCGATAGTCAGATTGCTGATTCTCCAGTAATCTCCATTCTCGATATACCGGTCAGATACGTAAGTATCATTTATATGAGTAGCCATATTCACCCGCGGGATCGTATTAGACGTGCCTTCTCCATGCCAACGTCCCAGGATATCTTTCGTATAGTTTTCATGAGGCCGGTCGGCAAAACGGCGATATGATTTTGCGATCTGGTTTCCAAGAACCCCGTTAGAGGTCATATTCAAATCAAAACCTTTATATCCTAAATTAAAGGAGAAGCTAAATATGAAATCCGGATTCGGATCTCCGATCATCAGCTTATCTCCGTCATCTATCACATTATCATCATTCTGATTGACAAAAATCAAGTCGCCCGGAACAGCATTCGGCATAATTTTCTCCCCTTTACTGTTTACATAATTATCTATCTGCTGTTGATTCTGGAACACGCCTCCCGTCTTATATCCCCAGAAATACCCCAATGGGAAACCTTCTTCCGCTCTATATAATTCAGCTATTCCCTGGGCTAACACATTAGAAGGGCCATGAATCACACCTTCATCATTCGCAATGCGCAGAACCTCATTCTTATTACGGGCAAAATTCACATTCACTCCATAAGAGAAATCCCGGAGATTGTCTCTCCACGATAAAGAAATTTCCCAGCCACGGTTCCTGACGTCGCCTCCATTAATAAACGGAGCGCCCGTTCCCATTATACCTAAAATAGGAGCTTGTATAAGCCAGTCTTTCGTTGTTTTATTATACCAGTCAAAAGTAAAACCTAAACGGCTACCCAAAAAACGGGAATCCAACCCTATATCTGTCTGTTCGGAAGTTTCCCAAGTCACATCCGGATTCGACATAATATTTGGATAAGCAGCCGTCGTCTGGTTAGTTTTGTCTATACCCGGAAAATATCTTGAATCAAAAGCGATCGTAGACAAATACTGGAACGGCGAAATCGCTTGGTTACCATTACGTCCCCAGCTTGCTCTCAACTTGAAGAAATCCATCCAGGAGGACGACAGATCTTCCATAAAGGATTCATTCGAAATTACCCAACCGGCCGATACGGACGGGAAATATCCCCATCTTTTATCCGGAGCAAAATTGGAAGAAGCATCGGCTCTCATCACCAACGTAGCCATATATTTTTCCTTATAATCATAATTGATTCTGCCGAAGAAAGACAACAGCCGGCCCTGTCCCCAGGGACTTCCGTATAATGAAGTCTTGTCGGAATAGATAATTCTCGTATTATCCAGATAGCCATGTTTAAAATCATCAAATATGGAATTGACATTCTTACCACTTAAACTTTCCCCTATTCCCGATTTCTCAGCTGAAGTCCCGACTAATACATTCAGATTATGATCCTCATTGATCGTCGTTTCATAGTTTACCGTATTCTCGAAAATCCACTTCAGGCCTACCGACATGTTCTGATTGACTTCACTTTCCGTACGATATCCTTCATCGATAGTAGATAAATTATAAACGGGGACAAAACTTCTATAGGAAGAAGCACTCATGTCAATACCGAAAGAGCTTCTCCAGGTTAATCCTTTTATCGGTTGTAAAACCATATAAACATTACCTCTCAAGTAATTGGATTTGTTCATATTTCCGCTATTCCGATAATAGTTAAGACCGACAGGATTGGCATCATAAGGATTCCAGGGAATAGAATAATGATAATCTCCGTTCTCATCATATACCGGCAGGAACGGACTCGTTTTCATTGCCTGAAACAGATAGTTGCCACCGCCTCCGATAGCCTCCCTTATCACATGCGAATAGTTCAGATTCTCCCCGACCTTTAATATGTCAAAAGAGTTTCCTTTTATCAGTGAATATTCCGTATTAATGCGGAAAGTATACCGGCTGTATTGCGGAGTCGACGGTTGTCCCAAAATACCTTCCTGAGAGGTATACGAGAGTCCCAACGAATAGACAGACTGCTCCGTACCGCCCGTTATGCCTAACGCATGATTCTGGGTTAACGCGTTTTTATTCTTCAGCTCTTCGAGCCAATTGGTTCCGTTCCATGTCCCGTTTTGTATTTTACTCCAGTCCGGAACCAAAGAAGCGAAATCATATTCCGGCATACCGGAATTAACGGCCGCCTCATTCATGATCATCGCAAAATCCTGTGCATTCAACGTCTCCACATTCTTATATAGATTCTGAATGCCGACATAGCCGTCATACGAAATCGAAGCCTTTCCTTTTTTCCCTTGTTTCGTCACGACCAGGACTACGCCGTTGGCAGCCCTTGCTCCGTAAATAGCCGCCGAAGCAGCATCTTTCAAGACATCGATCGATTCGATATCCGCCGGATTCAGGTAATCGATGCTACTGGTCGTAACACCGTCGACAATATAAAGAGGCGTTGAATCGCCGGTCGTACCGACACCACGAACCGAAATCTTAAATCCTTCCCCCGGAACACCTGAGTTCTTGACAATGGAGACACCCGGAGCCTGGCTTTGCAAAGCTCCTAAAGGATTGACCGTATTCAGTTTTTGCAGGTCATCACCCTTCACCTGGACGGTTGCTCCCGTTACCAACTTCTTTTTCTGTACGCCATAACCGACAACTACCACTTCATCCAGACTCTGAGAATCTTCCTTCAAGACAATATCAAAGCGTTCTTTTCCTGCAACCGGGATGATCTGGTCCACATATCCGATATAGGAGATTTGCAACTCTGCATTATCCCGGACACTTAATGAGAAATTGCCATCCAGATCAGAGATCACGCCATTCGTCGTCCCTCTCTCCACTATATTTGCACCGACAACGGGTTCACCGTCCTGATCTACGATTTTTCCGGATACTTTCTTCTCTTGCTGCTGGATTTCCACAATATTCTCTTCCTTTTGCGAAAGAATAATATTGACGCCCTCCATTGTAAAGGTTAGCCCTGTGTTTTTCAACACTTCCTCCAATACTTCCCGGACAGGTTTGTTGGAGGCACGGACAGATACTTGCCGGCTCAGGTCGACATTACGGTTCGAGACAAACAGATAATCCGTCTGGCTTTCTATTTCATTAAGAACATCTTCCAGTTGGACCCGGACTTTATTCAAACTGATCTTCGTATTCTGTGAATTTGCATGGTTTGCAAAAGTGAGACACGAACATAATAGTAGAAAACTCGCTGTTAACTTCATAACCCTGCATATTTGTTTCCTTCCCGAATCTTTTTCTCGCAAAGACTCGGACAAAAAAAGTTTTTTCATACCTTTGTAAATGATTTTTAATTAATAAGTATATTAAGTAATGTACTGGAGATCCGGTGGTTGTTGGCGCAACTGCCGGTTCTTTTTTTGTGTGTTTCTCATGTGTCCTTTCCCATAGGCATATTCGTTTTATCAGTTAATATATATGATGTTTCGCTCTTCATCACGTTCGTAAATAAAAGGAAAATCGTTTTGCAACACACGCAAAGCGTGGTCCACGCCATCCGAAATGCGCAGCTTTCCACGATAGCCCTGATCCTTTACCTCCTGATTATTGATAACAATCCGGACATCATAGAACTTCTCAAACAATTGCATAATCGCATCGAACGACTTGTCTTCGATATAAATCAGGCCGTCTTTCCAACGATAACCATTCACATCGGTTGTAGGCGATACCTGTAAAGCATCCCCAACCAACTCAGCCGTCTGTCCCGGTGAGAGGAAGATGACTTTCGAGAGCGAATTGTATAGTTTGACCTTTCCTTCATAAAGCGTTGTCCGAAAGTGGGATTTAGCGGTATATGCTTCCACGTTGAAGATCGTTCCCAACACTTCTATATCGTACTTATCCGTCTTTACAATAAACGGCTTTTTGTCTTTCGCCACCTCAAAATAGGCTTCTCCGTTCAACGTAATCTCCCGGTTCTTCCGGGAAAAAACCATCGGATAACGCAAAGTTGTGTTAGCATTCAACCAGACGTTTGTTCCGTCAGGCAACAGGATATTGGTCCGGTTACCGGCAGGGACACTGACACATTGGTAGGTTTCAGACAACTGGTCTGCTTTATAATTGTCATACAAATAGAAACTTCCCAGCAGAAGCAAGACGGATGCCGCTATTCTCAAACTCCAGTTCAGCCAGGACTGCATGTGTAAATGTTTGTTGACTTTAATTTCAGGCTTATCCACCAGTATGGATGCATCGAAGCGAATCCGTTCCCGGATAAAACGCTTCCGGTTGGATTCGTCATGCTCGATCCACTGGTGTATGGCTTCTTTTTCCTCCTCCGAAGCCTGCCCCAGAAAATAACGGATAAGTATATGTTGATCTATATTCATTGCTCTCTCTTTAGTGTTTCTATAAGTAGAGCAACTCAGAAGGAAAAAATCCTAACCGCAACAATATTTTTTCCCGCAAAACCTTAATTCAGGAATAAGAGGAGGAGTGGAATGTAGTCTTTCAATTTTTGCAAAAGGTAGTTATTCGCCTTATTAATATGGTAATCGATCTTTTGCAGAGACACGCCCAATATGCCGGCAATATCTTTCCGGGACTTATTTTCCAGACGGTTCAGGACAAATATATTCCGGGTCTGTTCGGGCAACTCCTCTAAAGCACCCATTACGATATTCATAATATCCCGGGAGAAGATCGTCCCGTAAGTATCGTCTTCCAGCGTTTGGATGCGGGTAACGATTTCCCAATCGTACAGCTTCGTACAATTCTTGCTATACTCGATCTCTACCTGAAGATGTTTCAGATAGTTCAGACATTTGTTCTTGACCGACTGTAAGATATATCCCAAGACATCGGTATCGGCCGGCAGCCGGTGCTTGTTTTCCCAATAATACAACAAGGCGTCATGAGTCATATCCTCGGCTGTCGGCAAATCGTTGACATAATAGAAAGCATATCTTACAAAACGCTGATAGTACGTATTGTAAAAAGCTCCAAAATTCATCTCCGAATTTATCTCAAAGGGGTTTATTATGTTTCTCCGATTCTCCAAGCAAGTATTTTGTTAACTTCACAAAAATAACTTTTACTGGTGGAATTACCCAAATTCCACGAAACTATTTTCACCCGCTCCGGCAAAATCTTATGTATTCCTGTGTGTCAGTCTCTCAACACATAAACCTCCCCCCGCAGCATCTCTTCCGCCTCCTGCTTCATGATTTCAGGGATGGGAGTTACGGCACCTTCGTCGATCTTGCGGATGAAATCGGGGTATTCTTTTTTATAAACGTCAAACATGTAGTTGGCAAAGACGAACATCACGGTGAAGCGGAGATTCGCCAGGCGGTCGCACATCTTGACAAACGAGGCGAATTTCGTCTCGCGTATACCTTTATAATAGGCAGCGTCCGCACGCTCGTCACGGTTACGGCCTTTCTCGTTGGTCAGGGCGTAGACTATTTCCGGGACTTGGCGGTCGAGTTGAACCTTGTACGCTTCCGGCAAGGCGATTCCTTCCGGCTTGAAGCTGCGGACAAACTTCACGACGTCATGATAGCTCATACGCGCGTCTTCTATCGTGTCGTGCAGGTAGGCCGAAGCGTAGAGGACAAGCACGTCCGCTTCGGTTTCCGCCACCAGATAGCCGTAGCGGGAGACATACGAGGCAGTCAGTTTCAGGTGAAAGCCGTAGGGAAGAAATTCCCCATAGCGTTGATTCACACGGTCATGAATGGCAAAAGCCTCCTTCTCTACCGCACGAAGCCACAGCCGGTTAGCCTGCACTGCCTTAACAAAGTCGAGTTGTTCCATTGTTTATCCTATTTAGTTCCGACAAAATTGTCTGCAAAGATAAATTGTTTTATCCTATTTCCTTATCTTTTTCATCCTATACTATTAGCCCATTCCTAACTATTCGTA
>OGZX01002706.1_pt1 | contig 13543 bp, 10 predicted proteins | sample 1576881 | NCBI WGS metagenome assembly OGZX01 (sample SAMEA3541542, study PRJEB24748) | human gut metagenome | biome: human gut; feature: human-associated habitat; material: faeces | place: China | collected 2012
TCGTTATTTTGAGCAAGTTGACAAAATTCAATCCGGAAAAATTTCCGCAATGAAAATAAAGAAATTCAAAAGCACCATTTATTCTTACTGAAAAACAACGCATTACACAAAAACATGTTTCACAACATATTAGCTGATCATACCCCAATTTATCTTCCGGGCAAAGAGTATTTTTAACCTTTCGTTCAAAATCCGGTTAGGTTCGGACAACAATTCCGGGTCTTTGTCCAAAACTTCCAATGCGATATCCCTTGCATATTGGAGAATCTGGCCATCGGCTGCAAGATTGGCAATTTTCAGGTCGAGCCCTTCCCCGCTTTGCTGGGTTCCTTCCAGATCGCCATGCCCGCGAAGACGCAGATCGGCTTCCGCTATTTCGAAACCATTATTGCTGTTGACCATAATCTCCAGCCGTTTACGGGTATCGTTACTTAGTTTATAAGAGGAGACCAGGATACAATAGGACTGTTCCGCACCACGTCCGACACGCCCGCGCAGCTGGTGCAACTGCGAAAGCCCGAAACGTTCGGCACTCTCAATGACCATCACGGAGGCATTCGGCACGTTCACGCCTACTTCGATCACGGTCGTTGCCATTAATATATGTGCTTCTCCGGATATGAACTTCTGCATTTCGGCATCTTTGTCCGCCGCCTTCATCTTTCCATGAACCATACAGACCTTATATTCCGGAAAGACTTCCTTAAAAGTTTCAAAGCCATCTTCCAGACTCTTGTAATCCAGCTTTTCACTTCCTTCGATCAACGGATAAACGACATAGACCTGGCGCCCCAATCCGATCTCCTTACGCAGAAAATCATAGAGCTGGGCTTTCTTGTTGTCGTACCGGTGCATCGTCTGGATCGGCTTACGTCCGGGAGGTAATTCATCGATCACGGAGACATCCAGATCTCCGTACAAAGTCATGGCCAGAGTCCGGGGGATGGGTGTTGCCGTCATCACCAGCACATGCGGAACAATGGCATTTTTTTTCCACAGGCGCGAACGTTGTTCCACACCGAAACGATGTTGCTCGTCGATGATGGCCAGTCCCAGCGAAGAAAAAACGACAGTCTCTTCGATCAAGGCATGCGTCCCTATCACGATCTGTATTTCTCCCCGGGCAATAGCCGGAAGCAGTACATTCCGTTCTTTCTTTTTCGTCGAACCGGTCAGCAGCGCAACACGGATATCCATATCCTTCAGAAACTCCATGACGGTGGCATAATGCTGGGTGGCAAGTATTTCGGTCGGTGCCATCATACAGGCCTGGCAATGGTTATCGACAGCCAGCAGCATGGAGAGCAATGCTACCAATGTCTTTCCGCTTCCCACATCACCCTGCAAAAGACGGTTCATCTGTCGCCCGCTTCCCATATCGGCACGGATTTCCTTGACGACTCGTTTTTGTGCTCCGGTCAGTTCAAAAGAAAGATACTCTTTATAGAATGTATTGAAGTAGTCTCCGACGGTAGGGAAAACGATTCCTTTCAGTTTCAGTTTCCGAAGACTGGCCGTACGAAGGATGTTCAACTGTATAAAAAAAAGTTCGTCGAACTTCAGGCGTAACTGTGCCTGTTTCAATTTCTCCGCCGATTCCGGGAAATGGATATTCCGGATCGCTTCTTTCAACGGCATCATACGGATACGCGACAACACATCCGGGGGAAGTGTTTCGGGCAACTCCCAGTTCAACGCACTTAATAAGGTATATTGCAGGTTCTGTATCGCCCTCGAATTGAGGAACGATTTCTTCATCTTCTCCGATGTATTATAGAAAGGTGTCAAACCGCCGGCCACCTGCTCTGCCTGATCCACCGGATCGATGTCGGGATGGGGAATATTATAGATATGCCCGAACTCGGCCGGCTTACCGAAAACGATATAGTCGGTCCCTGTTTTATATTTATCCGTCACATAGTTAAGTCCCTTGAACCAAACGAGGTCGATCGTCCCGGTCCCATCTGTAAACTTAGCCACCAGGCGGCGAGTCCGCCCCTCTCCGACCGTATCATAATACAGTATACGTCCTTTCAGTTGGATATAAGGCATATTACCCGTAATCTCCGCCACTTTATAAAAACGGCTACGGTCAATATATTTATACGGGAAATAAAACAACAGATCTTCATACGAAGATATTCCGGCTTCTTTCCGTAATATCTCCGCCTTCTTCGGGCCTACACCCGGCAGATACATGAGGGATCGTTTGTCGAGATCAAGCATAGCTGTCTATTTGGACAGCGAATTTATTATTTTTATGGTCATAATGCAAATTTATAACCAACAGAGAAATAAACAACAACACTTCATCCCAAACGAAGTGTTGTTGCCTTATTGTTACAAGATCTTCACAGGCTTTGATATTAAACCCCTTTATAGCAAACCAAGTTAATTATAAATGGAATTTATAGCCGACAGATATTCCCAATAAGAACTCCTGATTATTAATGCAGTTCTGGAAACAACTTACACCTACAAACAACCGTTTCACTTCCACACCAACATCTGCCGTCGCTCCTATTTGCCACGAATTTCCGGTACCTATATACGCACCGCCATTCAAACGGAGATTCGTTTTCTCACTTAAAGGGATATGGAATGAAGCATAAACAGGAACATTAAAATCGATATCCCACGTATCCGTATTTCTAACTGACCACTGATTAGCTGTATGTAACAACAATCCGGTCTGAATCGAAAAGAACTTTGATTGTGGGAAATTTATATAGGCTCCTGCATGGAGACCCCATACATCGCCAGCCATTACTCCGGTACGCGCTTCGATATCGGCAGCTTGTACATAATTAAAAATAGAGCATAATGTAATGCCAATTAATACTAGTGTCTTTTTCATTATATTTATATTAATACATGACTTAAATGTGTCTCGTTTATTAAGAACGACCACAAGACTATTATATTGTATAAAGAAAATAATCGAAGTATAACATTGGGTTCAACAGTAATACTTCCATTTATTTCAGATCTCCCTCCCCACAGTACAGAACAAAACCATCAACACCGACAATAACAATACTCTTTTCATAACCTTTCTATATTATAATGAATAACAACACTTCAGTTAAAACGAAGTGTTGTTATTTTTATTATAATCAAATTCTCATAAAGGCCGGATTTTAAAAGCCTTACTATCAAAACTACACAGATTACAAATGGAATTTATAGCCGACAGATACTCCAAACAAGAGATGCACCACCATTCAAATGAAATTAACTTTCTTATTTAGCGAAATATAATAAAGTTATAATGAGAATCTATAACCTACACCCAAAGAGATCAAATGATCTTTATTACGATCTCTCCGATTCAAATTGATTTCGTAGTTCATCTTTACCAACCAGTGATTAACTTCCAATGAAAGCATCGTTGAAAGACCAACTTCAAAACGTTTGTGATTAAATTTAAAAGGGCTGCTTTCTTCTTCAATGTAAGAGAACTCCTCCGTTTTCATATCATAAGTTTGACCTTTTACTTTATCATTTCCAGCTATTCCCCAAGCGACGTACGGGCCGACACCCAAAGAAAGGCCTGTATTTTGCGCCAGCTTCGAAGTATATGTCACCAAGACAGGGAGCTGTAAATAACATCTTTGACTATCAAACTCAAATCCATCTATTTTTGTTATCTCGTCCACATTCACCTTATTTCCTATATTACCCTTCCAATCGAGAGGCCAATACCCGTTCTCGCCAAACCATATTCCGCCGCTTTCTCCCGCTTCTCTTTTCTGATAGAAATACAAACCAGAGCTTAATCCCGAACCTGTACCTTCTTTAAATGAATAATCCACTCCAATTCCAACACGAGGAGAGACGATCGCTTTCCCATTATCTGATGTAAAATAATCTGTCTTGAACATCGACACTCCCACTTCCGGAGTAATATGGAATTGGGTACGCATCGTTGCAGTTGTCAACAACAATACAAATAGTAATAATACATTTCTTTTATAAACAAGCTTACATTTTATGAGATTTGGATCATAATTTATAGTAACCTCATCAAAAGATTACAATGAAAATTTATATCCAATGGAGAGATTTACCCTGGAGTAATCATTACCGGCTATATCTTTGAACCAGAAAAAACCGGCATAATATTTACGGTATTCCAATCCGGCCTCAACAGCTGTTCCAACATTAAACGCTAATCGGGATCTACCGACAAAAGGCCCTACGTTCATACGAATATTCATTACTCTGGTAACCGGTAGGATATAAGAAGCATACAAGGGGACGGTTACCCCTAGCTTCGCATTCGAAAGGCTAAAAAGATCCTGGCTTCCACTATCCAGGTTTAAGAAAATGCCTGGCCGTAAATAAAACTTATCCAACATCTGAAAAGAGGCTAACGCACCCAGGTGCATATCCCAATGTCCGTAATATCCGAAATATCCTAATCCGACACGGGCTTCCAGGTCTATCGCTCTTACATTCTCAACAGCACACAACGCAACAATCATCATCAACAATAAGACTCTTTTCATAAACTTGCTTATTTAAGATCAATACAATCATTCAAACGATGCTTTGTATTTCTTATTGTCTATGATTCACCCAATAAAAAGAAAAGCTAGCAATTCCTTGCCTTCACAAGGAATGTGCCAGTATTTCAAGCATGCTTTTTCTTGAACGGAAGCCGGGGAAACAATTTCCTGAAACGGATCAGATAGGTTGTGATATTACTTCCGGCGATAATGAGTGTTACAGCCAGGATGATCATCACGATTCCACAACCCAATCTGGGTGTCAGTACTTCACCGAAAATGGTCACACCGAAAAAGACAGCCGTCAGAGGTTCCAACGCACCGAGGATGGCTGTCGGGGTTGAACCGATATACTGTATGGCCTGAGTGGTACATAAGAATGATATTGCGGTGGGAAAAATAGCCAAAGCGATCAGATTACCCCACAAATACCAGTCGTTGGGAATATGCAGGCTCTGCCCAAAATCCACACGGATCAGGAAAAGCAAAACACCGAAAAGCAAGACATAAAAGGTCAGTTTAAGAGTCGCTATATCCTTCAGTCTCGGCCGGTTCACACCAACGATATAAATTGCGTAACTGAGCGCCGATCCCATAACCAGAAGAACACCCATCGTACTGAGTGTCGCACCGCTACCGGTTTGGTAGAGCAAACCTATACCACCTAATGCCAGGAAAATACAAAGAATAGTCTGCAAGGTCAATTTCTCCTTAAAAAGCACCGACATGATCAGGGCAACCATGATCGGATAAACAAACAACAAGGTCGATGCAATACCGGCTTCCATGTAATTATAACTCTGGAACAGGGCAAGCGAAGAAAAAGCGACCAGGAATCCAAGGACAATCAACGGAACGAGGTCTCTCCGGCATAATTTAAAGTTTCGTCCTCTTGCTTTAAGCATAACACCCAATGCCGGAATGGCAAACAAGTATCTGAAAAACAATACAGAATCAGGATCCATTCCCGCTTTATAAAGGGGAAGAGCAAAAAGAGGATTCATGCCGTAAGTGGCGGCAGCTATGGCCCCCAATACGTATCCTTTTACCTTTGCATTCATAGAAGTAGATATTTGCTTATTAATATATCGATAATGGCCGGCAAATGTAGAGTGTCCTTTTTACATATACAATACCATCAAACGATATTTTTAATAAAAATATAAACCCCTAATGTCAGAGAAAACATTAGGGGTTCATCTATTTTACAATATCAATGTTCGCAAGGAATTCGCAGGATCGTAAATGAATTAGGCCGGCAAACCATTTCGAAAGAAGGTTTTATTCCTTTCAAGACGGTTTCTACCGGAACGACTTTTTCCGGATTTACAAAACTGTTCTCATCATCCGGATCCATGCCACTTAAAGTGATCTGCGTACCTTCCGACTGAACCGATTTCATATTAGACAGGTTGATCGAAGTATTCCACGGCGTATTCTCACCATTCACCAATTTGATAACAACCTCGTTAGTCTGCCTGTCATAACCGGACACAGCATAATGACGGATTACCGACTGATAAGTATATTCATACTCCAACAGGTTATCTAGGTAACATTTCCAGTGATTTCCCTTAATCTCGATTCTGACTCTTTAAGCAATTTTACATCTGTCTCCTCCTTTAACAGCACTCAAACAAGCCCCAAAAGCAGCCTCCTCCTGATACAAAGAAAAAGACAACTTATATCCGAATAATTCTTCAAATGCCTGACACAGGAGCGGATTTCTTTTAAGAGCATTCCCCGAACCAACGATAACATCTTTTTCATGACGGATATTCTCCGGAAGCCTTTGATAAAAATTATACAGTTCACGACTGATGCCTTTCAGAAAACCCAATATCAAATTTTCCGGAGTAAAATTAGAAAGAGATATATTTTCAATATGACCACGTTTGCACGGAGCAAAACGGGTTCCGTCAAATAAAGTTTCCACAATGGGAAGACCACTAACGTCTTCTTTATAGGGAACAGAAGTCATCACCTGGTAAAAATCCAAACCGCCGGCCTGGGGTTGCTCATCTGATAATGCCGGTAAAAAAAAACGTAGAGTCTGCTCAAAAAAGTTTTTCAACAAAACGAACGCCTGACCGCCACAAAGAGCGGCTCCCACCAATATGTATCCACCGCCGGGGAAAGGCCTTGTATCCAGTTCCGGTATTTTTATAAACTTATCCGAGTAAACAGAGATCTGACTGCTTGTCCCTACGGTTATGTGAATTGAATGATGGATATCCTTTACCGAGCCGAGGAAAGCAGCCTGGTTGTCTCCTATCGCTGAATATACAGGTATCTGCTGCTTATTATAACCACAACTAGTGGCCGATTCCGACAATTCCGGTAAAATAGAAAGATCTATTCCCACTTTATCCAGAGCGGCATGATCAAAGCACAAATTTTTCGTATCGAAAAAGCCAATGCTTGCACCGTTCGAGTAATCAGTAAGAGGCGTTTTCTGTCCGGCCAACTTCATGACAACATAATCCATGATCGTACAGATCTGTTTCGCATCACCGGGAACCAGCCCATTTACCTGATTATAGAAATGCGTCACCAGACCGAAACCTGTTGCCAGCGCATAGCCTGTTTCATCCGACAAGTAAGCTGCATAAGTCTTATTATCACGATATAACTGATTACCTCTCCCATCCTGCCAGGTATAAAGCGGACTGACCGCTTCGCCTTGTTCATTCAAATAAAGTATTCCATGCATTTGTCCCGTAACACCAATGCCTTTAATATCCGGGTAACGCGAAGAGAAATCATCCATTATTTCTTCCACGATCTCAATGATTCTGCCGGGAGATTGGGTTTTCTCCCAAAGAACCTCCGAAACAATCGTTGAGTCGTTGGTAATTGTGACCGATTCTATTTTATTTTTTTTCAGATCATAAGCAACACTACTGATAGAACTGGTTCCGATATCTATTCCAATAAAGCACATATTTTATTTCTTTAATTACTAATCATTAAATGTATATTCTGGAAAATCCAATCTTTATATTTCTTTATATAATTGTGTAGTACAGACAATTAAATGCAAAGTTACGTATTTTCATTAAACTTCAACATAAGAAATACGAGGTAAGCCACACAAACTGTTAGCACAACGACAGCTCCGACCTGGCCACCGAGATTATCGGAAGCAAGTCCCATCAACAGCGGAAAAACAGCTCCTCCGGCTATTCCCATGATCATCAACCCGGAAATCTCATTGTTACGTGCCGGCTTATACATTAAGGCGCGTGAGAAAATGATCGGAAATACATTCGAGTTTCCTAATCCGATAAAGGCCACACATATATAAATTGTCATTGCATTAAAGCTGAAGTAAAGACCAAGAATACCTAAAAGCATCAAACAGACGCTTATGATAAAAAAATTTCTCGAAGAGAACCTGGCCAGAATGAAAGTACCTGCAAAACAACCGCAAGTACGAAACAGGAAATATAAACTGGTTGCATATCCAGCTTCAGCCAGCTCCATACCGGTTCGTTCAATCAGTAGCTTCGGTGCTGTAATATTCACTCCGACATCGATCCCTACATGAACCAATATACCCAAAAACAGGATCAGAATGATCCGATCCCCCAGCATTCCGATACATTCTTTAAAAGAAGAAGTCTTACCTTCGATGGCATGTTCTTTAATATCGGTAAAATAGAGGGAAAAGATAGCAATCAGGGTAATAATGGCAAAGAGCGGGAAAAGTAGCTTCCAGTTGCCATAATGAATCAATGCCTGAGCTGCAATAATCGGAGCAGCAAAAGAAGCTATAGCTTTTACGAATTGTCCCAATGTCAGGAAACTGGGTAGTTTATTCCCGCTTACGATATTGGTTAGTAAAGGATTTAATGATACTTGCATCAATGTATTCCCCAGTCCGAGAAGAGAAAAACATAACAGCATGGAAATGCTGCTGTAAGCGACAAAAGGCACACATAAAGCAACAAAGGTGACTATCAGACTCAGCAGCACCGTCTTTTTCCTGCCGATTTTATTCATAAGTATTCCCGTAGGAACAGAAAAGACCAGGAACCACAGAAATACCATCACCGAAAAGGCATTGGCTGCCGTATCGGAAAGGTCAAAATCACTCTTCACATAATTCGTAGCTATCCCGATAAGATCTATAAACCCCATCGTAAAGAAGACCAGCATCACCGGGATAATTTTTGCTATCACATTTTCATTTTTCATGGTATTTGTTTATTTATTTGTTTGTTTCAATACTTATCAAAGAGGCTTCTTTCAAATTAATATGCCCTGACTCCGCATAGCAATCTATTGATTCTATAGCCTCATCCGTAAAACAGAGAGAGGTCATAGCAACTTTATTGTCTCCTGCAAACCATTCAGCCGAGCCCCGATCGACAAGAATGTACCATTCATCAACCGGAGGATTTACCCGGTAGGCTGCTCCTAACGGACTTGTATAATCTTCCGAAAAAGAAGTGTCCGACAATCGGGAGCGATCCATATAGTAATAATTCATTTCAGCCCGATATGCAAAGGCTATTTCTCCGCCGGAAACTGTTCTCAAACGAATGCCATATTCACGGGGATGCCACATCGCATAACGATCGGAGGCATCGAAAACCAAATGAATAACGAAAGGATATCGGGAGACTGATCTTTTATTGAAAATAGTTTGAATACCTGCTATTTCCGTATTTTCAATTTTCCGGGTCTTGCCGTATAAACTGCTCAGTTCACGCACCGGCTTTGAGCAAAGCGTATAATTGTTACCTTCATAAACCAATGTCAATTCACGGGGGAATGTCATACTTCCACGCTTCTCTGTTTGTGGTGTCAGATTTGCATATAACCAGCAATTCATCCAACCGACCAAGATGGTACGGTCATCCGGTAAATTATTACATAAGATGCCTCCATAATTATCTTTACCATAATCAACCCACAGCTCTTTCGATTGTGTCATATGAAAACCGGAGTTATTGAAATCGCCAATAAAATAGCGTGTGCCCGGTGCCCCATCCGACACACCTTCGTTTACATTGATAAATAATACCCACTTCGTGTCATCCGAGCCCTCTATCTTCAACGGGCTAAGCGTTGAATTTTCCCAACTGCCCGTTATATCCATTTCTCCTCCAAACTCATTCATGCATTTCCAGTGGATAGCATCCGGTGAAAAATAAAACCGGACTGTACGTCCTGTAGAAACAGTCATTACCCATGCATCTATCTGTTTATTCCAACAGACATTGGGATAACGCTTATTATCGGAATTATCTTCCCACTCCACACCAGCCTCCGTCCAGGTCATTCCTTCATCTCTGCTGTATGCCATTCCAACCGAATAGGGAGAGGAATTACTGCCTGTACCTTGTTCCGGCTTATAACGGGTGTAATAAGCAATAAAAACCGGGTGATCCGCAGAGCCTAGTCCGGAGGTATTGTCCTTATCGACAATCACACTACCGGAATAAACCTGGCCGTTCTCATCTGCAGCGATTGCGATCGAGCATTCTTCCCAATGGATCATATCTGTACTGACAGCATGCCCCCAACTGATATTCCCAGAAACAATATCCGACGGGTTACATTGATAAAACAGATGATATTTCCCGTTATGATGTACCAAACCGGCCGGTTCTCCGGTCCAGTTCTGTTCCCGTGAAAAATGTATCTCTTCACCGATATGAATGTTTCCCTCTCCGCAAGAGGACAGAAGTCCGGTTATTATTCCTATAATCAAAAAAGCAAACTGTTTCATTTTACTATTGCATTTAAATATTCCAGGCCGATTTTAAAGAATAAACTTCGGCTTTCACCACCAGAAGTGATCCTTGAGAACGGATCGCATACGTTTTATTATTATCCTCCGGCATAAAGCAGGAGCTCATCACGACTTCGCCATCATTGCCGAATATCTCCACCGAATTACGGTCTAATAAGATACGCAGACGGATCTTTCCATCCCGGGAAGGCAAGAATGCTCTTCCCAGATTGTTCGTATCATTGATTTCCGATTTATTTCCGGAAACCCAGTTATCGGGAATAATACCGTTGCGCATGGGAGTTCCACCACAGGAGAGCACTTTCTTTACGGCATCGTATGTTACCGTCACATTACGTAATGCTATTTCGAAGGAAGACGACCAGGTTACATCAAGTTCAAATTCCATATCATAAAGATCATCATGCAGTTTATCCAGCTTTTCTTCTCCGTTTATCGTTTGATTTTCCCATGTATATTCTTTATCATAGAGGTTTTGTATCTCCCGAACAGGTATGCGAAAGGCTTTTAATCCGGTAGAAGTCGTTCGTAAAGTAATTTCAGTCGGAAAATTCATCTGTTGCTCAAAAGGCATTCCCGGATATTTTAATGTTGGCATCCAAGCTATGGTAACACATCTGCCGTCAGGCACATTATTCCATGTCTGCGCCGCATAATAATTGGTACCGTAATCCCCCCGTAACACTTTTGTTTCAGCCTTAAAGTTTTTACCGTCAAAGGAACCGATCACATAGTCCCCATTAGCACCAAAAAACAACCATTTCTTATTGTCCGGATCACCATCAACCGGCAGGGCTTCAAACCCAGGACATTCTCTTACTCCCTCAATGGAAGAAGTACTCAGGTATTTCCACTCTTTCAGATTTTTCGAACCGAACAGGGCAAATTCATATCCTTCATCCATGAACAAGGACATGATCCACTGTTGCGATTCTTCATCCCATACCACTTTCGGATCACGGTTGGCATATTTAATATGCCGGATCACAGGATTCTGATCATAATAAGTAAAGGTCATACCGCCATCATTACTGTAAGCGATACATTGCGTGCATAAAGGGCCCAGGCCGGCATCCGGATGTCCACCATTTGTGATAAAAGCAATAATTGCTTTTTTATCTCCTGTTTGAAAACCTGCGACATTGTTCATATCGACCACTGCCGATCCCGACCAACATCCCGACCACACTTTATGAGGAGTGATATGATTTGTTATCTGCTCCCAATGCACCAGGTCTTTACTGATTGCGTGTCCCCAATCTTTATACGCTCCCGGGCGATGCGGAGGCATATACTGGAAAAACAAATGATAAACGCCGTCATAAAAGACTAGGCCGTTCGGATCATTCAACCAGTTCTTTTTAGCAGAGAAATGGAATTGGGGGCGATATTTTTCATTGTAGTATTCCGGCCGGCCGTCTTTCAACATCGTGACATTAGACAATGCCATGACTTCCGAGTCTGACAACCACTTATCCCATAATGCAACGAGGTCAATCAACCCCTTAAAAGTAGCTTCCACTTCATTGTCTGCAACTTCTGCGTATCCGTCAGGTTGTTTATATTGTGCGCCGATAAGTAACGGACGACAGTTCCAATCACGTATCTGTCCGACAGTAACTTCGTCATCCCGTAATATTCCATTTACAAACAATTCGGATATTTTTCCATTAAAACGAAAAAGAATGTCCTGCCAGCCATTTATTTCGTCTTCCGACAATTTATATTTTAATAAATGAGTTCCGGCAATTTCGTCGCTACCCATTTTTACTTCAATGTAAATATCTTTTTCTATTGGATTAAGGGCAATGCTATAGGCCAGATTTTGATCGTTGCCTGCCTTAGTGATAACCGGAGAATATCCATTCACGACAGAAGCCTTCACACGGGCATAAAGCGTAACCTCTTTCCCTGTCAGATTTAGCTCGTTACCAGCTCCCTGGCCGGCGGTCAGCCATGCAGAGCCGTCAAACTGAGCTGCTTTATTCCCTTTTAGGTTCACAACCGGAACTTCGCCATGAGATTTCAACATACTATTTTCTCCCGCCTGATCATTCATATCAGAGAATGACCATACGGCAACAGCATCGTCGAAAACACTTTCCGAACGGCAGGATGAGGCTAACAACATCACTATAAATCCCCATGTAAACAATCTATTCATATAACTTCTATTTCTATGGATATTTTTTACTTTGTTTCCAGGCTTCAACCTTTTAGGCATACAGGCTCGATTTGCAAAAAGGAGCCATACTCAGGAAACTGAGCACAGCTCCTACAATCACCGGTTATATTACCATCCGGTATTCTGCTTGTATAATCCCTTCACATAACTGATCTGTACCTGAGGGATCGGGAAATATTCATCCCGGTTCTTTGTAAACTTCGCATCCTTCAAATAAGAACGGCGTGTTTTTTCCACTTCAAAATATTCGTTCATGTATTCTGCGGCAATACCCCAGCGTACAAGATCGAAGAACCATTTACCCTCTGTTGAGAATTCTAGGTGACGTTCCCAGCGAAGAGCCTGCATTGCAAAGTCTTTTGTCCATGCGGGGCAGTTCACTCCCGGTCGATAAGGTTGAACATCAAACTTACCGGTAGGAGTGCCATCTTCAAACTTTAATCTACCTGTACTTGCTGCTGCACGAAGACGAATCTGGTTTATCAGGTTTAGAGCCTCATCCATACCTTCTCCTAATTGAATCAGCGCTTCCGCTCTCCACAACATCACTTCATCCAAACGAAGTACATCCCAGTTCAAGCCGGCTCCCATAAACGGATTGGTCTTTTTAAAACAATCGCATGTCGGTAAAACAAGCAATTTCTGACTCATGGAATAACCATATACTTCAGGCGTACGTGTCCAATTCTCCTGCATCACATAAGAAGGTTCGTACTTCCAGGGCATTCCTGGAACACAAGCGGTATGCATCAAACGCGGATCCATCGGTGTCTTAGCAAAAGCCTCTTTGTTATCCAGCGTTTCGCCTTCGTTGAACTTTTCGAAATCAGGTACTCCGTTCACTGTTTTATACCGGTTCATCATATTTACAGATGGCTGCAAGAATCCGCAACAGCCATAGTCCGAATTAACAGGAGATACCAACCAGGAATTCAATCGTCCCTGAGGAGTATCTGCTGTATATTGAATTGCCCATATAGATTCAGGACCATTTTCAAACTCACATAAGAAGTTTTCCGCAAAATCTGACGCCAGACTCTTACCGGAATTATCGATGATATCTTTACACAGACTTGCAACTTC
>OGZX01002709.1_pt1 | contig 13540 bp, 14 predicted proteins | sample 1576881 | NCBI WGS metagenome assembly OGZX01 (sample SAMEA3541542, study PRJEB24748) | human gut metagenome | biome: human gut; feature: human-associated habitat; material: faeces | place: China | collected 2012
TAGAAGGACCACCACGAGAATAATATGCAATACGTTGTTCATCATCTTTTCTTATGTCTTTATTTTTTTGTTTGACGCTGCAAATGTAGAACAATAATTCGTATCACCAAAGAATTTAAAAGAAAAATATCGCTTTATCTTACATTTTTCAAGTAAAACAGATAACAGTCTTGCATTTTAACAGACTATTTCGCATTCCATCACTAAGAGTCTGTTTAAATTTTGCTTGACACTGTTTTGAGGATTGGAGATACTTATCATCCATGCAAAGCTAAAATCAATTTATCCAAAATCCATTGTATTATCTAAAGGAAAGAGCACTTTCTCTATAATAGGCAATAACATCAAAACAATGATAAGTCATATATATAACCATAAGGAGTACAAAAAACGAAAACGCGATCCATGAATAAAAAGCATATTTATCAGAACGATTCAGAAGATTTCTACCTACATAATATACCAGACTGGAACTAACAAGAACAATCGCTAAATGTATTATAATAATTACCGCAACCATGTTATCTCTATTTATATTTCTATTTCTATTTTACAACCATCTCTTCACCCCTCCATGATGCGAGCAAGTCCCTCTTCGGATTCTACTGAAACGACATGTACCATCCCGACAAAGGGCTGTCGCTCCCACCCTTTCAATTCGGCGTGAATGACAAGGTAAAGATACATCTTTATGCTCAAACCAACATGGGTCAAAGGACTTATTGTATAAAAATATTTTTCAGGCTCGAAAAACATTTGAAACAAAATAAATGTCAACCCGCTTTTTCGACGTCAAAAAAGGAGCTTTTTACTCTTTTTCGGGAGTTTATTGCCGTGAAGTCGGACTTTATTTCATTTTTATGGGACTTTATCGCCATGAGGACGGTCGTCGTACCCTATGAAGACGGTCGCCATTCCAATGAAGACGGTCGCGAAGGCGATGAGGACCGTCCTCATGGCAAAAAAGCCCCTAAATACCCTTTAAGTATTTGGGGTGTCGTCCGTTTTATTTTGAAATATTCGATTCTCCAGAAGTTAGGAGTTATCACTTTGCCGGTATTTCTGCTTTCCAACAATCAAAAAGAATGCTTTTCGGAACGTCCTCGGTACCCCATCCCATCCGGTGTCAGATGAAAAGGTCAAAGCCATGAAAAAAGTAATTTCAAAACAGATCAAAATTTCAAACGAAATAGGAAAACGGCAGAAATAGGGGTTGTTGTATAGTTTAACACATTGATCTAAGAGTTATCAGGATAATTTCTTTCTATAAAAGAATAGATTGGAGATAATTTGTATATTTGCCCCCCGCAGACTGAAATAATAAACAAATGAAACAATACAACTTTGACGAGGTCATCGAACGCAGGGGCACCAATTGTGTCAAGTTCGATACCTTAAAGGAACGATTCGGCAATGAGAACCTGCTTCCCCTTTGGGTTGCCGACATGGATTTCCGGACACCAGACTTTATTGTCGATGCTATCAGGAAACGTTGCGAACACGAGATATTCGGATATACATACGGATCGGACTCTTACTATAATAGTATTATCGAATGGGTGCATTATAAACATAACTGGAAAATACAACGTGAATGGCTTAGCTACATTCCCGGCATTGTAAAGGGAATCGGTTTCGTCCTTCAATGTTTCACCCAACCGGGCGACAAAGTGATCATCCAGCCACCAGTTTACCATCCGTTCCGTATCGTTCCGGAAAGCATGCACCGCGAAGTGGTGTACAACCCGCTGAAAATGGTGGATGGCGTCTATGAAATGGATTTCGACAACCTGGAATCGGTGATAGACGACCGGTGTAAAGTCTTGATCCTTTGCAATCCTCATAATCCGGGCGGCATTGTCTGGAAAAAGGATATGCTGGTCCGGTTAGCCGAGATTTGTGCCAAGCATCATATTTTGGTTATTTCGGATGAGATCCATGCAGAGATGGCCTATCCGCAATATACGCACCATCCGTTTGCAACGGTTTCCGAAGCGGCAGCCAATTGCAGCATCACCTTTATGGCACCGAGCAAGACTTTCAATATTGCCGGTATCGTAACTTCCTACTCGATTGTCCCCAATGCCGGGATACGGGAGCAGTTCTACTCCTTTATGGAAGCCGGCGAGTTCGGCGACGGAACAATCTTCGCTTATACAGCCACAGAAGCAGCCTATACTTACGGAGCGGAATGGTTACAGCAGATGCGGATGTACATAACGGAAAATGTACGTTTCGTGGATGATTACCTGAAAGCCAACCTGCCGAAAATAAAAGCATATCCTCCGCAAGCATCATTCCTCGTCTGGCTGGATTGCCGCGACTTGAAACTGAGCCAGCCGGAACTGGTCAGCCTCTTCGAGGAAAAAGCCGGCCTGTTGCTGAACGACGGAAGTATGTTCGGCCCCGGCGGCGAAGGTTTTATGCGTCTGAATATCGGTTGCCCGCGTTCAGTCCTGAAAACGGCTCTGGAAGCGTTGAAGAAAGCAATCGGTAAGAAATAAAAGTTTAAACCGAACGCAGATAATGCAGACGAACGCAGACTTATTTTATTGATAATAAATAATATCTGCGTTACTCTGCGCTCGTCTGTGTCCGGTAAATGCTAACTTTTGGCACACTGCCCTCATTCATTCTCCCCAGATAATCACAGCGGATGATCATGTCCGAAACGGTCCATGCATCTTTGGCAAACCGGAGTTCCTCATCCGAAACATCCCCCGCATCTCCTACCACTTTGTAATTCGGATCAATGGCAAAAGCCTTTTTGTCGGGGTCCAGAATGCTGCGTCCCAATCCTTTCCAGGCATAATTATCCAACCCGAGAAGAGACAACAGTGTCGGATATATATCAACCTGCCCCATCACTTTTTCATAGCGCATGCCTACCGGTGAGTTTATTATGATCAAAGGAGTAAACTGCTGATCCGAGACAATGCCTTTCCCCGCTTTCGTATCACAGAGCATGCTTCGTGCATCAGCAAGGCCTTCATGGTCACCGGTTACGACAACCATCGTATTATTCAATATCCCCGACTGTTTTAAACGCTCGATAAAAAGACCGATTGCCCTGTCCGTGTAATTCGCCATCGTCATGTAATCATTCATCCGCTGAGGGATCTCAGCGGAAAAAAATATATTTTTTAATTCTTTCGGCAGAATAAACGGGTTGTGACCGGAATAGGTCACACATTGCAGGAACGTATGTCCATCTTTGTTCCACACAACCCCATCTTCAATCTTATCGGCACACTGGCGGAAGAAAGAGACATCTCCCAATTTTTTATGAGGCCCGACACGTTCATCAAGGATAAAACTCTGTTTATCCAACAGTTGGTCATACCCAAACATCGGAGCGACAATATTCTGGTTCCAGACAATCCTTTTATCGACCGTCATCCCGTAAGCCCGTGCTCCCGGATATTTTTCTTTAAACGCCTTAACGACAGAAGGATAATAAGAAGAGGGAAACTTAGTGCTATACGCACCGTTCGCAATCGGTAACAGCCCTGTATCGAACAGAAGCTGGGCATCGATCGAACGCCCTCCTTTTACCTGTGTCAGGACATAAGGCGCATATAGCGTGGTCGAGTCTTTCAACAATTTATTCAGATAGGGGGTTATTTCATTGCCTTCCACCGTCTTTTCCAACACCCAACTTTCCAGAGATTCGGCCAAAATCAAAATACAATTATCGCGTACCTCGATCTTAACCGGCAACGGTTTCCAGGCCGGTTTATCCGCTAACCAGGTATTTATATGTTTCTCTATCTCCGGTGTGTACACAACCTGCTCGCGTAAATAATCATAATAAAGCGAACCGAAAACAGTGTACATAGGAGTCCCGCAAGTATGCATATTGGCATTTTGAAGGGATTCGAAAGCCGCTTTATATCCCCTCTTCATTTCGATCAACCCGAACGAGAGCAGGCCAGTAACCAGAATCAGAAGGAAATAACGCAGAGGGAAGCGACTTCCCGGAACTTCCGCACTTTCATTCCGGCCATATTTCCACCATACAAATCCGGCAAACAGGGTGGAAAGAGGGAAAAACAGATCCGTCCACCGCGAAGCGTCGCAGACACTTGCAGTGAAATCTTTCAGATTCCCGGCCAACATATAGCTGCTTAAAGGGATAGCCGTAAAATAAGTCCGGAAATACATCAGGTTGGTAACCAATAACAAATCGACCAGTACGAAAATGACAAGCGTCGTCTTAACCGCCCGGAAACAGACGAGAGGCAATAATAAAACCAATGTCACCAATAGAGCATCCAGATAGGTTTCAATCCTTGAGCAAGAGGTAAAGGTCGTCTGCAGGCACCACAGGAAATCAAAAAAGAAGAATTTAGCGACTAAGCAAATGAAAAAAAGATACAGTACTTTACTGTAAATTCTATTACCAAACATAAGTAAACACTTTAATTAGACAACACCTATATAACAATGTTTGAGACGGCAAAGATAACTATATTCTCTCTTAATTCTATCTCAAAACATTACATATCTTTATTTTTCAAAGATTAAGAACGCAAAATCGGAAATTATGCGTAAATTTGTCATCGTTTTATTTATCACAAAAACAATTTTATAATGAAAATTACAGCAAATAAGTTCGTTGCAGTTACTTACGACCTGAACGTAGGCGAAGGCGAAGAACGCGAATTGATGGAAAGAGCAACGGCCGAAACGCCCCTGAAATTTATCTTCGGCACAGGTGCTATGCTCCCCGCTTTTGAAGACGCTCTGAAAGACTTGGAAGTAGGCAACAAATTTAACTTCTCTATAGCTCCGGCTGATGCATACGGCGAGTATGTGGAGGAACACGTTCTGGACCTGCCGAAGAATATTTTCGAAGTGGACGGCAAGTTCGACTCGGAAATGATCAAAGAAGGAAACACGGTTCCGATGATGGATTCAAACGGCAACCGTATGAACGGTTCGGTTCTGGAAGTAAAAGACGATGTAGTCGTAATGGACTTCAATCATCCGTTGGCAGGCGAAACACTGCATTTCAGCGGTGATGTTATCGACGTACACGAACCGACAGCTGAAGAAATAGCAGCTCTTTCTGCTCCGGCAGGAGGATGCGGTTGCGGATGCGACGATTGCGGAAACGATTGTGGAGACCACAATCATGATGGTGGATGTGGATGCGGCGGTTGCCACTAATATAAGGTGAATACGTTCGGAAACATATACAGACTGACCTCTTTCGGAGAATCGCACGGTCCCGGAATCGGAGGCGTGATTGACGGATGCCCGGCTGGGATCGAGCTGGACACGGCTTTTATCCAAAGCGAACTGAACCGCCGTAAGCCGGGACAGTCCAAAATCACAACTCCACGTAAGGAAGACGACGAAGTACAGTTTCTTTCCGGCATTTATGAAGGAAAGACGACTGGTACTCCGATCGGTTTTATCATCTGGAACAAGAATCAGCATTCGTCGGACTACGACAATATGAAGAGCGTCTACCGCCCTTCACATGCCGATTATACCTATCAGACAAAATACGGGATCCGTGATCCCCGGGGCGGTGGACGTTCGTCGGCACGCGAGACAATCGCGCGTTGTGTTGCCGGTGCAATCGCCAAGCTGGCGCTCCGCCAGAAAGGGATCAGCATCCAGGCTTATACTTCCCAGGTGGGAAATATCAAGTTGGAAGGTTCTTATGCGGATTATGACTTAAGTAAGGTGGAAGATACGGCCGTACGATGTCCCGATGCGGCAACAGCAGCCGGGATGGAAGCACTGATAGCAGAAGTCAAATCCAAAGGCGATACGATCGGCGGTGTCATCACATGTGTAGCCAAAGGGGTTCCCGTAGGGCTGGGCGAACCGGTTTTCGGGAAACTGCATGCAGCGTTAGGACATGCCATGCTGACGATCAATGCCGTAAAAGGTTTTGAGTATGGCGACGGTTTTGATGCTGCCTTATACCGGGGATCGGAACGGAACGACCGTTTCTTTAACGACAACGGGCATATCAACACCCGTACCAACCATTCCGGTGGAATCCAGGGAGGCATCTCGAACGGACAGGATATTTACTTCCGTGTGGCCTTCAAATCGGTTGCCACGATCCTTATGGAACAGGAAACGGTTAATATGGATGGCGAAGATACGATATTAAAGGCTCGTGGCCGCCATGATCCGTGTGTCCTGCCACGTGCAGTGCCTATCGTCGAATCGATGACGGCAATGACATTACTGGATTATCTGTTGATACAAAAAACAAGGGAATAATAATGTGGCAATTATTTAATGTGCCAATGTGCCAATGAAAACAGCAATCGTTTGTATTATAATTGGCACATTGGCATATTTGCACATTGATACATTATTATTCATGATGGTACGGTTCATTATTTAGGATCGTCATCGCCCGATAAATCTGTTCGACAAAAATCAAACGAATCATCTGGTGGGAAAAGGTCATTTTACTTAATGATATTTTCTCGGCAGATGCTTTGTAAACAGCCTCACTGAAACCATACGGGCCACCGACGACAAAAACCAACCGCTTCGGAACGGTATGCATCTTCTTTTCGAGATATACGGAAAACTGCATAGATGTAAACTCTTTTCCTTTTTCATCCAACAAAACCAAATAATCTCCGGGTTGCAACGCCTTCAGTATCAGTTCTCCCTCCTTCTCTTTCTGCTGCGGTTCAGACAGGTTCTTGACGTTCTTGATGTCGGGAATCACTTCCAGTTCAAAGGGGATATAATGGACCAGACGATTCTTATATTCATTGATCGCTTCCACAAAATAGCCGGCATCCGTCTTACCTATCACAATTAGCGCAATTTTCATTCGTTTACATTTTAGAGATTGAAGGCGCTAAATTACAGGAAAAAATACATACCTTTGCATGATAGTACTCATAAAAAGAGGAGATAGCTTATGAAACGATTATTTCTTACGTTGGCATTGGTTCTCTCGGTTCTGAGCATGATGGCAGCCGATATCGTTCCGATTTCAAATGCTTTCAAGGGAGGCAACGCCTCGTCGCTCAGCGGATCAATGGACAAGGAAGTCGACATGGCCCTACCGGGTTCGTCCAAAAAGTGCAACGCAAACGATGCTGTTTCAATGCTGAATGCCTTCTTCGGAAGTAACAAACCGACAGGATTCACGGTCGTGCATCACGCTGATAAAAAAGAGAATGGTTTCTTTGTCGGCAAACTGCCTACCGCATCCGGCGAATACCGTGTAAACGTGACCTACCGGGCGGAAGGAGACAAAGCGATTATACAATCTGTCAGAATAGAATAATAAAGGATATGAATTTAAAAGAAACAAAAGAACAACTGATCGCGGAACTGATCCGCCTGGCATTTGCAGAAGATATAGGTGATGGCGACCATACAACGCTGTGTTGTATCCCGGCAACGGAAATGGGTAAAAGCCAGCTGATCGTAAAAGAAGACGGTGTACTGGCCGGTGTCGAAATGGCTGAACGCATCTTCCGGGCTTTCGATCCGGACTTGAAGATGACGACGTTTATACAGGACGGGACTGAAGTGAAAAAGGGCGATATCGCTTTCGTCGTAGAAGGGAAAGTGCAGTCTTTGTTGCAGACCGAACGCCTGATGCTGAACGTGATGCAGCGTATGAGCGGCATCGCAACTACTACACGCAAATACGTAAAAGCGCTGGAAGGCACAAAAACACGCGTATTGGATACGCGCAAAACGACTCCGGGCCTGCGCATGATCGAAAAGGAAGCGGTTAAAATCGGCGGCGGTGTAAATCATCGTATCGGTTTGTTCGATATGATTCTGCTGAAAGATAACCATGTGGATTTTGCCGGAGGCATCGAAGCGGCGATCACACGTTGTCATCAATACCTGAAAGAGAAGAACAAGGACCTGAAGATCGAAATCGAAGTCCGTAACTTCGACGAATTGCAGGAAGCGATGCGTGTCGGCGGCATCGACCGCATTATGCTGGATAACTTCAATATCGAGAATACGAAGAAAGCTGTCGAAATGGTTGCCGGTCGTTATGAACTGGAATCTTCCGGCGGTATCACCTTTGCCACACTTCGCGACTATGCAGAATGCGGTGTGGACTATATCTCGGTCGGAGCGCTGACCCACTCCGTCAAGGGACTGGATATGAGCTTCAAGGCTTGCTAAGCCTCACCCCCTACAAGATACGTTTTACGACATTATTATGTAATTGGTATTGCTGCCCGCTTTCGGGACATACGGCAATACCTTTTTCGTTAAAATCGAGGCGGTGGCCGTATTCGCTTATCCAGCCGATCTGAACGGATGGATTACCGACGACCAGGGCATAAGGGGGAATGTCTTTTGTGACAACTGCCCCTGCGCCGATCATGGCGTATGCTCCGATGGCATGGCCGCAAACGATGGTTGCATTCGCTCCGACAGTTGCCCCTTTGCCGATATGAGTTTTCTGATACTGGTTCTTGCGAACGACGGCACTACGGGGATTGATCACATTAGTGAATACGCAACTGGGCCCTAAAAAGACATCGTCTTCACACGTCACTCCGGTATAAACAGATACATTATTCTGGACTTTCACATTATTCCCGAGAACCACTTCCGGCGAGATCACTACATTCTGCCCGATGTTACAGTCCTGTCCGATCGTACAACCGGACATGATATGCGAGAAATGCCAGATACGGGTATTATCACCGATCGTGCATCCGGGGTCGATAACCGCTGTTTCGTGTGCCTGATAAGCTGCCATTTATTTATAGATTAAGAAGATTGTCGGTTTCTTACTCAGATCGGGCACTTTACCGGCCCATTCCTTTACCGGACGCGTGTGGATATATTCATCCTCACAGGTTATGTTCGATGCAATACAAAGCTTAGTAGACGGACGGCAAGTACGAATCAGCTCTTCCGCCAGTTTATTGTTGCGATAAGGCGTTTCGATGAACAACTGCGTCTGGTTCTCCGAATAGATACGGCCTTCCAGCTTCTTGATCGTGTTCGTCCGTTCCGAGGCGTCGATCGGCAGATAGCCGTGAAAAGCGAAGCTCTGGCCGTTAAAGCCGGAACCCATAACCGACATAAGGATAGAAGATGGACCCACTAACGGGACCACTTTGTAGCCCTTCCGTTGTGCAATCGCCACGACATCTGCACCCGGATCGGCAACAGCCGGACACCCCGCCTCCGAAATCACGCCGACCGATTCACCTTTTGCCAACGGAACCAGATAACCGGCCACATCTTCGGGTGAGGTATGCTTGTTCAATTCGTAAAAAGCCAGGTCGTCTATCACGATAGACGGCTCCGTCTTCTTTAGGAAACGACGTGCCGTACGCACATTCTCCACAATAAAATGGCGGATGGAAAGGATCACTTCCCGGTTGTATTCGGGAAGAACCCGGCGGTGTTCAACGTCGCCAAGCGTAACCGGTATGAGGTAAAGAGATGCTTGCATAGTTCATAAATCGGATATGCCGGACCGATGACCGTTTTTTATTCGATACAAAAATAGTACTTTTGTGCCAAACAAGCAGAATAAGATGGCACTTCCTATAGATTTTATCACACGCACCCGAGCATTACTGGGAAATGAGTTCGACCGGTTAGAGGCAGCGTTGCAGGCCGACGTCCCCGTCAGTATCCGTATAAACGAGAAGAAAGGGACACCTGCTCCCAAAGCAGGGGCGCCGGACAGCCAGGTTGCCTGGTGCGAAACGGGCTATTACCTGCCGGAGAGGTTGTCGTTCACATTCGACCCGCTGTTCCACGCCGGAGCCTACTACGTGCAGGAAGCCTCCTCCATGTTCCTCGAACAGGCAATACGGAATTATGTAAAAGCGCCGGTCCGGTGCCTCGACCTCTGCGCCGCCCCGGGTGGCAAATCGACACACCTGCTCAGCCTGTTGCCGGAAGGAAGCCTGCTTGTCAGCAACGAAGTGATCCGCAGCCGGAGTAACATTCTGGCTGAAAACATTGCCAAATGGGGAAACCCAAACAGCATTGTCACCAATAACGATCCGGAGGAGATCGGCCGTCTTACGCATCTGTTCGACGTGATCGTCACCGACGTGCCCTGCTCTGGCGAGGGTATGTTCCGCAAAGACACCGACAGCACAGGCGAATGGAGCGTGGCCAATGTCGAACTCTGTGCCGGACGCCAGCGCCGTATCATCCATGATATCTGGAACGCCCTGAAACCGGGCGGCCTGCTGGTCTACAGCACCTGTACCTACAACACCGAAGAGGACGAAGAGAACATACATTATATAATTGAGGAGTTAGGCGCCGAAGCCCTGTCCATTCCGGTGAAAGGAGAATGGCAAACGACCGGCCCGCTCAAATACGACCACCCGGTCTACCGCTTTTTCCCGCACAAGACTAAAGGCGAAGGCTTCTTCCTGGCCGTCCTCCGGAAAGCCGAAGGGGAAGCGGAAGAGATACGGTTCAAAAGTAAAAACAAAAAAGAGAAAGGGAAAACCGTACCGGCCACACCCCAAGCTGTCAAATCGTATCTATCGGATGCCGACCTGTGTTCATCCGAATGGAACGGCAATTTCCTCCGGATGCATCCCGAACCCGTCCGGCTGGTTTATCCGCTGCTCCGCGAACACCTGCGCATCCTCTCCGCCGGCATCTGCATCGGCGAAGCCAAAGGAAAAGACTTCATCCCAGCCCAGGAGCTGGCGCTCAGCACCGCTCTGCATCCGGACGCCTTCTCTTCGGTCGAGCTGGATTGGGACAACGCAATCCGGTATCTGAAAAAAGAAGCCCTTCTCCTGCCCGACGACACGGAAAAAGGCTACGTATTACTTCGCTATAAAGGATTCCCCCTCGGCTTCGCCAAACATCTCGGCAACCGGGCCAATAACCTTTACCCGCAGGAATGGCGCATTCGCACCAGCTATATTCCGGAGAAGGTGACGACGTTATTATAGCCTCACTCGCTCTTCACCACCTCCGCCGGATTGCTGTTGGCGGCCTTCAATACCTGTCCCAGAACTGTCAGTAGAACCACCACTACGACACCCGTAATCACTCCCGCCAGTAGCCACCAGGGGATATTCGTGCGATAGGCATATCCTTGCAGCCAGTTGTTCATGGCAATATAAGCCAGCGGGAGCGCGATAGCTCCGGCAACGACCACCTGCAATGTGTATTCACGGAAAAACATGCGGACAATGCTCCAAACCTCAGCTCCCACAACTTTGCGGACAGCAATTTCCTTCCGGCGACGCCGAGAAGCTGCAGCGGCTACGGCATAAATACCGAACAACGAAATCAGCAGGCAAACGACTGCCAAGACGGAAAACATCTTTAAGCCCGCCTGCTCCGAAACATTCAAACGATCATACATTTCGCTAAGCGCTGTCGGATGCACATCCACAAAAGAGGGGTCTATTTCAGGCAGAATAGCATTTAGCCGTTGTATCGCCTCTTGCTCCTGACCGGGCAACGTACGGACATAGAAACTATTTGACGGATACATCGACTGGAAAAATATAGTCGGAAGGATATGGCTACGGAGTGAAAAGAGATGGAAATCTTTCACCACACCCACCACGCGATATTCTTCCTTCTCATTTAAAGTCAGTCGAATAACAGTTCCTACCGGTTCGCGAAGCCCCATCACCCGGACAGCCTCCTCGTTAAGAACCACTTTACGCTCTCCACCTTCATCCAGCCATTCTCCCTTAAGCATATGAACCTTGAATATTTCAGCAAACCGGCTATCGGTGGGAACGGTACAAAAAGCAGGTTTTTCGGCTTGCGACTTCCCCGGCCATTCCACATCTGTTTTTATCTCAGAAGGAGAAGCACTGTGCTTCGGCGTGAAATAGGTATCCGTCACTTGCTCGATTTGAGGAATAGAGGCCAGTTCTTTCAGTAAGGCTTCGCGTACATCGTCATTTATAAAAAGCTGGATACCGGACAAATAGATGATATTATTGCGGTCGAATCCCAAATCTTTATGATTGACAAAACGCATTTGCAGCATCACAACCCATACAGCGACAAGAAAAACAACACTGACCGCAAGTTGTAAAGTGACAGCCATACGCTGTAACCCCATCCCTCCGATAGCCTTTCGTTCCGCCAGTGGCCGCATGGCCGACCGGCTCAACCGTCCAAAAAGAATAAAACCGGCGAACAGAACGAATAACATCACACCTGCTCCACAAACAGCAAAAAGACTAAGAACCTGCGATAGCTCCATCCTAATCCCCAGCAGACCGGAAAATACTGGACTGGCAACAACGACGAAGTAGCAGGCAGGCAACAATGCCAGTAAGATAGCACAAGCCAGTTCGAACAGCATCTGCCGGACCAGTTGACCGCCGGACGCACCATTAACCACTCTCAGATGTAATTCGCGCATACGTTGACGGAAAAGACCGAGATGCAGGTTCAGGAAATTGAACAATGCACTAAACAACAACAATATCCCGGCAATAACAAACAAGCAGATGAAATTAAGCGTAAACGGCACATCCGTATTCAACCGGTAGCGGACATCGCACACAGGCAACATCCGTATTTCCATACCGGGACTTGCACACTTATCGGAAGGATAATGGTGCAGTTGTCCTTCAAGGAGGCCAATATCCGTATCAGGAGGTAGTTTTACATACATCTGTAAAGACGCTAAATTCCATATAGCCTTTCCGGATTCATCAATAAATGTTTTATGCAATCTTATCTGTTCATGGGAAAGAATTGCCTCAAACGACAAATTAGTGTCACGCGGCGGATCTTTCACTACGGCTGTAACGGTGTAGGGCGAATCATATTGAGTTATGCCTATGCCCTTTATCGACTGTCCGACAGCTTTCTCCACATCCCCGAACAAACGTATGGCAACAGATTCCGTAAGGACGATGTTGTTCGCAACCTGCAACGGTTGCCAAGCATCGCCACTGATAACCATTTGAGGAAAAACAGCTAAAAAAGTACTGTCTGTAAAAAGCGTTTGCAACCGGACATACGGCGTTCCCTCGGTTTTGCAATCAATTTGCTCAACAAAGAAAACAGTAGAGGTTTGCGTTGCGGGAAACTGTTCATGTAGTTTCCTTTCCAGAATCCCCGAAACCATATCGTTCACCTTACCCGTTTGTTTATCAAATGAATAGACACGATAAATCCATTCCGCACCGGGATAGAAACTGTCGTAAGACGTTTCATAGCGCAGCCAGTAAAACGCCGGAACAAAACAGGCAAGGCTAAACGCCAAACTGAAAATACCGGTTAACGACTGTGCCTTATATTTCCACATATTGCGGAAAGCAATTTTAAGGTAAAGCGCAAGCATAATAACATCAAATTTAAGTTACCTCTTTATTCATATACGGGCAAAAAGCATGCCAAAACACGCAGTCTGTTAATAAACAACGCATTAATCATATTTCCGATACCCACCATTGTCTAATAATTAGACAGCGGTGTAAAGATATTAGACACTCGCCATTATATCTTAGGCTGATTGGATGATTCATATTTTTGCATATTTGAGCTATCTTGTTCCCGCGCTTCGACGCGGGATCGCAGCGGAACAGGTTTT
>OGZX01002710.1_pt1 | contig 13539 bp, 14 predicted proteins | sample 1576881 | NCBI WGS metagenome assembly OGZX01 (sample SAMEA3541542, study PRJEB24748) | human gut metagenome | biome: human gut; feature: human-associated habitat; material: faeces | place: China | collected 2012
TACCTGGTTAAGAAGATGGCTGACGATCTAAACCTTCGTCTGGAAGCTGCTTCCCCGTGGGAAAAGGGCTTTAAGATAGTCATCTTCTTTCCAAAATTGAAATCCAACGGAGGAAAATAATATAAGCAAAAAACGGGGCTGTAAAATAAGTCTCTGCTAAAGAAACGCTAGTTCCGACAAATGCTGGTTCTGGCGTTTCTTTACATTAATATATGTTTTTTGAAAATCGTCACTGTTTTATGTAAAAAGGGTACACTTAATAAGCTTGGATAGATTTCTTCTGTACGTCCATATTTTTTATATCTTACATGTTGTTTTCGTTTGAAAAGAAATTTACGTCCATTAGGGCATATAGGATTTCCGTTCTCATCTCTTATATAGTTTACAGCACGATAAGGATTCGTGTGATGTTTTTTTATCTGCCGTTTCTTTTTTGTACATGGTAAATATCATTAAATTTTTCCATTAAAGGTACAAAGCATTCCATGCCTTGTCTTCCATAAAATCAATTCTACGTTAAAAACATACCGTCTAGACAGCTATTTTTTAAGCTATCATTTGAAAGACATATATAATATATAGGCTCAAATGGTGAAAGTGCCCATTTGGGCCTATTATTGTATGAATTCATACGTTACAACCAGAGCAAGATCCACCTGTGTATTACAGTATTGTCATTTTGACAATATTGTATTACTTACGAGTGGCAGACTTGATGGGGATTACGTCCCCATACCCACGTGAAAATATAATTGCTGGCAATTACATTTTAGCAGATATGCAGGCATATCTGGATAAGCGTCACAGACAACAAAATAAGGAAATTTTGATAAGGCATTCACCTGGAATAGGTGAGTGTTTTTTTGTTTTAAAGTATTCAATTAACCGAAAAAATAAAAAAATTTTCCTCAGGGGGCTGTAAAAATGCCTCTCAGCGTTTCGTATTGTGTAAGGGTGTTTTTGACAGGAAAAAATAAAAATTTTTTCATCAAGAGGCTGTATTTATGCCCTTCATCTTTTGTATAAGTGTAAGAACATTTTTTAGCCGGCATAAAAATGATTTTTACAACAGTTAGAAACAGAAATGAGGCGAGAAAAGAATGAAATATGAATACATGAAGGAGTCTGAGCAGATGCTTCAGTACTTCCAGTTTCCGAAGTTTTTGCTAAAACTGCGAATTTCTCAAACTGCAAAATATCTTTATATGATTTTGTACGACCGGGCGCGGATATCAAGAAAGAATAGCTGGATAGACAAGTATGGAAATGTTTATCTGATATTTCCAATAGATGAATTGTCTGTTCAAATCGATAAATGCAAATCTTCTGTAAAAACAGCGTTGAAGGAATTAGATGATGTGGGACTATTGGTTCGCAGATCCGGTGGATTTTCAAAACCCAATCATTTATATGTGAAAATTCCATCTGATGAGATAGGTTTACAGCCGGTTGACGATAAGGCGGTTGAAAAGATGGTTGCAACAGAGTCGGAAAAGCAACCTTCATCTGGTCGTAAAAATGGCTGTGCAGGAGTCGGAAATGTGGCACCTAGTACAACGAATATTAAATTGTTGATAGTTTAAATAGTGGCTACCTCATCCGGATCAATTTCATCCATTTTATATGTCCAATGATAAACAATCGGGTCAGCATTGATCTCATCGAAGTAGCGATATATTCGTTCCGATAGTTCCTCCTTTGAATTGACACGAATGCCTTTTAACATCTGCTTAGTCATTTTGCTAAAGAAACTTTCAATCATGTTCAGCCACGAGGTGTGTGTCGGTGTAAATACAAACACAAATCGATCTTCTGGCAATACTGCAAGAAACTGACGTGTTTCCTTTGATGTATGAGCTGAGTGATTGTCCAATATCAATCGGATCGTGTCACCTTCTGGATATTTTGCATTGAGCATTTTTAAAAACTTAATAAAATCAGAACTTTTGTGTGTCTGGCTCACCAATGGAATTGCCTCACCTGTCAGGAGATCAATACCTGCAAGCAATGACAGCGTTCCAAGCCGCACATACTCATAATCTCGACGGATATAACCGTTTTCCTCTGTTGGATTATAGTCGGGGTATTTGTTGGCAACAGCCTGAATGCCGGGTTTTTCATCATACGAAATAGTATGTGTCAAATGCCCGTTGTCCGGTATGATGATATTTCCATTATCGTCAAACTGCATCTCCACCTGTTTATAAACCAGAAGGACATCATGCATTTTATTCTCAAAGTCAGGATCTTTTCGTTCAAGATAATACTTGATTTTGAACGGCTTAATCTCCATCTTTTTGAGATATTTTTAAAGCCATGGTTTTGTAACCGTTTTTAAACGTGGATAGCCGGCTTCTTCAGCATGTGCCTGTATGTGTTTGTGCAGTGCTGCTAATGTCCACAATTCTGCGGCATAGCCAAGATCACAGGGCTTTTGGCAGGCTATACTGACAATCCATGATTTTGCATCGTCAGTAATTTCAGCCGGGCGGCCGGAACGTTCATCATCAAATATAGCAAGGTTAATTCCATTGTTGAGATAACGGTCAATACAGCGGCGGACAGTATTCACACTAACACCAAGACCATCTGCAATAGCTTTGTCTGTTTTGGCTTCAGACTTCCATAACAGCATACGCGCACGGTCAACAACCTGCGCTTGAATAGTTCTGGTTTTGATCAGTGATTTCAGATAGGCACGTTCTTCATCTGATATTGTTATACTATAAGGTAATGCTGGCATAATTGACCTCCATAAAATGTATTTATTAAGTTCATTATACCAGATACTGAAACTATCAACAACTTAATTTGTGTTATACTAGCTCCTTTTCATTCATGGAGTTGAGAAGTACATCAATGTGCTTTCTGCAACTGTGCTCGTCCCGCTGTTCTTCCCGGTAGAAAAACTGGTCTACGGAAATATCGAACATGGTAACGAGTTTGAAAAATAAATTGAAGCTGGGATGTTGTCCCTTATTTTCAATATTCATAATCGTGCGGTCTGTCTTGCCGACCAGCTCCGCCACATAGGCCTGTGTCCAGCCTCTTTCTTCTCTAGCTTGTTTGATTGCCAGCCCGAGCCCATGAAAGTCAAACCTGATTTCATCTTGGTTCATTCTCATATCACCCTATATCATTGTACATTTCGGGTTGAATTATGAGAATGTAATGAAATTTGATGTTAAGTAGTATTTTATTTCGCTGTCAGATAGCCACATGATTGAATATAGCAAACGATTGTGATAAAGTTGATACGAATATGCCATAAAATTATATTCTGCAAATTGATCAATGTTAAAGAGAGGTATTTTATATGAATTACACAATTCTAATAGTTGATGACGATATGGCTATCAATGATATGCTTGTTAAATATCTTCGGAAAAATGGTTATATAACATATTCTGCTTATTCAGGAACAGAAGCCCTTCTTTTTCTTGAAAAGCAAAAAGTTAATCTGATTATTTTGGATTTAATGCTTCCCGGTCTTTCTGGCGAACAAGTTTTAGCAGAAATAAAGAAAACAAAAAATGTACCTGTAATCGGTCTATCTGCAAAAGAAGATTCTAAAAGTAAAATTTTCTTATTGAAAAACGGTGCTGATGATTATGTAACGAAACCCTTCGATATAGAAGAACTACTTGCAAGGATTGAAACGATTTTGCGACGGATTTATGAAAATCAATATACATCAAATTCCTTGTTATGTTGTGGCGATTTAGATACAATAGGAATGGAGGCCACTCTAAAAAATCAAAAATTGCCCCTTACAAAAAATGAGTTTGCTATATTGAAAATGCTTATGGAACATCCGCAACAAGTATTTACGAAAGATATGATTTATGAGCAATTATGGAATGAAACTTTAGAGGGAACTGAAAATGCTATCAATGTTCATATCAGCAACTTACGCAAAAAAATTGCTGCAATAGATAATAGTAAATCATATATTAAAACGGTTTGGGGAATTGGGTTTAAGATGGACATATAATCTTTATGAAATCCTTAGATTTAGAAAATAATTTACTTAAACTTATCCCTTACACTAAAACCACAAGGAGGGATATATCATGGAATATATATTAAGAACGAACACAGTATCTAAAAAATACACAAATTATTATGCTGTTGATAAAGTATCCATTTCTATTAAAAAAGGCGAAATATATGGCTTGATTGGAGAAAATGGTGCTGGTAAGTCTACTTTAATGAAAATGATTGCAGGTTTGGTTGAACCATCAGAAGGCTCTATTGAACTATTTGGAAATTTTGTTCCCCAGACCGAGCGTTATCGTATTGGTTGTGTAATTGAATCTCCGGCACTTTATGCAGAATTAACCGCAAAACAAAATTTGGAAGTATTTAGAAAAGCATATGGACTGTCAAGCAAAGAATCTGTACAGCAAATTTTAAAGCAGGTGGGTCTGTCACAATATGAAAATAAAATTGTCAAAAAATTTTCATTAGGTATGAAACAGCGTTTAGCCATTGGCATTGCCTTGTTGGGAAATCCTGATTTTCTGATTCTTGATGAACCTATCAATGGCTTAGATCCGACTGGAATACAAGATATGAGGAATTTCTTATTAAAACTAAATAGGGAAGAACATATTACCATTATGATTTCCAGTCATATCTTGGGGGAATTGTCAAAAATTGCAACGAAATACGGCATTATTAAAAATGGCAAGCTGATTGAAGAAATCACTGCAAAAGAATTAAATGAAAAATGTCAATGTTGTTTAAAAATTAAGGCATCAGATACTGCACAGGCCGCTATTTTAATAGAGAAAAATCTCCATACTAAAAACTACGAAATTCTTTCCGATAATAATATTCGGATTTTTGAATATGTAGACAATCCCGAAATTGTAAACTCCTTACTGGTTAATCATGGAATTTCTGTTGATGAATGTACTGTAACAAAGGAGTCACTGGAAGATTACTTTAATGAAAAAATGATAGGAGGCATAGTCAATGCTTAATTTAATTAGAGCTGATTTTTATAAAGCAATACATGGAAAAGTCTTGAAAGTATGTTTTCTTATGATGACAGGATGGATATTCTTATGTGCTTATGCACAAAAAGCAACGATTGGCATGAGGGAATATTTGGTAGGTACAGAAGTTTCTGCAAATTACAGGGATTCTTTTTTTAATTATTACCCGGTTGTATTCCCTTTGATTATTTTTTGCAGCTACTATTTCTCAAATGATTTTCGTCAAGGGACTGTAAAACATTATATAGAAAAAGGTCTGTCACGATGGAGTTACTTCTTATCAAAATTGGTAATTGGCTGGAGTGTATCATTCTTTTTTCTGGTGTCTGCCTTTTTAATTGGTTTGTTATGTAATAAAATTTTTTTTGGAATAAGCGGTCTTACTTTTACAAGCATTAGCAATATAGTGTCCTACATATTCTGTGAGGCATTATATCATATGGCTGTATCAACGCTCGCAATTTCACTTGTTTTTCTCATAAGAAACAGTTCAGTTAGCATGGCAGTTAATGCTTTGCTTATATTTTTTGGTTATCTGGTTCTTCATGGATTGGAAAGTATTTTGGGCTTAGGATATAACATCACAATTTTTTGGGCAATTAGTAATATCAATAAAACAAGAATAGATATGGCAGTTCAATGGCTTCCAACCGCAATTATCATTTTCTTCGCTTATATGATTATATTTGGTGGAGTTGTAGGAACAATTTTCAAGAAAAGAGATATTACATAATGCAGGGAGGGATAATGTTATGAGTGTGGTACTTCAAATATATGCTATCATTGTGACACTATCTCTTATTATTGTTTTATCATTTTACTTGTTTCATCGTAGGGAGGTAACCCGGTTAAGCCAGAAATTGCAAACACTTTTACATTCATTTACCCATGCGGAATTGACATTAGATTTTCCTTCTTCCGATATAACCGATCTTGTAAATGCTTTAAATGAATTGCTTCGAGTTTACCACAAACAAGTATATTCATTACAAAAAAAGGATGAGGCAATCAAAGAAACAATTACAAATTTAGCTCATGATCTTAGAACACCTGTGACTGCTATTCAAGGATATACCCAAATGCTTCTACAATCGCCGGAGTTGTCCGAGGAAGATTTAGATGCAGCAGCTGTTATAAACGAAAGATTGAATGTTTTAAATCAGTTACTAAATCAGTTGTTTGAATTTGCACGAATAGAAGCTGATGAAATGGAATTTTCTTATACTACATTTGATTTAAATGCTGTTTTACGCTCTGTTGCAGTTTCCTTTTTTAAATCTTTTGAGGAACGCAAAATAATTCCAGCATTAAGTATTGCAGAGATTTCTTTTCCATTTTATGGAGATGAAAAAGCAGTAACCAGAATTTTTGAAAATATCATTTCTAATGCCTTGTCACATGGGAAAAGTGATTATCATTTTTCATCTTATGATGATAATGAAAATTACCATTTTTCTTTTCAGAATTTTACAGACAGCATAAATGAATCTGATATAGACAAAATATTTAATCGTTTTTATACAACAGATTTATCCCGTTCCCGCAAAACAACCGGTTTGGGTCTCACAATAGCAAAGAATTTAACAGTAAAAATGGGCGGTTCTATCAGTGCTTCTCTAAATAATAATGTTTTTGAAATTGTAGTGTGCTTTCCTAAGCAAAAAGGATAAAAAACTGATGAGCCTGCTTTGGTGGTTAAAAAAAACCGCTTATAAAGTAGGTGTATTGACTATCTTTTTGTACAATTTATTCGTTATATATAATAGAAAGTGCTTTCAGTAGAAAAAGGAGGAAAGAAGTGGATGCAGATTTTCTTTTGATTCACAAAATGAAAAATGGTGATGAAGAAGCTATAGAGGTATTCGTAAAAAAATACTATTCAACTATACGGAATTATTGTCGATTACATACATACACAGACTGTGATGCAGAAGATATTACTCAAGCAACATTTGAACACTTTTTTCGATCATTTAGATCGTATCATTATTTGGGAAAGACTGCTAATTATTTGTATGTGATTGCTCGAAATTTATGTCGGGATAGTTATAAGAAAAAAAGAGATATTGTGATGGAAGCGTTACCAGATAAGGGGGAAAATCCAATTGCTGTAATTGAGAATAAAATAGATATAGAAGAATCAATAAAAAAACTTCCAGAAGATTTGCAGGAAGTAGTTATTCTACATTATTTTCAGGATTTGAAATTAAAAGAAGTAGCAGATATTATTGGCATAGGACTTCCTCTTGTAAAATATAGGATAGGAAAAGCAAAAGAATTGTTGAGTGTTTATCTGGGGGATAAGAAATGATGATGACAGTTGATGAAAAATTGCATGCGTATGCAAAAAATCAGAAGGATAGAAATATAGATGAGAAAAAATTACAACAGACCATTATAAAATCGAAAGAAGCATATTGGGATGGAGAAATCGAAAGAAATATGTCATGGTTAGAATTTTTATATCAGCAAGCTTCGTATATACAGAAGCACTGGTGGTTTGCTCAAGGGGCAGTATTACTAATCCTTTGGATGACAATGTTCTTATCAGACAGTAGTATTTATACAAGGCGCTGCATGGGGATTTTGGCACCGAGTTTTGTAATATTGATACTTCCGGAACTCTGGAAAAATAGAAGCAATGGGGCTATGGAAGTAGAAGGTGCAACATTTTTTTCCATAAAGAATATATATGCCGCACGAATGCTACTCTTTGGCATGGTAGATGTTTGCCTATTGAGTGTGTTTTTGATAACCAGCACTTTTGTGTTACAGATTGCATTTATGGATATCTTAATACAATTTATTTTGCCAATGAATGTGACATGCTGCATATGTTTTCGATTACTTTGCAGTAAAGGAGATGATTATGTATCTTCCACATTATTTTCCTGTCTGATTTGGATCGCTGTTTGGACGCTTGTAGTTCTCAAAGATAGTATTTATGAGCATATATCTACATCAATATGGTGTGGAATGATGATATTATCTGTTTTATATTTGTGTTACAGTATTTGGCGAGTATGGAAATGCAGTGAAAGATATTACGAGAGTAATGGGGCAAGTGTATAAGACTATTATGGTGTCAATTACGAGAAATCACACAACGGTCGTAATCAGAGAAATGTGAGGAATTTGATTATGGAATTAGAATTGAAAAAATTAACAAAAGAATTTCAGGGATTTAAAGCAGTTGATGATATCACGCTGACGATGAGTAATGGAGTTTATGGGCTTCTTGGTGTCAACGGTGCTGGAAAAACAACGCTGATGAGAATGCTCTGCACACTTATTAAACCTACTTCGGGAAGCATATTATGTGATGGAAAAGATATTTTTGCATTGGATGGCGAATATAGGAGAATTCTTGGTTATTTACCTCAAGAATTTGGATTTTATCCGGAGTTTTCGGTTCATGATTATTTAATGTATATTGCGTCAATTAAAGGAATGCGAATAAGTATTGCACGAAAGCGTGTAACAGAACTTCTGCGGCAGGTTGGGTTGGCTAAAATGCAGAATAGAAAAATGAAAAAATTGTCTGGAGGAATGAAACGCCGTGCAGGGATTGCCCAAGCTATGCTAAATAACCCAAAGATTTTGATCCTCGATGAGCCTACTGCAGGTCTGGATCCGAATGAAAGGATACGTTTTCGAAATCTGATCAGTGAATTGTCACAGGATCGTCTCGTGCTATTATCAACACATATTGTGTCGGATATTGAATACATTGCCAACCAGGTGTTATTGATGAAAGATGGAAAGATTAGCCATTCAGGAACACAAGAAGAGATTATTCAGTCAGTACCAGTAAAAGTATGGAGTTGTGTAGTTGCAAATAATGAAGTTGAAATGTGGCAAAAACAGTTTAAAGTCTCAAATATGAAAACACTTTCGGATGGAATAGAATTACGCATTTTGTCTGAAAAATCTCCACACTATAATGCGAAAGAGGAAACGATGACTTTGGAGGACATATTCTTATATTATTTCGAAGAGAAAACAGGTGATGATTATGACGTATTATGAAATAAAAAAAGTTTTTTCAAAAAAAGGAAGTAAGGTTGCGCTGATATTTATTTTTATTGTAATTTCAGTAGTCTTGTCTTTTATCATCGGGGATAATAAATATGTGAATCATAATGGTGATGCGGAAAGTGGAATATCGGCTATGTTAAAGGTTCGTGAGTTGAAAAAAGAATGGTCAGGAGAACTGACAGAGGATGTGCTTAGAAAAATTATTGAAGAAAATGTCAGGATTTCACAGACACCGGAAGCTAAGTCGAATGATTTTAGACAGAATGATATAGCATATAGTCAAAGACAGGGTTTCATGGATATAAGGGATTTACTAAATTTTGATTATGGAGAGTTTAACGATTATAATTATTATCTGGCAGATTCTCTTTCTCCTGATGAAGCAGTAGATTTTTATTCTAATCGTATCAAAAATTTGAAAAATTGGTTAGAAACTGATGGAAAGGATCAGTTTTCTGAAAAGGAAAAAAGTTATTTAATAAGAGCGTATGAAAAAATGAAAACCCCTTTATATTATGATTATCAAGCGGGATGGAAAAACTTATTTCAATATTCACCCTCAATAATTATGATTTTGACATTGGTATTAGGTTTCCTTTGTGCAGGTATTTTTTCAGGTGAATTTCAGCTGAAAGCGAATGCAGTTTTTTATTCTTCTTATTATGGCAGAAATAAGGCTGTATGGGCAAAAGTGAAAGCAGGAGCAATCATAATAACGGCTATTTACTGGGCGGTTATGTTGTTATACACTATGCTTGTTTTGGGAATTCTTGGTGTAGACGGAGCAAATTGTCCCATACAGTCTAGTATGAGTGGGTGGAAGAGTATTTATAATATCACGAATGCTCAGGAATATATTTTGATAGTTCTTGGTGGATATCTGGGATGTTTATTTATGCAATCTCTAACTATGTTGGTTTCTGCGAAGACAAACTCATCAGTAATAGCGGTAATCGTGCCTTTTATTTTGATTTTTCTTCCATCATTTTTATCAGGAACAAGTCTACCATTATTAAATAAAATTTTGGGACTTCTTCCAGATCAAATGCTTCAAATGAATCAGGTAGTTAAATTTTTTAACTTGTATGAAATCGGAGGAAAAGTGTTTTGCGCAGTTCCTATTTTAATAATATCGTACTCCATTCTGCTATTATTGATTGTTCCAGTTATTTATTTTATATATCGCAGAAAAGAAGTTTATAATTAGATGAAGAAACATCTGTTAGAGGGAGTGAAAACATAGGAAAAATATTATTATTATCGTTTAAAGATAGCGAAGAAGAAATGATAGAGTCTGTTCTTGCTGCTTTGAAAACCGGACAAAATATATATTGTGATGAAAAAAATATAAATCCATTGAAAATACATTATGGAGATATTGTTATTTTATTAGCCACAAGAGAATTATTCCGAAAGCAGAAAAAAATAGATTTGTCTTTTACAGAGTTTGAAATTTTGCATTTATTAATGCGAAGTCCTGGAAGAGTGTTTAGTAAAGAACAAATATATGATATAATCTGGAATGAACCCTATTCGGGTGATTACAATGTTGTTATGCGACATATCTGCAACATTAGAGAAAAGATAGAAGATGATCCTGGACATCCGGTATATATACAAACGGTGCGCGGTGTAGGATATCGGTTTAACGGAAATTTAGGCAGCGAGTGAAATCGCTGCCTATTATAATGGGCAAAGGGTCGAAGCTGATGATATAGTGATGGGATTTTATCTCATTGAAGTTTTTGTTCTTGTGATAGTAGCTGTTTAGTTCCTGACATTCTGAAGCAACGAGAACGGATCACAGTTCAGACTGTCCAGATAATATTCTTCTCTCAACATCATGTGCCCTTCTTCATCAAGAATCGGTTTTTGCGTATACTCATTATGCTGGAAGATAAGATACCGTTCCGATTCTTCATAGTCAGCGTTTTTGCTTGCGATATGTTTAATTACTGCCACGGAAATCACCTGCCATTTTCATCACTTCATATTTCATTTCATAAATATCCCGGAGAGATTTTTTTATTTTTGTTCTCATTTCTGAAGAGATAATACCGTCTTGATTAAAATATCTGGCAATCTGGTTGAGGTTGTTTCCTATCTTTCCAAATTCACCAATCAGTTTTTTTATTTCTGGAACATCTGCGGTAAGTTCATATTTGATAATAACATTCTGGGTGTTCAAGGCATTTCGGATAAAATCAGAAATACTCATGTTTGTTGCGATAGCTTTTTCCGACAGAATTTCATATTCTGTTTCACTCATACGTAGATGAACGCCTTTGGTTTTGATAAGGGATTCGCCTTTTTTGGGTCGTGTCATAAATGCTCCTCTTTGCATAAAGGTTCCGCATAAGGAAATTTTACAGCTTGCTGTGAAAGCAAGTGATGGAGAATCATCACGCTGTGACCATGTAAATGGAAACCAATACGCATATCTTTGATTACGGTTGAGGGTATGGGGAAACGAAATCCCCATCAAGTTGCAAGTAGCCAGTAAAACCGGAAAAGGGTTATTGTGCTACATTGCGAAACTTGCTCTAAAAATGATTGATTTATTACATAAGCCGATTTACAGAAAAAAGGAGAAGGACAGCCTGGATACATAAGGGATTTTTGAATAAATTGTTGATATTTTAAATGTCATGTGTTAATCTAATCATAGACCGTAGGAAGGCATGGGTAATGCCCGAATCCAAATATTCCATTGGCGGGATTAAGAATGGTATATCCATTCTTTTTTTTACTATGAAAGAGGGTGCTGCAAATGCCGAATACTGAGTTACCAATGGATTTAGAATCCCAGGTTGTATTAATGAAAAAATATATCACTTTTCGTCAGAGAAAAAAGATGAGAGAATTTCTTGGTTATGCAGGTTATTTCAGAGCAAGCCGTTATGGAAAATTTCTTTTGACACAAGTCAATGCGTTTGGAAGTAAGGCGAATTCAAAAGTTTTCTTTGAACTATATGATTTTGATGTGCAATTAAGGTTATTATTATTTAAGTATTGTAAGAAAGCAGAGGTTCGTTTTAAAAGTGCGATTGCCAATGCTGTTTCGTTAAAGACCGGAGATGCAGGCTTTTATTTGGATAGACAATACTACACACCTACTAAGAGCGAGAAAGATAAAAAGACCAGAAATAGAAATATAACTTTTTTTAATACGAAATTTTTTGCCAATTTAACAAATGATGAGGAAAAACTCAGACGAGATGTTGTAAAACATCCGGAACTAAGGGAGTACCGTAAAGGGGGAACTCGCCAAAACAATGTATTACCTGTATGGGCAGCATTTTCTTATTTTGAAATGGGTACGATTGTGATGATTTATTCATATTTGCGTGGCGACTTAAGAAAAGAGGTGTTGGATTATACATATTCTGCTTCCAACTATAAGAAAGAAGTAACAAAGCAGATGGATACATGGTTGGATGCTGTTAGAAATTTAAGAAATTATTGTACACATCATTCGATGGTAGTTGGCATGACTTCTTCTGTGGTAATACCAGATAATAGAGATAGCACAGATGTTCTTCCGGATAATACAAATTTGTATTCAAGATTATATGCTTTAAAGAAAATATTACTGCAGCAAGATGCTGATATGTTGATGAACGAATTAGACAGACTCATTTCCAGGACAAAAATTGATGTATATAAAATGAATATATTACCAGCAAACTGGAAAGATCTATATGATAGAATACTGTATTTGTAGGGATAATAAATTGACTTGAGAATATAATAAAAATGACCGTAGGAAGGCGTGGATAATGCCTGAATCCAAATATTCCATTGGCGGGTAGGCAGCTAAGAAGAACTAGCTGCCTATTTTATTTTACAAGTTGCGAAAAGACGCATTATAGAATTTTTATATTTCGATTAAAACAAATTTTTTTCATAGTCCCTAACTGCAGGATGTAGAATTACGTGAGTTATTATAAGTATTTGAAAAGAAATGAAAAAAATTTTTTTGTGGTGAACTTTTTTGATTGTGTAGTGGTTATATAAGGTGTAAAACGTTTTATGATTGGAGAAAACGCTATGAAAGACAGCGAGTTAATTCAAAAAATGCATAGCGGGAATAAAGAAGCAGTCAGTATTATTGTTGAACGATATTATGCAGATATTTATCGCTTTTGTTTATATATGGTTCAAACAGAGAATGATGCTTACGATATTGCTCAGGAAACTTTTTTAAAATTTATGAAATATGGAACTTCCTATAAACATCATAATCTCAAAGGGTATCTCCTGACCATTGCAAGGAATATATGTTTCAACTATTTCCGTGATAAGAAAGAAAAAGTAGCAGTCATAGAAAAGGAAGAGATTGATAAAATTCCAAATTGGAAAGATATGTTGATTGAAGTGGAGGATGCTGTTTATTTGAAAAATTTATTAAAGAAACTTTCTCAGGATACGAGAGAAGTTATTATTCTTCGCATTTATGAAGAAATGAAATTTAAAGATATTGCAAAGATTATGGGGT
>OGZX01002713.1_pt1 | contig 13532 bp, 11 predicted proteins | sample 1576881 | NCBI WGS metagenome assembly OGZX01 (sample SAMEA3541542, study PRJEB24748) | human gut metagenome | biome: human gut; feature: human-associated habitat; material: faeces | place: China | collected 2012
TCAAGGTTTTAAAAGAATTTTAGAACAATAAAATGGGTAGTTTTTGACACTACCGAGTATTGGAGGGAGTATTATGAATGATAATTTTAATCACATGATAAAAGAAACCGGGAAAAGTATATATAAAATAAGTCAAGAGAGTGGGATTCCTTACACAACACTGAATGAACTGGTTAACGAAAAGAAGAATATCAATTATACATCAGCGGAGACGGTATACAAACTGTGCTTATATCTAAAATGTGATATGAGTGATATCTTAAATGATGTCATTTTTCTTGAGAATGGAAAAGGAAACTATCTTGGGTATCATTATCAATGGAAAAAGGCAGATCAAGGAATCGAATTGCATATAACAGACAATAACAAAGATTTGACATTGCTTACACTTAAAACAATGTGTACGGATTTGTATGATTGTTATATGAAGCAGGTTCCTGAAATGATGATTGAAAACTATGACGAAGAAAAACGGGAATGGGAGGGGTTATTATGAGTCAATACGCATTAATGCATAAAAATGATGTGTGCGGAAGTTTGGTTATTGATGACGAAACCGGCTCATTAAGAGTATACAAAGATAATGGCAGCGGTTTATCCCCATTTTTAGGAAATGCAGACACAAGAAGAATGAAACACTGGTGGGAGGGAAGGGCAGTTCCGGCGTCAAGAAAAATGATGCAGGAAGTATTGAAACAAGCAGGATGTGCAAACACAAAGATGTATCTGGCAAAGAATTTAGCACTTTCTATGACCGACTCATATTGGATACGTCCGTTGGATTTAGATTTAAAGTATGAAGATGTAAAATTATCAAATATGAATTTGTTTTCTGACAATAAGGTTCCATATCACAATGCAACTTCATATGATTCGAATGCCGCATTAGGCGGACAAATGGAAAAATATTGGGATATCAAAACAAATTTTCCAACGCTTGTGAAAGAAAGTTATAAATATTTTGGGCAGCAGGCGATGAATGAAGCATTTGCAACTTATTTGCATGATTTACAAGAAACGGCAATTCCTTATGTTTCTTATCTTGTTGGGCATACAGAGGATAATGGCCTTTATTGTAGATGTGATGCATTTACAAGTGATTCTGTTGAATTAGTATCCGCATATGAAGTTATCGAAGGATCGAAGCAACAGAATGATAAATCTGTGTATGATAATTATATCCGGATATGTGCAGAATTAGGAATAGAAGAACAGCAGATTCGTAATTTTATGGACTATCAGACATTGACAGATTTTATTATCAGTAATACAGACGAACATCTTGGAAATTTTGGAATTCTAAGAGATTCGAACACAATGCAATATTTAGGTCCGGCGCCAATATATGATTCTGGAAATAGTATGTTTTTTAAGGATTCATTATTCTCTCAGACAAGATTAAGTTTACTACAGCAATCGATTACAAGTTTTTATGATTCTGAAGAAAAGATGATCAAGAATATTAAAAACAGACATGTGGTAAACATGGATTTACTTCCAACAATAGAGGAAACGATTGCGCTTTATACCTCGTATGGTTTTCCGGAAGAAAGAGCCATAACGATTGCAAACAATTATGCATTAAAAATTGATATGGCTCGTGAATTCGAAAATGGAGCAACCATCTCAATGTATCATGAAAAAAATACGACCCCGTCGAGGCCGAAAGCCGCGTCGTCCAGGAGGGCACAGCCATCCGTTGGGAGGCCGGCGACCAAATCGGCATCACGGCAATGATCGACGGCACGCCCCACATCGAAAACATCCCCTATACGCTCTCCGACGCCACGACGTTCAGCATGCTGACACCTGCCGCCGAAGCCATCCGCTGGAACGAGTCGGTCACCGGGCGGCGCACCTACTTCGCCTACTATCCCTACGACCAGACCAACGCCGGAGGACTGCTCAACCGCGCCGTCATCCGTTTCTCGGTTCCCGCCGAACAACACGTCGCCGCAGGCGCGAACACGACCCTGCCGCTGCTCATAGGCGAGGCTTCGACCTCCGCCACGCAGCAGCAGCCCGTGGCGCTGCGCTTCCGCAACTTCGCTTCGGTGCTGGAACTGAGTTTCGAGCCGCTCGAAGAGACCTCGGTCGCAACCATCGAGATCGCTCCCGCCGAAGGCTCCGCGCTGACGGGCTGGATGGCGGCCGACGGAACGACCGACAACCTCGGCAACGTGACCCTCACCGAACAGTCCGACCGCCTGAAAGTCGTCTGCGACGGCGACGGCCTCGCGCTGGACCAGGCCCGTTCGGTCCGCATCCCGCTGGGACGCTTCACCTCCGCAGCGGGCGGACTCACGCTCAAGGTCGTGACCACCGACGAACGGGTTTTCCGTGAAACCATCTTCGCCGGAGAGCCGTTCACCTCCTACGTCACCGACGACACGGGGGCATTCGCCGCGGCCAAATACATTCCCCACACGATGAAAATGGAGGTCATCTCCGACGAGACCAACGAGGTCTACTTCTCCGACGATTTCGCCTGGATCACCGCCTCCAGCCGCTGGGACTCACTCACGGGCGGCGGATGGCCCACCGTGACTGCAGCGACTTCGGCTACGGGCAAGGCCAACTACTTCACATTGGACCTGCTCGACGATTTCACCCGCATCGGCTACTCCACGCTCGGTACACGCACCGACGTACAGGCCCGTTACGAGGGTTATGTCTGTCTCGGCATTTCGTCCCGCCGCGCGGCGCTCGTCACCCCGGCGCTCACCGCGATCGGCACGGAACCCGCCGACCTGCTCGTTTCGTTCTTCGGAGCCAACTACGCCACGGCGACGATGACGCCCGATACCAAACCGCTGACAATCTCGGTCGACGGCCCCGGCACGATCGGCGACACGGACGACACCTCGGTCGAACTGCCCCTCACCAACAGCTTCCGCTGGCGGAAATACTGGGTCATCGTCAAGGGCGCCACGGCACAGACGAGCATCGTCTTCGGCGCAGCCGACGCAACGGCCGGCGGCCGAATCCTGGTCGACAACATCCTGATCGGCAAAGCCGTAAAGGGCGCCGTCGCCGGATCGCGCGACGTACCTTCGACCATCGTCCCCCAAATCCGCGTGCACGGCAGCAGCCGCGCCGACATCAACAACCTCGAAGGCGCCGAAGCATCGCTGATCATCCAGTCCCCGGGCTCGTGGTCGGCAAGCACCGACGCCGACTGGCTCACCGTCTCGCCGATGAGCGAAGGCCTCGGAACAGGCATGGCCTACAGCCTCACATTCCGCGCCCTATCGCAGAACCTCTCCGACCGCCCCCGCACGGCAACGATCACCGTTTCGTCCGGCGACCAGGCCACGGCAACGCTCACCGTCACGCAGACCAACGAGATTCCCGAGGTCGTTTACCTCGAAGACGACTTCGCATGGACGGCAGGCGACGGTACTACGGGCGGGATCCTGGGCAGCTCGCTGACCAACACGACGACCATCGGAACCAACGGCACAAAGGTTACGGCATGGGCTGAAAAGTACACCAAATACGGTTGGACCTCCGCCGGGGGCTACCTTTACGCCAAGAACGGCGTGCTGGGCTTCGGAACGACGACCGCCGTGGGCGACATGCTCTCCCCGGCGCTGACAGCCATCGGTCCGACACCGACCGACATCGTAGTCGAGTACGACGTACTGGAGTATAAGAACGCCGCCGAGACCGGCAAATCGATCTTCTCGGTACACGGCGACGGACAGATCGCATCCCTCTCAGGCAATTACACCGGCGTAAGCGGCGATACCTACACCGGTCCGGCCGCCGACAGCAAGAGCTACAACTACTATTGCGGCAACTATGCCGGGTGGACCAACGGCGCGCAATGGCATCACATCACCGTCGTCGTCACGGGAGCCACGGCACAGACGCAACTGGGCGTCTCCGGCAACGGGGGTTACAGTCGTTTCTGGATCGACAATTTCAAGGTGTCGCAGAAAAAGTGATTCCCCGTACGACTCGCAAAAAAAGGGAGGCGGTCCGTTGTGGACCGTCTCCCTTTTTTTTCTGCAAAACCCGCCCGATCAGCGGATGCCGCACTTCTTGAAGATCTTCAGCAGTTCGGGCTGGAGGTTCTGCGCCCAGCGCCAATAGCCCAGGTCCGAAGGGTGCGTGCCGTCGGCCGAGGTCACGTGGTCGGTTCCCGTCAGGTCCGCCTTGTCAATAAAATAAACGTTGTCGAAACGTTTCATCGCCTCGACCATCTGCTTGCGGGCCATCTCACGCTTGGCCTCCTCGCCCTTGCGCGAACGGAGGTCGAAATTGCCGCTCTCACGGTAGATCGTCTGCACGAAGATCAGCGGCGTCGAAGGCAGTTTCTCGCGGATACGTGCAATGAAGGGAATCAGCCGCTCCTCGATCATCTTGGCGTCAGGGTTCGAAAAGGCGTCGAAAACCATCGCATCGGCGTCCTTCACGTCGCCGAGGTAGTCGGCGAAATAGGGCTGCAACTTGCAGTTGCCGCTGCAGGCGATGCTGCAAAAGTAGAGGCCCGTGTTACGGCCGATCTGCATCGGATAGCTCATACCCGCACGGCTGGTGCTTACGCCGTGGGTGAAGCTCGAACCGAAGATCACGATCTTGTGGCGGAAGGGATTCTCCATCGGAACGATCGTCGCCCCCTCGTCCACGCCGACCTGAAGCGAGGTCAGCTCGTTGTAATTGGGCAGGTAAAGCAGGCACTCTTTCTCCGAGGAATCCATGTGGCTGATCATCGTGTAGGCCTCGCCGCGTTTTTTCGGGGCGCGCGAAGCGGCATAAAGCCACTCGCCGTCCTTGCGGATGTAGAGGTCGAAGCCCTCCGAAGCGACCCGGGGCGTGCTCGCACCGTTGTAAACGAACGGCGCGTAGTCCGGCAGCAGGTCAATGCGCGTGGAATTGGTCTTGAACACCAGCGCGAGGCCCGCCGAGCAGCGCACCTGCTGGTTTTCGGCCTTGGTAAAGCCTTTATAAACAACCGTATCGATCCGGTGGTAAGGATGCGGCGTAGGCTGTGCCTTGCCGATGAGGTTCAACTCGGTAGCGTCCACAAACCGGACCTGTGCGGCCGCAGCCCAGGCCGCCAGCAGCGCAGCGGCCAAAAGAAAAAAGCGTTTCATTGGTGTAAATTTAAGTTATCGGTTCTCAAAAAAGGCGAAGTTTTCACGACTTCGCCTTTATAAAATCCGCCTGACACGGCTATTTGACAGCTTCCTGCCAGATCAGCGCCGACGCGCCGAGGATGGCGGCGTTCTTGCCCTGAATACCGCTGGGAAGCAGTTTTACCTTGTTCTTGAAGACGAAGAGCATGTTCTCCTCCATGAACCACTGCGTCGGTTCGAAGATCAGCTTGCCGGCCTTCGAAAGTCCGCCGAAGAGGAAAATCGCCTGGGGCGAAGTCACCGTCACCACGTCGGCCAGCGCGCGGCCCAGCATCTCGCCCGTATAGCGGAAAGCCTCCAGTGCAATGGGGTCGCCCTGCTCGGCAGCGGCCGAAATCATCGACGCGTCGAAGTCGTCGAAAGCAATGCTCCGCAGTTTGCTGGGAGCGTTCATTTTCGCCATCAGTTCGAACGCCGTGCGCTTGATACCCGTTGCCGAAACATAGGTCTCCAGACAGCCTTTGCGGCCGCAGCCGCACTCACGGCCGTTGCGCTCGACGATCACGTGGCCGAACTCGCCGGCAAAGCCGTCGTGGCCGTAGATCATCTCGCCGTTGGCGACGAATCCCGAGCCGAGGCCCGTACCGAGGGTGATCATGATGAAATCGCGCATGCCTTTGGCGTTGCCGTAGATCATCTCGCCGATCGTCGCTGCATTGGCGTCGTTCGTAATGAGCGTCTTCACGCCGCCGAAACACTTCGAAATATCGTCCGCCAGCGGGAATACGCGGCGCTTTTCGTCGGGATTGGGGTCGCCCTCCTTGAACTTCCACAGGTTCGCAGGGGTCTCGATCGTACCCTTGTGATAGTTGGCGTTGGGGGCTCCGATGCCGATACCCGTCAACTCGTACTCGAACGAAAGGCTCTGGGCCAGGGCGCGCATCGAGTCGCAAAGGTCCTCGACGTAAGCCGGATAGTCGTCAACAAAGGGATACTTCTTGGTCGAGATGACCGATTCGGCATAAAGGTCGCCGTTTTCGTCTACGAGGCCGAAAGCGGTGTTGATGCCGCCGATGTCCACGCCGATCGCGAGTTTTTTCATATCGTGTTTCAGGTTAAAAGTTAGTTTTATCCTGTCAAAGTTAATTGAAAATTCGGCTACTCCAAAGTTTTTTCCTATTTTTGGGACAGTTTCCGACCCAAAAGCACCATTCAAGACTCTATTCAAGACTATGCAGACCAACGAGCAGATGCTCTCCGCCATCGAAAATTATCTCGCCCAGGCCGAATTTCCGGCCGAGCCCGAACTCCTGTACGCTCCGATCAGCTACTCGCTGGCCGGGGGCGGCAAACGCCTCCGCCCCATGCTGTTGACGCTGGCATACGGAATTTTTTCCGACGACGTACAGCAGGCGCTGCCGGCAGCGGCGGCAGTCGAGGGGTTCCACAACTTCACGCTGCTGCACGACGATATCATGGACAACGCCGCCGTACGCCGCGGAAAACCCTCGGTTTATGCCAAATGGGGCCAGAACGTAGCCATTCTTTCGGGCGACGCCATGCTGATCTACGCCTACCGCCTGCTGAGCACCGTTCCGGCCAAACTGCTGCCGCAGGTGCTCTCGACGTTCAACACCATGTCGCTCGAAGTGTGCGAAGGACAGCAATACGACATGGATTTCGAACAAAAGCCCAAGGTTTCGGTGGTCGAGTACATGCACATGATCGAACTGAAAACTTCGGTACTGCTGGCCGGATCGGTCGTGATCGGCGCCATGCTGGGCGGCGCCTCGGAGGAGGATTGCCGCCGCCTGCGGCGCTTCGCCATCGAACTGGGCCTGGCGTTCCAGTTGCAGGACGATCTGCTGGACAGTTACGGCGACGAACGGCTGGGCAAAGCCATCGGGGGCGACATCCTCGAAGGCAAGAAAACCTACCTGATGGTCACAGCGATGAGCCGCTCGGACGAGGCCACACGCGAAGTCCTGCGCACGGCCTACCGCGACGCGACGCTTTCCGACACCGAAAAGATCGCCAAGGTGAAGGCCATCTACGACCGTCTCGACGTGCCGCGCCTCACGGAACAGCAGATCCAGGTGCGTTTCGAACGTGCGCTGTCGATCCTCGACACCCTTTCGGTGGAACCTGCGCGTACGGGGCGCATGCGCGACTACGCAATGAGTTTAATGGGGCGGAAAAACTAAACGATGCAACGTTCCGACATTGAAATAATGGCTCCCGTCGGGAGCTACGAATCGCTGGCGGCCGCCATCCAGGCCGGGGCCGACGCCGTCTATTTCGGCGTCGGGAAACTCAACATGCGCTCGGCGTCGGCGGCCAACTTCACACTCGACGACCTCGCAAAGATCGTCGCCACGGCCCGCAAAGCCGGGGTGAGGACCTACCTGACGGTCAACACGATCGTCTACGAAGACGAAATTACGGACGTACAAGCCGTGATCGACCGCGCGAAGCGGGAAGGCGTCGACGCCGTCATCGCCTCCGACATGGCGGCGATCCTTTACGCCCGCCGGATCGGACAGGAGGTGCACATCTCGACCCAGAGCAACATCTCGAACTCCGAGGCGGTACGTTTCTACGCCCAGTGGGCCGACACGGTGGTGCTGGCCCGGGAGCTTTCGCTGGAACAGGTTGCGGCGATCCGCCGCCGGATCGTCGAAGACGACATCCGCGGTCCGCGCAGCGAACTGGTCGAGATCGAGATGTTCGCCCACGGCGCATTGTGCATGTCCGTTTCGGGCAAATGCTACCTGTCGCTCTACGAAACGGGCTGTTCGGCCAACCGCGGCGCCTGCCGCCAGTTGTGCCGCCGCAAATACACCGTCACGGACAAGGAGACCGGGGCGCAGCTCGACATCGACGGCCGCTACGTTCTCTCGCCCAAAGACCTCTGCACGATCGACTTCCTCGACAAAATGATCGCCGCGGGAGTCCGGGTGCTGAAAATCGAGGGACGCGCACGCGGCGCGGAGTATGTGAAGCGCGTGGTGGAGTGTTACGACCAGGCGCTCAGGGCCATGGAGGCCGGGAGCTACACCCCCGCTTTAACCGAAGGGCTGAAAGAGCGGTTGGCCACGGTCTTCAACCGCGGGTTCTGGGAAGGTTACTACGCCGGACGCCCCGTCGTAGAGCACAGTCCCGCCTACGGTTCGTCGGCCACGCAGCGTAAAGTGTACGTAGGTAAAGTGGTGAATTTCTACAAGAAACTCTCGGTAGCGGAAGTGTTGGTCGAAGCGGCGCCGCTAAATACCGGAGAGACAATATTTTTCCTCGGCGCAACCACGGGCGTCGCCGAGCAGACGCTCACCGAACTGCACGGACCCGACGGCAATCCGGTGCAGTCCGTCGCACAGGGAGAGTTGTGCGCCATCCGCACCCCCGGCATAATCCGCCGCGGAGACCAGCTCTATAAATTCGTCCCAGCCGACAAAGCCTAAAACCCGATACCGATGGATAAACCTCAACCGACCAAACCGGCCGCTTCGCAGCGGCTTCTTTCGCTCGACGCCCTCCGGGGTTTCGACATGCTCTTCATCATGGGCTTCGCAGGGCTCGTCGTGGGCCTATGCAAACTCTGGCCCGGGGATTTTTCGACCTGGATGACCGCTCAGATGGGCCACGCCGACTGGAACGGATTCTTCCACCACGACACCATCTTCCCGCTGTTCCTCTTCATCGCCGGCATCTCGTTCCCCTTCTCGCTCTCGAAACAGCGCGAAAAAGGGATGGGCGAGCGGAGCATCTACCTGAAGGTAATCCGCCGCGGACTGACGCTCGTGGTGCTGGGATTCGTTTACAGCGGATTGTTCAACCTCGAACCCGGCACGCTGCGCCTGCCGAGCGTACTGGGCCGCATCGGCCTGGCGTGGATGTTCGCAGCGCTGCTGTTCATCAATTTCAGGGTCCGCACGCGCATCCTGATCGCCGCCGCGATTCTCGTCGGCTACGGACTGCTGCTGCAATTCGTCGCCGCACCCGACGCCGGAGGGGCCGGGCCGCTGACCCTCGAAGGCAATATCGTGGGTTACGTCGACCGGATGATCATGCCCTCGCACCTGCTGGGCGGCAAGGGATTCGACCCCGAAGGACTGCTGAGCACCCTGCCGGCGATCGTGACAGCCATGCTGGGCATGTTCACGGGCGAGTTCGTCCGCTGTTCGGAGCAGCGGACCTCCGGAAGCCATAAGGCGCTCTGGATGGCCGCCGGAGCCGTTGTCCTGCTGGTAGCGGCACTCTGCCTGGACACAGTGCAGCCGATCAACAAGAAGCTCTGGACCCCGGCGTTCGTCTGCGCCGCAGGAGCCTACTCGCTGGGCATGTTCGCGCTGTTCTATTATATAATAGATGTAAAACAGTGGCGGCGGTGGACCTATTTCTTCAAGGTCATCGGCGTCAACTCGATCACGATTTATATGGTTCAGCGCGTCGTACGCGTGAGCTACACCTCGGAGTTCTTCTTCGGCGGACTGGCTTCGAAATGTTCGCCCGAAGTGGCGGCCGTGGTGCTTTCGGCGGGTTACGTGACCGTCTGCTGGCTGCTGCTGTGGTTCCTGGACCGGAAAAAGATATACCTTAAAATCTGACAGGCCCCAACAACTGAAAGGCGCATCGCAAGGTGCGCCTTTTTTCAGGCCCCTAAAACTGCTGACGGCCAACTATCGAAAATTTTTTATCGAAATTCAATAAATATTATTTGTTTTTCAAAAATTGTTTCGTATGTTTGCAGTGTCGAAAACAGAAAAGACATCCCATGGAAATCGAAAAAGTCATCCGCATCCTGACCATTTTCCTCGTCGTAGCCGCCTTCGCCGTGAAGGTCGCCACACACCTGATGTTCCCCGGGGCATCGCACACGAGCGACCTTCCGCTGATCATCGTACTGATCCTCTGCCTGGGCAGCATCTGGCGCCAGGCAACCCACAAGAATGAGAAACCAAACAAATAATCCCATGAAAAAACTCCTGATTATCGCCGCGATGGCCGCCGCAGCCGTTGCATGCGCTCCGAAGACAGCCCCCGAGCTGCCGATGGAAACCTTCTTCCGCAATTCGGAAAAGACAGGCTACCAGATATCGCCCGACGGCAGCTATTTCTCCTACATGGCTCCCTACGAGAGCCGCCGCAACATCTTCGTGCAGCAGGTGGGTTCCGACGAGGCCGTCCGCCTCACCTCGGAAACCGAGCGCGACCTGGCCGGCTATTTCTGGGCCAACGACAACCGCATCCTCTACCTCAAGGACACGGGCGGCGACGAGAACTACCAGCTTTACGGCGTCAATATCGACGGCACGGACCCGAAGGCCTACACGGCCATCCCCGGCGTGCAGACCCAGATCATCGACCCGCTCGAGGAGATCGACTCGCTGATGATCATCGGCACGAACCAGCGCAACCCGCAGATATTCGACCCCTACCGCCTGAACCTCAACACGGGCGAGATGACGATGCTCTGCGAAAACCCCGGCGACGTGCAGGGCTGGCAGACCGACCACGACGGCAAGCTGCGCGTGGCTTACGCCATCGTCGACGGCGTCAACTCCCAGATCCGCTACCGCGAGACCGAGGCCGAGGAATTCCGCCCCGTGCTGACGACCAACTTCAAGGAGTCGGTTTACTTCGCGACGTTCACGCCCGACAACAAGATGGTTTACGCCATCACCAACCTCGGACGCGACAAGGAGGCCCTCGTACTGATGGACCCCGCGACGTGCGAAGAGAAAGAGATGCTCTATACGAACGACACCTACGACCTGGAAGGCGTCTGGTACAGCGAGAAGGAGAAGAAACTGCTCGGCGTATCGTACGAAGGGCACAAGGGCACGACGCGCCACTTCTTCGATAAGGAGGCCGGCGACATGTTCGGCCGCATGGAGCGTCACCTGCGCGGCTACGAACTGGGCATCGCCGGTTCGAACAAGGCCGAGGACAAATACATCGTCGCAGCCGGCAGCGACCGTACGGCAGGCGCCTACTACATCTACGACGTTGAAGCCGACACGATGACCAAGCTGGCCGACCTCAAACCCTGGATCAAGCAGGAGGAGATGGCCGAAATGCTTCCGATCGAGTACACTTCGCGCGACGGCGAGCGTATCGAGGGCTACCTCACGCTGCCCGTGGGCAAGACCCTGCGCAACGCCAAGAACCTGCCCGTCGTGGTAAATCCGCACGGAGGCCCGTGGGCCCGCGATTCGTGGGGCTTCAACCCCGAGGCGCAGTTCCTCGCCAACCGCGGCTATGCCGTCTTGCAGATGAACTTCCGCGGTTCGACGGGCTTCGGACGCCGCTTCATGGAGATAGCCTTCGGCAAGTGGGGCCAGGAGATGCAGGACGACATCACGGACGGCGTGAACTGGCTGATCGGAAAAGGCATCGCCGATCCCGCGAAGATCGCCATCTACGGTGGCTCGTACGGCGGTTATGCGACGCTGCAGGGCATCGTGAAAGACCCCGACCTCTACGCCTGCGCCGTAGACTACGTGGGTGTCTCGAACCTCTTCTCGTTCATGAACACCATTCCGCCCTACTGGAAACCGCTGCTCGACCAGATGTATGAAATGGTCGGCAACCCCCAAACGCAGGTCGAGATGCTGACCGAGAACTCCCCGGCACTCAACGCCGACAAGATCAAGAGTCCGCTGCTGGTGGTCCAGGGAGCAAACGACCCCCGCGTGAACATCAACGAAAGCAACCAGATGGTCGACGCACTCCGCGCACGCGGCGTAACGGTAGACTACATGGTCAAGGACAACGAAGGCCACGGATTCCACAACGAGGAGAACCGTTTCGACTTCTACCGCGCGATGGAGAAATTCTTCGGCAAATACCTCAAAGGCATCCAGCCCGAGGGCGACATCGTCCCGGAAAGCTGCCGCCGGTAGTGTTCAACTCGACCCGACCCGAGAAACGCAACCAATCCAAATAAAAAGTTCAAACCTGGGTTTGCCCGGAGCGGTCCTCTTACCAGCCGCAAAACGGAAAAACCCATTTAGTTGTGTGCCGAAGCCCCGGAATATCCGGGGCTTCGCGTGTTTTGCGCGTTTCGGCCGTGGACGGTGTGCCGCTATTTTGCCGGCCGGAAAGTCGCGGCGTACCCGCGCCGAAGGAACGACTTTTGGTATTTTTCCCGGAAAAGCCCGAAAAAATCCCTACTTTTGCAGTCGCAATGAACGCCGAACCCCACATACACCTGCGTCCGGCAGACGGACTGCCCATGCCCCGCAGGGTATGGGCCATCCTGGCCGTGGCGTTCGGCGTATCGCTCTCGGTGATCGACGGCACGATCGCCAACGTCGCCCTGCCCACCATCGGGCAGGAATTGGGCATTTCGTCGGCCGACTCGATCTGGATCGTCAATGCCTATCAGTTGGCCATCATGGTTTCGCTGCTCTCGTTCTCGGCGCTGGGCGACGTGGTCGGCTACCGCAAAATCTACATCGGCGGGCTGATGCTCTTCACGGTGGCTTCGGTGGCCTGCGCACTCTCGGGATCGCTCCAGACCCTCGTGCTGGCGCGCGTCATGCAGGGATTCGGGGCCGCGGCCATCACCTCGGTCAACACCACGCTGATCCGCTTCATCTACCCCAAAGCCCAGTTGGGCCGCGGCATGGGCATCAACGCCACGGTGGTCGCCGTGTCGTCGGTGGCCGGGCCGACACTGGCCGCAGGAATCCTCTCCGTAGCCAGTTGGCCGTGGCTGTTCGCCGTGAACATCCCGATGGGGCTCGTTGCCCTGGCGCTCAGCCGGAGGTTCCTGCCGGAAAATCCCGTCCGGGTGAGCGCACACCGGTTCGACTGGCGCGACGCGGTGATGAACGCCCTGACGTTCGGCCTGCTGATGGCCTCGGTCGAAGGCTTCTCGCACGGGCTGGACCCGCGCCTGCTCACGCTGGGCGTCGCAGCGCTGTTAGTCATCGGATTCTTCTTCATCCGCAGCCAGCTGCGCGAGCCCTATCCCATCCTGCCGTTCGACCTGCTGCGCATCCCGATTTTTTCGGTGTCGGTGCTGACCTCGATCTGCTCGTTTCTCGGGCAGATGCTCGCCATGGTGGCGCTGCCTTTCTACCTGCAGGATGCCTGCGGCTACAACGACGTCGAGACGGGACTGCTGCTGACGGCCTGGCCCGCCATCATCATGATCGTCGCCCCGGCGGCCGGCATGCTGGTCGAACGCATTCACGCCGGACTGCTGGGCGGCACGGGCCTCACGATGATGGCCGCGGGACTGTTCCTGCTGGCCTTCCTCCCGGAGCATCCGACCGATTTCGACATCATCTGGCGGCTGGTGCTCTGCGGTGCGGGCTTCGGACTGTTCCAGTCGCCGAACAACAGTATCCTGATCGCTTCGGCCCCGCCCGAGCGAAGCGGTTCGGCAAGCGTACGGATATTGCATATACCATTGTTAATGAGAAGATAATTCTTAACAAA
>OGZX01002719.1_pt1 | contig 13504 bp, 13 predicted proteins | sample 1576881 | NCBI WGS metagenome assembly OGZX01 (sample SAMEA3541542, study PRJEB24748) | human gut metagenome | biome: human gut; feature: human-associated habitat; material: faeces | place: China | collected 2012
CGAAGCAATGCCGGGCTCTCGCCGCTTTCTGTGCCCTCGATTCGTGAAGTGGAAGTATCTAAACCCCAACAATCTTTAATTGCCGAAGGAGTCCCCGGCAAAGCAAGCGGACTCATTTTTTAACACTACTTGTAAGGAAATCGTGATGGAAAGAAATCAAAATCTTCGTTTTTTTATTATCGCTTGCGTGCTTTTACTGGCATGTTTGATTATTTGCGATCCGAGCTTTGCTTCTTCGACTGCGGGCAACGGTCAAAAAAACATTCTGAGTATTTTCCAAACAATTGACAATCAGGTAAGACTCGTTGCTACAACAGTCATGGGTATTCTCTGGGCTGTTGCCGGTTTCAAGGTAACCCAAAGAGGACAAACCGTCGAAGAAAACTCAAAATTGATCATCGGCGGCATCATGATCGGTGCAGGCGGATGGCTGGCTTCTCTCTTGGTCTGAGCAACCGGACAGGTTTTAACCATGAATGAAGCATTTTTATTTAAGGCCTTTACGAGGACGCCGATGAAATTCGGCATCCCCATAATTCCGCTTTTGCTCGTCGGCGGTGTCGGCACGTTTATAAGTTTCTTGATCAACCCGCTGCTTCTGTTTTTTGTGGGGTTGATCCTTTACGCCATGCGCTGGGCTACCGCCATTGACGATCAAATTTTTCATCAGATGTATCTCCATTACTTTTTGAATCAAAGGAGGAATGGGAATCGCGTTCATTGGAAAAAAGTGATTTCCTTTTCTCCGGCATCAAAGGGGAGAGAAATCATTTCAGATTACAGCTCTGACAAAAGAGATTCGCTATGAACATGATTAAAAAGAAAAGGAGCTTATGGGAAAAGGAGAAGAACATCAGCGACTTCATTCCTTTTTCCTCCGTTGTCGCGCCGGGAATCGTTTATTGCAGAAACAGGGAATTAGTCGCCACGTTCCGCCTTGAAGGCATTGCCTTTGAAACATCCGACACCGAACTCACTGACATTGCCTCTATGAACTTAAACAGTTTTTATTGCAATATCAGCAAACCCACATTGGCAATCCAAACTCACCGAGTGCGCCGCTATGTCACGGATCAATTAACGGTTCCCGGAGAACACGGGTTTGCCAAACTATTCGGAGAAGCTTGCAATGAAATCAATTCTTCCTATCCGATGATGGCGACCGAGCTCTATCTCACGGTGATAGAGATTCCGGCGTCCAAGAAAAGCAAAACCGGAATAAGGACGGCGCAAGAGATCGAAGCAGAACTGAACACCCGAATCGAGGAATTCGAAAATGTCGTGCATAACTTCGAAATGGCCTTTGCGCCGTACCGCCCGAAAAGACTGGAGAGTTCGACCGACCCGGAAACCGGAATTTTAGTGAGCGAACAGTTGAGTTTTTATAACTTCCTGATTACCGGTCAATGGCAAAAAATTCAGGTTCCTCTTTCCGCTCCGCTATACGAAACGCTGGGGAACGTCCAGGTTTTCGCAGGCTACGACACATTGGAATTCCAAACTGCCCAAGGAAGCGTATTTGCTCAATCGTTGGAAATTAAAGATTATCCCTCTTCGACCAACAGTCGCATTCTGGATAATCTCTTCTACAACGATCAGGTGGCGCCATATCCGTTCGTGGAAACTCAAACTTTCTGTATGAAAAGCAGAAGAGAAAGCCAGGAAGTAGCTACGAAGAAGCAGAACCTTCTTTTGGCTGCTGAAGACCGAGGCATCAACCAAATCCGTGAGATCAACGATGCTATCCAAGATATGATCGCAGGAAGCATCATTCTTGGCGAATATTCATACTCTCTCCTGGTCTTCGGAGACTTGGAAAGCGTCAAGAAAAACACACTCGCAGCTCATAAAACGCTTACAGACAAAACCTTCACGGTCCAAATCGGAACTTTGGCGCTCACAGCTGCATGGCTTCATCAATTACCGGGGAAACCGAGGTGGCGTCCGAGAGTGGCAATGATTTCTTCGTACAACTTTGCTCATTTGGCGCCGATGCATAATTTTCCGAGCGGAAAGCGAGACGGCAATCCTTGGGGTGAAGCAATGGCGCTTTTCAGAACACCATCAAATCAGCCCTTTTATTTCAGTTGTCACGTGTCGCCGGATAAAAAGGATTCCACCGGAGACAAGGACTCAGGAAATACGGTTGTTATCGGCTACACGGGTTCCGGTAAAACCGCAATTTGTACTGGGTTATTGACCTTTGCTCAGAAATACCGTGACAAGGCTCACAAGTTAAGCTGCATTTACTTTGATCTGGACAAAGGCGCTGAGGTTGCGATTAAGGCATTAGGCGGAGGATACGTTTCTATTGAAAATGGCAAACCCACAGGACTTAATCCCTTCCAACTTGAAGCAAACGCTAAAAATATCCAGTTTTTGAACCGTCTTGTGCAAAAAATGCTGGAAACCGACGGTCAAAAAATTACAGCTTCGCAAAGAAATCAATTAAACGACGCGATTGAAGCGGTCATGAACTTACCGAAGGAAGTTCGCCGGTTAGCGCTTCTCCCGCAAAACTTGGTGCAGGGAGCAACTGCCGAAGAACAAGAAAACTCATTGACACAACGCTTATCACGTTGGATCGAAAATGGAGAACTCGCCTGGGTGTTTGACAATCCGGTCAACACGCTAGATTTTGATGAATATCCCATTTTCGGGATCGATGCAACCGACTTCTTAGACCATCCCGTCATTCATTCGGTAGTCACTGATTATCTGCTTTATCAACTCACCAGCATCATTGACGGCAGACGGCTCATGATCTTCATGGATGAGTTTTGGAAGTTTTTGCGTGACCCTGATACAGCCTCTTTTGCGCTAAAGCAATTAAAGACGATCCGTAAACAAAACGGCATCATGATTTTTGCGACGCAAAGCCCCGAGGATTTGTCGCAATGCGCGGACGGTCCGAAATTCATTCAGAACTGCGCTACGCACATTTTCTTAGCCAATCCGAAAGCCAAAGAGGAACAATACGTCAAAGAATTCAGTGTTACGCCGCTTGAATTTTCAACCATCAAACTCAGCGGCACGCACTCTCGTCTCATGGTTATCAAGCAGGAAGGAAGAAGCGTGCGCTGCCGTTTTGATCTGTCAGGTACGCCCAAAGCCATCAAAGTTCTTTCGGGCACCACAGGAGACATTTTATTTGCAGAGGATCTGATGCGAATTTTCGGAGACGAACCTGAGGCCTGGCTCCCTTACTACTGGGGAGAAAAGCAGCTAACCAAAGAAGAATCAGCTCAATTATCCCGCTAAGGAGAAAAGCAATGAAAAACATTAAACAAATAATAGTTTCAGGAGCTTTTATTCTGTGTTCCTTTACAACCAATAGCTGGGCAAGCGGCATTCCGACAGTTGATCTTTCGGCCATTGCCCAAGCAGTCGAACAGCTTCAGCAGCTGCGGCTCCTCTATTCTCAAGCCCAGTCGCAATTTAATCAAGCGGTCAGTACCTATAACAATTTTGTCGGTACTCGGGGAATGGGACTCTTGCACTACGATCAGACGCTAAGACAATTCCTCCCTTCCAATTTTGAATCTCAAATCCGAAGCGTTATGAACGGAGGATTTGCGTCTTTAAGTTCTGAAGGAAAATCCGTCTGGAACAGCTTAAACCTTGGCAAGAATTGTCTCAATGAACCCAACACTCAGGAAAAAGCCCGCTGCGAAAAAGAGCAAGCCGTTTTTGCGGAAAAAAAGGCTCAATTAAAGAAGGGACAAGAGACCGTCAACAAGCGCCTTGAGAATGTTGAAAAGCTCATGCAGCAGATTAATTCGGCTCAGGACGCTAAGGCAATTGCTGATTTGTCGGCAAGAATTCAGGCAGAACAAGCTGCCCTCGCCGCCGGGCAAATTGCGGCAGCTCAACAACAAAAAGCCATGGATGAAGAAATAGCCTTTAAGGAAAAACAAGAAGATCGTGAAATCGTAAATACTGCAATGAAAGCGCATACCCCTGAAGAAATTCGAGCAATTCTCAAAGGGGAAAAGCCATGAACGGGGACATATCCTTTTCCGCTTTCGGGACGATGTTCAGAGACTCGATCAGTTCATTTGCCAGAGATACCTCCGGTGCCATGATCACCTGGATCGGTCCCATCGTCACGGCAGCTTTATCTCTTTATTTCCTATTTATGGCGCTTAATCACCTTCAGGGGAAATCCTCTCAGCCGATTACGGACACGCTATTCGTATGCCTGAAAGTTAGCCTCATCGCTTTCTTCGCTTTAAACGCCGCAAACTTTGTCTCCTACGTCATCGAACCGGTGGCGTCTCTGGAGTCCTTGCTGATCAGCGCTATTAAAACCGGCGTTCACGGTATGCCGATTAGCGGAGATAATGCCTGGGCCGCACTGGACGAAATGTGGACACAAATTTTAGCCGTCGGTGAACTTATCAAGCAGCTGATCGGCAAATTCGGTTTAGGCACGCTGGGGCCTTTGCTGCTGAGTTTTCTCTTATTGGTCGCAATGTTTTTCTGCGCCGGCTACTTCACTTTTGCCGCAATCGGAATTTTGTTAATCAATGAAATCAGCGTGGTGCTGGTTCTCGGATTCGGTCCGATTTACTTGAGTCTTTTGATGTTCCCGGTTACTCGCGGCTGGTTTGACAATTGGCTCAAATCGTTATTGACCTACGTGCTGACAATGGTCATGACCGCCGCTGTGATTTTTCTTTTTTGTGATGTCTTCCGGGGCGGTCTCGAGGAAATTAAAAATTTAGCAAAATTAAACGCAGGAGCCGCAGTTGTTTTATCACGTTCCCTAATACCCATAGTGACTTTCTGCGTTTTACTGGTTGCCGCCGCAACTTTAGTCAGAATCATTCCCGTCATGGCCGCCGGTCTTACCGGAGGGCAGAACATGGGCGCAGTTGGCTTAGGTCAAATGCTCTCAAATATGGGGTCAACGGCTAAAACGGCGATGGGTGCCGGCCTCTTAGGATTAGGAGCTGCGATGGGGAGCGACAAAATCAAAAGCATGGGCTCGTCCATGCTCGGGCGCTCCGGCTTGAATCAAACAGGCGCCATGGGAGTTGCCGCAGCAGGTGCTGCGGTAGGAGCTTCCCTGCAAATCGGAAAAGGCATAGCAGAGACCGTTGGCAACGGCTTTAAGAACATTAAAGGAGCGGTTTCAGGGACAAATACTGCTTCAGCAAGTTCTTCAGTGCATAAACCGGCTCCCGGCTCTGCCGCCGCAACTTTCCAGTACCGTCCCGGTGTAAACGGCTCACCCGGTGAAGAGGAAGTCGCAGAGAAAAACGCCCAGGTTGCCGCTCATGCTTCTCCCGAAGACTTCAAAGCTTCAGGAGCGTCCAACCCATCCGACAGAAACTTTAATTCCGCCTCTTCCTTCTTATCTGAAGCTTCAAGCGGTACATCTTCGGAAAACCACTCCGGTTTTGCGGGCACAGAAACTTCTCGTAATCCTATGAGTTCGACCCCTCAGGAAGAAAGAACCGCTCAAAAAAACGCTGCGGCTGCTTCCGAATATTTGAGACAAGGTCGGAATGCCGGGAATGTACAAAGTGCATCAGGCGCTGGCACTTCATCGGCTTCCTCGGGAAAAATGAGCTCATCGGCGGGTGAACAAACGGCAGCTCAAACTTCCTCTTCAAGCAAAGCTGAAGAAAAAACCGAATTCGGACTTCCGAAATCAGATTTTCCTAACCGTTCCAATGAGAACAAATCAACATCAAACAAAACCGACAAACAATCCAAGGAGAAAAAGTGATGACTTTTAGAACCATTGTGTTAACGCTTCTTCTCGCAACTCTTACCGGTTGCGGGGCTCCGAAGCCTCCGCTTCCCTACGGGGAGCGAGTACCGGTAAACCCGGATACCGCTTCATATTTTGAAGCTCTGAAAAACCAATCAAACGTTCATTTCGAAAGCGAAACTGACTACACCCAAACCCCTTAAGGAAGAAAAATGTTCGGCATTTTTAAAAAGAAAAGAACGGTCAAGGACAATCCTCAACCCTCTGAGACGAAAAAGAGCACTCCGTACGAAAAAGCTATTGATTGGGAGGCTCAAAAAGAGTCTGTTCAACAAAAATCTGAAGCCAAAGCCTGGCGTCTGTGCTCCCTTTTAACGCTCATTGTCATTGCATTAACCGCTTCCATCTGCGTCATGCTGCCGCTTAAAAGGACAGAACCCTTTTTAATCAAGGTCAATGAAAACACCGGAGAAGCAACGGTCTTATCCATTGCAGACGTCAAGGACATTCCCTGGTCTGAAGCCATGGACAAGTACTGGCTTAATCAATACGTTCTTGCCCGGGAAAGTTATCACTACCGAACCTTAAGCCACGAATTCAATGTCGTACGGCTGCTGAGTATGCCGGAAGTCTTCGATCCCTATGCCTCGCAATTCGGGGACAGCAAAAACTCCCTGGAAGCTCAGCTCAGAGATACAAGAAGAATCTATACAGACATATTAAGCATTGTTCCGAGGGGCCAAGACAACGAAGGCAATAAAGTAGCGACGGTGCGTTTTACTAAACGGCTTACTGACACAAAAAGCGGCGAAGAACTTTCGCGGGAAAGCTGGAATGCGACCGTCAGTTTTGAATATCTGCCGGATTTCAAGGTAGAAGAACCGGAAAGACTTATTAACCCATTCGGATTCAAGGTCACTTCTTATCGTGTGGACCCGGAAATTACAGAGGTGAAGCCATGAAAAAAATATTAACCATGCTTCTATGCTGCATTTGCGCCTCCTCTTGCTTTGCCTTGGATAAACCAAAACAAGGCACACTTGACGCACGAGTTTTGACAACGGTTTTCAGAGACGGTCAGGTTTACCCGATCAATGCCGTCAGCGGACTCATCACCACGATTGTTTTTTCTCCCAAAGAAGAAGTTCAAAACTGGGGCAGCGGCTACTCGTCAGCCTGGTGGTTCGATTCAAGAGCCAATCTGTTTTTCCTAAAACCGATGGCCAAAGAAGCAACCACCAATCTTGTTGTCGTAACCGATAAAAGAACTTACTTATTCGATGTCCGGTTGAAAAGCTCTAAGAATGATGCGACATATCGGCTTACCTTCAAATATCCCGCAGAGGAGAAAATGCAGGCAGCTGAAAATGCTCGAAAAGAAAAAATTGAGGCTCTGCTAAACGGAAAGGCTAACGAACAGACATCATCCTCTTCAGTTCAAACAAAACCCAATCGCTATTACACCATGAACTTCGGCTCGGCGTTGAGTTCTCGCAGAATTGCGCCAATTGAAGTTTTTGATGACGGCAAGTTCACTTACTTAAAGTTCCCAGAACGAACAGATTTTCCGGCAGCCTACCGCACGACGGACCAAGAAGAAACCTTGCTTAACAGTCACCTTGAGGGCGGTTACTTAGTCATCCATGGCATTTATGAAGAAATTCGATTGAGAGCCGGAAGAGGCGTAGTCGGAATCTACAACGAAAAATTTAAGGGCGGAGACGTCGCTGAAGAAACCGGAACCTCGGTGAAAGGTTTGCAGCGAGAAGTCGTAGGAGAAAACTAAAATGGAAGAAGAAAAGAAAGCAAGGTTACTCAATGAAGAGGAAGAAGCTGCCGATCAAAGCGATAATCCGACCGGAAAACCCAACGTAACGGCAAAAAGACAAATCAAGAAAAATTATTCCGATATTCTCTGGGTTCTTTTGGGTGCTGCAATAATCGTAGGTTTCGCGGTTGTTTATTACTACCAAGCAGTCGCAGACATAGGCAAAAAGCCTGAACAGGAAAATGACTCGAGTTTGTTTACAAGCAAGAGAAAGCTTCAGCTGAGCGAAATAGTATCGGACATTGTTGCGCCGCCTCCGACTTCTGAGCCTGCGGTTCAGCAAGATAGCGCACCGCCGGAAATCAAGACAGAGCCGGCAACTCCGCCGCCGGAACCGGAACCCGAGAAAAAGCCGGATTTGCCGCTTGTTCAAACCGAAGCAACTCAGCCAGTGTTGATTGCCCAACCGGTAATGACTAACCAAGCTCCCAAAGAACCGGAGTTAACGTTGGAGGATCGCCAAAACATGGCCCCGATGATGGGAGAATCCAAAAATCCAGGAACCCAAGGAAAGAGCTCCAATAGCGCTCAATACGAAATGGAGCCAGCTCCTTTAACCAAGTTTGACAATCTTCTAAGGGCTTCTCAAACACCGTCTGCAACAGCGGAGATGATGCCGGATAGAAATTTTCTTTTGGCTAAAGGAACTTACATTGACTGCATTCTCGAAACAAAAGTCGATACTACAGTGCCCGGCATGACGGCGTGCGTTATTCCGCGGAACGTTTATTCGGCAAACGGCAAAGTTCTTTTAATCGAAAAAGGATCAAGAGCGGTCGGTGAATATAAAAGCGCGGTCGAAAACGGGCTTAATAGAATTTTCGTTCTATGGACGCAGATTCAAACCCCGAAAGGCGTGCGCGTCACACTTGACTCTCCGACAACTGACGCTTTAGGCGGAGCCGGCATGAGCGGAGAGGTTGACTTTCATTGGTGGAAGCGATTCGGAAACGCTCTGCTTTTCAGCCTGGTGCAAGACGGATTTGAGTTCGGCATGAATCAGACGACCGATAAAAACGGAGGTGTTAATTACTATCAAAACTCCCAAGACGGCATGAATGAAATTATCAAAGAAATCATGCGTCAATCCGGGAATATTCCGCCCACGCTTACGAAGAATCAAGGCGAAAGAATCGGCATTTTCACCGCCAGAGACGTCGATTTTTCAAAAGTCTATCGACTTGTACCCACCACTCCCTAGGAATAAGAAAAAATGCAAGACAAATTTGAAACGCTTTTTAAGCCTGAAATTCAAAAAGAACTTTTACTTCGAGCCTCCATCGGTTGCGCAGCCAAAGAAGGATTAAGATTTTTTGAAATCCATTGCAACCCGACTGACAAAGCAAAACTCCCGGAAAACTTTTCTGAGAGTTACATATTCGTAACTACGGACGATAAAAAGGCCGCGCTCGCAGCCAAAGAGTTCAACCGCTTTTTGGAAAACAAAGCTAAAGAAATCGGGTACAAAGAATTTCCCGGATTGCAGTATCTCTACGAAATCAAAGGGAGAAATTTAAAAGCATTGTCTCCTTCAGCCAATTCCGTGTTGGACGAAGTGTTGGAGAAATTCATTAAAGATACTGAGGGACTGGAACAAAAAGCACAAGAAGAGCTCACCCCGAAGAACAAGAAGCTTTTGGACGTGTTAACCGAAAACATCACAAAAAGAGTGAAATCCCCGAAATATAAAAAAAAGGTCGAGCAGATTCTTTTGAGCAAGTTCTATCGGGCTCAAAAAGCGGGGTTCGAACTTTCAGCCCAAGTTTACGACAAACAGGCTCCGAGTCATCGTCAGGTCAAACTTTCTCCGAGTAAAGACAACAAAGAAAGAGAACGATGAAACACTCAAGCGGCCCCTCAACCGATTCTCAAAAAAGGAGATAAAACATGGCTGTAGAAGTTGATCGCGATCTCACGCTTCGAGCTTTTCTAAAACCGCTCGAACCTTTCTTAAGCGACCCGAATGTGACCGAGGTCGTTGTTAACCGACCCTTTCAGGTTTATGTCGAGAAAAACGGACGTTGGATCGCTACAGATATACCGGAGTTGAATTACGCCTGTCTAAAACAAATCGCGGTAGCAGCTGCCGCCTATGTAGGCGGCAACAATTCGTTCGGCAAATCCGATTCCATTTTATCGGCGGTATTGCCCGGAGGAGAACGTGCGCAGTTTGTAATTGCACCGGCGTGTGCCGCCGGCAAAATCAGCATTACGATCCGAAAGCCCTCTTTTCAAATCCGAACTTTGCAGAATTATGTTTCGGACGGTTTTTTTGACCATATAAAGCCGGCAGAATCTGTTTCGCCGGAAGATTTGGACTTGGAACACCTTTATCGAAAGCTTTTCCAGAAAGACCAGAGCAATAAGCTTTCCGAGCTTAGAGCGGAATTCTTAACTAAGTGCGTTATCTACGGGAAAAACATCGTCATTGCCGGAGAAACCGGCAGCGGAAAAACGACCTTCATGAAGGCTCTGATGCAGTCCATTCCGACTGACGAGAGAATCATCACGATTGAAGATGTGCCGGAACTTGTTTACGGCTTGCCCAATCATGACAACCAGGTGAATTTATTTTATCCGAGCGAAGCAAAAGCAGACTCCACTGTTACGGCATCAATTCTTATGAGATCGTGCCTCAGAATGAAACCTGATCGGATCTTGCTTGCAGAATTAAGGGGCCCCGAAACCTCGGATTTCCTGCATGTCTGTCTTTCTGGACACAAAGGCAGCATTACAAGCTGTCACGCCAAGGACTGTGCCGGAGTTTTTGAATATTTAGGCCTGAAGGTTCAGCAATCGCAGGACGCAAAGACATTGAAATATGAAGAAATTCAGCATTTGCTGAGACTGACCATAGACGTAGTTGTCCATATCCATAGGGATCGAAAAATCGGGCGGCACATTACCGAAATTTGGTACAACCCTAAAAACATGGGAGGCAATTAATTATGAGCGCAACGCTTGCTCTGAAGCCTCGAAAAATTTTAAAAACGTTGTTTCTAGCAGCCTTGACCGTTGTCTTAGTTTCTTATTTATCCGGCTTATTTTTCATGGCTTTTTTCGGTCTGCCGCTAACAGAGTGCCGGCCTTGGTCAATTTATCAATATTGGTCAATTTACTCCGTCAGCAACCAAAAATACGTCAAGGTTGTTTGTGCAATTTCTATGTTCGGTCCTTGGCTGCTTGGAGCTTATTTTGTTTACCTCGCTTTAGGAAAGGAAAAGAAGAAACTTCACGGCGATGCTCGTTTTGCCACTAAAGAAGAGATTAAAGAGAAAAAACTCTTAGGACTGCCTCCAGAAAAACTTGACAAAACCATCTTGGTGGGAAAATACAAAGATTCGTATCTCACATTCGGCGGAAACGAATTTGTACTTTTGGCAGCCCCTACTAGAAGCGGTAAAGGCGTAGGTGTCGTCATTCCCAATTGTTTGAACTTCAGCGATTCCATTGTCGTCTTAGACATCAAACTTGAGAACTACCGTATCACCTCGGGTTGGCGCGCTCACTGCGGACAGGAAGTTTATCTCTTCTGTCCTTTTGATCAAAACGGAAAGACTCACCGCTACAATCCTCTCTCCTACATCAGTGAAGATCCCAAATTTCGCATGGGTGACATCGATGCTATTGCCAATGCACTTTACCCGGATACCACTCCCCAGGACAAGTTTTGGAGCGAGCAAGCAAAAGATTTATTCCGAGGAATGTGTCTTTTCGTTGTAGAAACGCCCGGAATACCGCACACATTCGGAGAAATCTTGAGACAGGCTTCCGGTCAGGGCAAACCTCTTAAAGATCATATTCGAGACACGATTATTGCAAGGCAAGAGAGCGACAACCCTTTCAGCGCTGCTTGTGTGGATTGTCTAAACAGAATTATTAACGCGCCGGACAACACCTTCGGCAGCATTGTCTCAACCTTCAACACCCCGTTGAAACTGTTTCAAAATCCCTTAGTTGACGCTGCTACAAGCGATAATGATTTTGACCTGCGGGACGTCCGAAAGAAAAAAATGTCGATTTATTTCGGTATTACACCGGACAAATTGGCTGACGCCGCTGTGTTGGTTAACCTATTTTTCGACCAAATGATTAACCAAAACTCACGACAACTCCCTGAAGATAATCCTGACGTTTTGAAATACCAATGCCTTTTAATCATGGACGAATTTACAGCCATCGGCAAAGTATCCATGATTGCAAAATCAGTGTCCTACCAAGCCGGCTTCAATATGCGACTTCTGACGATCATTCAAAACAAGAGTCAATTAGAAGACGTCTACGGCAAGGCCGGCTCTCAAACGCTGATGACTAACCACGCCGTATTGATAATTTATCGGCCAGCCAGCACCAGTCATCAAGATGCGCAGGAATATTCCGAAATTATTGGATATGAAACTGTGAAATCTCATTCTCATTCGTACTCTGCCGGAAGAGGAGGAAACAGTGAATCAGTCTCAGATCAAAAACGCGCGCTTATCCTTCCCCAAGAATTGCGTGAGATGCAATGGGAGGATGAGATCTTATGCATGAGTGGTATTAAACCCGTTTTCTGCGAAAAAATTATCTACTACCAAGATCCAAAATTTAAGAGCATTGCGTACGGAAAGAATTTAGACGGAATCTACGGTCCTGCTCCGGTACCGACCCAAGACATTGACGGATTTATCGCAGTCATCGAGGATCGCTACCGCGAGTTTAAAGAAAGCGATGCAACCCCCAAAAAAGGCTCCGCCGCACAACTTAAAGGAGCCGATAGCGGAAAAGAAATCAATGAGAATGATTTTGATGACTCTATGGGAGAAGATCAGGTCGATCTCTTCATAAACGAAACAATTGAAATCAAATACAGAAATACAATTTCGCTTAAGGGCTGCGGAAATAATGACTCCGAGATAGATAAAGCATCGGACGACATTTTCGGCGGGGCTTCCACAAGTGAAGAGGAGGACAGTATCGAAGAAGTGCCTCCAGAAAATCCTTTTGAGGAAGAAAGAGGGTTGTCCCCCTCAGAGGAACCCGTAACTCAAGAAAACAATCAAAACTTCTCTGACAAGTCCGATTCCGACTCTGAATCCGATTTCGGAGAAATAACTTCAAAAAAATCAAATATGTCAGAAAATTCGGCAACAGGAGAAGAAAAAGAGACAAGTGAACTTTCAACAAAATCTGCACTTGACAAACTAATGAATGCGGACATCGGCAGTCTTCTAGGCGGCCAAAATCCGTTTGATTTCAAAAAATAATTTTTAGACGACTTCTGAAAGGAGCAAAAATATGAATGAATACGAAAATATTGCAACTAATGTCGTTGTTCACGGCGTTTCCAGACTCTCAACGATAACCCCCACAAGCGGCAGGAATGCCGGAAAACTGACGGATGTCCTTAGTGTCAGAGCTTTTCATCCGAATTTCAAATTCAACAAAGAAAGCGGGACTTTTGATCGAACGGAGTCTGATTGGTACAACGTAAAATACTACGGTGCAGCCGCAAAAAAGATTTCTGAATTTCTTAAAGACGGACTTGTCCTTGAAGTACGAGGTAGTGTTACTGAATCCACTTTCACAGGAAAGGACGGAAAAGTCCGTACAGGTAAAGAAATCAATGCAAAATGCATTGCCGTTGCACTTAATCAACCCGGGCTCCGTGCGATTGATTTTGAGAAACCCGAAAAAAAACAGGAAACCGCTAAGGAAGAAACAGGACACGAGCGCTGATCCTTAGCGGCACTCAAATTATTTCAAATTAAGAGGTTGCACAAAAGTCCTGCCAAACTTTCGTTCTACTCAAACAATGATTCTCGCTGAACAACTGGAATTTGATTTCTTTACGCCTCCAGAACACGAAAAACCTAAGACAGATAAAAAGCCGGCTGTCTCAACTGCGATCAAAGACGAAGATATTTTGAATTACCAATTAAACAGGGACGGCAGCCGCAAGCTTCAAGATTTCG
>OGZX01002726.1_pt1 | contig 13490 bp, 9 predicted proteins | sample 1576881 | NCBI WGS metagenome assembly OGZX01 (sample SAMEA3541542, study PRJEB24748) | human gut metagenome | biome: human gut; feature: human-associated habitat; material: faeces | place: China | collected 2012
GATTCTATAATAATGCGGCAAAAGTAGGCCTTTTTTTTCTCTTAATAAACTTTTTTACGTACATTTCGACCTTAAATGAGAAACTTATGAAACTGAAAAACTATAACATACATCCGGCGGTATATTTCATTGTCGCATCATTACTGATTGCTTACTTTTTTCCACGGGAAGGAAAGTTCCGTTATCAATTCTACGAAGGTAAACCCTGGAGGTACGGATTACTCACGGCTCCCAGTGATTTCCCCATCTATAAGACCGATGCCGAAGTTGAAGCAGAGAAAGACAGTGTTCTGAAAAATTTCGAACCCTATTTCCGCATGGATGCATCTATAGAAAATACGGAAGTCGATAAGTTGCGTGCTGCCTACACCACTACCTTGAGCCACAAAGCAACGCCAGCCTACATGCAATATATTGAAAACAGCCTTGTCAAATTATACAAGAACGGTATTATTTCATCACAAGAACTGGATGATCTGAAAAAGGACAAATACGAACGAGTCAACCTGCTGGAAAATAATGTGGCTCATTCCCGCTATGCCAGCGACTTCTTTACGATTAAGACTGCTTACGAGTTCATTATAAACAACTGCCCGTCACGCTTGGATAAATCGGTTTTACAATCGTGTGACATCAATAACTTTCTGTCCGAAAATATTTCGTATGACCAAACGATGTCGGAAAAAGTCAAAGAAGATATGTTGCGCAGCGTTTCCCTTGCGAACGGGATGGTACAAGCGGGAGAACGTATCGTAGACAGAGGTGAAATTATTGACAACCATACTTACAACGTCCTCCGCTCACTTAAAATCGTACACGAGACCAAGTCGGGAGGTGCTCAACGCCAAAGTATTATCCTGGGAGGACAGTTCGTTTTGGTATTGGGCCTTATATTCTGTTTCTGGTTATACCTCTGGTCTTTCCGGCTAAAGATATTACATAACAGACGGAATTCCTTATTTCTTATCCTATGCATATTCGTTAGCTGTATACTGACCGAGCTATGCGTTACCTATACATTATTCAATATATATATATTGCCTTTTGCAATCGTTCCAATCGTTGTGCGAACTTTCTTCGACTCACGTACGGCATTATTTACACATCTGGTCATTGTACTGATCTGTTCACTTATGGTACCTTTCCCACACGAATTCCTTCTGCTACAAATCATAGCCGGAATGGTGGTTACCTTCAGTCTGAAAGATCTGTCGGAGCGTTCCCAGTTGATCCGTTGTGCATTCCTGATCTTTATGTCTTATACATTATGTTATATCAGCCTGGCATTATATCAGGAAGCTGATTTCAACAAGATTAACTGGCTAATGATCCTGTATTTCGGTATTAATTTTATCCTTTTAATGTTCACCTACATTCTGGTATACATGCTGGAAAAAACATTCGGGTATGTCTCGAGCATCACTTTGGTAGAACTGTCCAATATCAACACTCCGATCCTGAAAAAGCTGTCGGAGACTTCTCCCGGAACCTTCCAGCATTCGCTGCAAGTATCTATCCTGGCCTCTGAAGCAGCGGCAAAGATCGGAGCCAATGCTCAACTGGTGCGTACGGGAGCGATGTATCATGATATAGGAAAAATGGCTAACCCTGCTTTTTTCACTGAAAATCAGAGCAGCGTAAACCCACACAGTCAACTCACTTTCGATCAAAGTGCCAAAGTAATCATCAATCACGTAACAGATGGTGTCAGAATTGCAGAAAAGGCTTTATTACCTAAAGCAGTTATCGACTTTATCCGCACGCATCACGGATTGGGTAAAGCAAAATATTTCTATAACTCATTCAAAAATCAATATCCCGACAGGGAAATCGACGAAGAGACATTTACCTATCCGGGGCCGAACCCATTCTCTAAAGAAACAGCCATATTAATGATGGCCGATTCAGTAGAAGCAGCTTCCCGTAGTCTGAAAGAACATACGGAAGAAAGCATCAAACAACTGGTGGATAAAATCATCGACGGACAAATTGCAGACGGACTACTGAAAAGTGCCCCACTGACTTTCCGGGATGTGGAAATGATTAAAAGCGTCTTTGTTGACAAACTAAAGACTATGTTCCATACACGTATCAGCTATCCGGACCTGAAGAAATAGTATCCAATAATCCGCCACAAGCATCTTCCAGTAAATCCAATACAAGTTCAAAACCCGTGGCACCACCGTAATACGGGTCGGGCACATAGTCGTACAATTTATTACGGCTATATTCCGTCATCTGGTGGATCTTAGCTATGGACTCCAGGTCAGGAGCTTTATGTTTCAGATCATCCACATTCCGGTCATCCATACCGATGATCAGGTCGAAGTCATAGAAATCCGTCGTACGGACAGGGCGTGAGATAGAGTCGAGCACGTATCCTCGCCGGGTAGCGTGCGCCCGCATACGTTCATCAGCCCGTTCACCTTCATGATAGCCCATAATACCGGCCGAATCTATTTCGATCTGCTTCTCCAGACCCGCATCCTTCACCAGTTTCTTCATCACTGCCTCGGCAGAGGGGGAACGACAAATATTCCCAAGACATACAAATAACAATCTTATCTTTTCTTGTTTCATAACAATGATATTATCTTTTAGAACAAAAACATCCGTCTTACTTCGAGCGAACCGTCTTGCCATACGATTGGCAAAGTTCTGCCATCAGTGTGGCAAGACTGTGCCATGCTAATGGCAAGAGAGTGCCATCCTGTTGGCAAAGCTGTGCCATGCCGTTGGCAAAACCTAGTCGTTGCAACAACACAGCATTGTGACTTCCTTAAGCCGGATCTACATCGTAGTGTACCAGCAATTGTTTAAAAGGAAGATAACGTTGCATTTCCGAATGAATAGCCTCCAGTATTTCCCTGACCGGAACAATCGCTGCCGCTATTTCGATTTTTAATACAATCTTTTTAATATGAAGTGTTTGCACACGAGTCACCGGCGGCGTAACAGGCCCCAATACACGTTCTCCCAGACGGGCGCGCAGTTTCTCGGCATACAAAACAGACATCTCCTGCAGGATCGCCTCGTTACGACTGCGAAGTACGAGCACAATCAACCTGTAGTAAGGCGGATACCTGAACATACTTCGTTCGCTGAGTTGCAAACCGACCATCTCTTTATAAGCAAAATGCTGCACCATACGTATCAACGGATGTTCGGGTTGCGAGGTCTGTAAGATAACCGTCCCCTGCTTGTCCCTTCTTCCGGCACGTCCGCTTACCTGCACCATCAACTGGAATGCCCGTTCATGCGCCCTGAAATCCGGATAGTTCATCAGGTTGTCGGCATTCAGTATGCCTACCACACTGACATTTCCGAAGTCCAGTCCTTTCGATAACATCTGGGTTCCGATAAGGATATGCGTTTTACCTTTCTCAAAGTCAGCGATGATCCGTTCATAGGCTGTGCGGGTACGGGCAGTATCAAAATCCAACCGCTCCACTTTTGCCGACGGGAACAGGGAAGCAATCTCTTCCTCCACCTTTTCCGTACCAAAACCCATCATCTTTAATTCCGTGCTCTGGCATTGCGGACAATGAGGCGGCAACTGGATCTTATAGCCACAATAATGACAAACCAGCTGATTATGATATTTATGATAAGTCAGGCTAACATCGCAATTTACACAATGAGGAACCCAACCACAACTCTTACATTCGATCAGCGGAGCAAATCCACGGCGGTTCTGAAAAAGAATCGCCTGTTCGCCACGGGCCAGAGCCGCGTTTACTTTCTCTACCAATAATGGGGAGAAAAGCGTATCCTTCATGATCTTCTTCCGTTTCAATTCCTTGATATCGACAGAGATAATCTCCGGCATCAGGCAGTCGCCAAAACGTGTAGTCAGTTCAACCAAGCCATATTTATCAGAAGTAGCATTAAAATAAGAATCGATTGAAGGTGTAGCCGAGCCCAGCAAAGTCTTGGCCCCATGCATGCCAGCCAACACGATTGCCGCATTACGGGCGTGATAACGGGGCGCCGGGTCCTGTTGCTTGTAAGTATTTTCATGCTCCTCATCTACAACAATCAATCCCAGGTCCTTAAACGGAAGGAAAAGTGAAGAGCGTACTCCCAATACCAGCATAGGACCATTCCCATGCAATAATTTATTCCAAACCTCTACCCGTTCGTTATCCGAAAATTTAGAATGATATACCAACAGTTTATCGCCGAACAATTTTGCCAACCGTTCGGTGATCTGTGTCGTGATAGCTATTTCGGGCAGCATGTAGAGCACTTGCCGCCCCATCTTCAGTACCTCATCGATCAGCCGGACATAGATTTCCGTCTTACCACTCGAAGTAACTCCATGAAGCAGGCAAACTTCCTTCGAAGTAAAGACGTCATGTATTTCACTATAAGCCTTCTCTTGTGCCGGACTTAACGGGCTGAGGGGTTGCAAACGGCAGACCGGAACCTGTAAACGCCCTACTTCTTTTTCATAACTAACCAGAACACCACGCTTCAAGAGTCCATCCAGGATCGTGGAAGAGCAACCACTACGTTCCAGCAACTCCTTCTTTGAGACTTCCTGTACCAACGCAGGATTCAAGGCATGACTCAGATCCAGATAGCAAACTAATAAAAGTTCCTGTTTCTTCGCTCGCTTAAAATCAGTAAATACAGCCTGTAACCGTTCTTCAGTAGCATATTCTTCCGATAAGCGAATAAAGGTTTGCATCTTCGGGACAAATCCCCGTTTCATTTCCTCACTCACTACTACCGCTCCACGGGCCATCAGGGAAGCAACTACGGGAACCACGTTACGAAGCCCTGTCTTTTTCTCCAGTTCCGACACGGTCAGTTTCAGGACACCGGTAAAAGCGTCCAGTACCGACTGTTCATTCGGCCTTAAGCGACCATCTGCCTCAAAGTCGGGATTATAGGTGACAGCCGTTTCACTTTCCAGTTTCAAGCCGGAAGGCAAGGCGGCTTTATATACATCCCCCAGTTTACACATATAGTAGGATGAGATCCATTTCCAGAAACGGAGTTGCGGACGGCGCAGTACGGGAGTCGCATCCAACAAGGCATAAATTTCTTTCGTTTCAAAATCCGTATCAGGCCTGCGTTCATGCACATCCATTACAATCGCCGTATAATAGCGCTTCTTACCGAAATGGACAATCACCCGACAACCGGGAATGACAGCAGTTTCCAGATCGGAAGGAATACTATAAGTATAGCTATTCTCTAACGGAAGGGGTAATATGACATCTGCGTATTTCATTTACGAGGTCAAAAGTAACAAAAAAGGCCGGACTGTTAAAGTCCGGCCCTGCATATCTTTTATCTGTTATCAAAACAAAACTGCAGCTGTTATAGACCATCCACGGTTCTTAGCACCTCCCAAATCCAGTTTGTCTGCACTGTAATTGTCAGTCAATCCCAATCCGTAATTTATCCCTACCTGTAAATGGCTTATCAATTCAGCCCCTACACCGAAGTTTAGTCCTGCACTGAAGTTTTTTGTTTTCATCTGTTCGCCCAAAACATTCCAGATTTTATCTCCTCCGACACGGAAACCGATATAGGGTCCGGCCGACAGATAAGCTTTAACAAGAGGAATACCGAATTTCCATTTCAAATTGACCGGTACATCGAGATAATCCGTTTTTATACTGGTCTTTTCAGTACCTTTCGCTTTCAGTTCCAGTCCTTTCTGAGAATAAAGGATCGCCGCATCCAGTCCGATACCTACCAGTGGAATTGTTGTCTCGATCATCGGACCGATCTGGAACCCTGTCACATTATCCGCTTTCAATATATCAGAATTCAGATGAACGGACGATATGTTTACTCCTCCTTTTAATCCGAACTTCAGTTGTGACTTAGCCGGCACGGCTATGAATACCATCAAAATAACCAAAACTAAACCTGTAACCTTCTTCATATTGCCTGTTGTTAATTAATTATGTTTGCAAATAAACGCACTTTTCCTATAATAAACAAGTATTCCTATCATCCTGTTCATTCATAAAAAGGAAAGCATGCACCGATTACGGAGCTCATCCCGCAAACCGATCCATGCCTCTTTTCCTAATTATTATGGCAAAATAATTAAAAACAAAAACGTTCAGACAGCTAGAGGGGAAACGGGAGTAAGAATAGTGGAGACGACAAGCTGCCCCCTGTTCTCTTCCGGCCTTTCCTCGAAGCCGTCGAAATAACATGCCTTGCAGGTCTTCTGACTTACTTCCGGTTTGAGCGCCTTCCCATTCAAAAAAGAACAGTGGCACTAGTGTTGCCCAATCCGTTATGAAGCTTACAGCAGCGGGACTGTCCGGGATTTACACCCGATTCCCTTTTAATCCTTTCCTGCGGATACAGGTCCGGAACAATGCACATCGCAAATATAGAGATATTTTCGTTTCGTTCTCCATCAGTTGATGAAAAATATCAAATATTATGTTTTCGATATTCATCAACGGCAGCCTTTACCGATCCATACATGAGAAGGAGTCGCTGCGACTGGCCATAACTCAGTCCCAACTCCTCTGCCACCATCCGCGTTCCGCGGTCGACCAGTTTCTGATTAGTCAATTGCATATTGATCATCCGGTTGCCTTTTACACGCCCCAACCGGATCATAACAGATGTTGAAATCATATTCAGAATCATCTTTTGTCCCGTACCGGACTTCATACGCGAACTACCGGTTACAAATTCCGGACCGACAATCATTTCGATCGCCACATCGGCCTGAGCAGCCATGGGTGAATCCGGATTACTGGAGATAGAGGCTGTCAGTATCCCCTGCTCACGGGCTTTACGCAAAGCTCCAATCACATAAGGGGTCGCACCGGATGCAGCAATACCGATCACCGTATCTTTGGTCGTGACCTGATGCTCCTGCAATTCCTCCCAACCACGCTCCATGTCATCTTCCGCATTCTCTACCGGATTGCGAAGAGCTGTATCGCCACCGGCAATCAGACCGATCACCAAAGTAGGGGGCATTCCGAAAGTAGGAGGTATTTCAGAAGCATCGAGCACTCCCAGCCGACCGCTTGTTCCGGCACCCAGATAAAAGATACGCCCTCCCTGTTTCATCCGGGGAACGATCTGATCTACCAGTTTCTCTATCTGGGGGATTGTTTTTTGCACTGCCAATGCGACCTTCCGGTCTTCTGTGTTTATATCTTCCAACAACTCCCGAACAGATTTCTCTTCCAGGTCATTATATAATGAATCTTGTTCTGTTATTTTAGTAAATGACATAATCAAATATAAGTTTACTTACCATGATACGCAATCAATCCCTCCATCGGACTTTGCGCAATCGCTCCAAGATGGAGACCCAAATCAAAAGCAATATCTTTCAATATATCCTGATAATACCAGGCGACTGAACCGACCAGGTGGACAGGTAATTCAAAACAATCATACTGCTTCACGTTTCGGGTAAAAAATGCCAGAAAGCTACGGGTGACCAGTTCCCAAATGGCAGGTTCATCCAAATGCTCCCGTATAAAAGGGGAAAGGCCGGCCAAAAAACGGTTGGGGAAAGGTTGCCGGTAAACCTTGTCCATAATCGATGCCGGAGTCAACCCATATTGTGTAAGAAACTGCTCTTTAAGGGCCGGAGGTAGTTGATTTTTCAAGACATCCCCAATCAATAGCTTACCCAATACAGCACCGCTTCCCTCATCTCCCAGAATAAATCCCAGGGGAGAAACATTCTTTATAATCTCTTTACCATCGTAATAACAGGAGTTCGAACCGGTTCCCAGAATACAAGCTATCCCCGGCTCGTCGCCACATAAAGCACGGGCAGCAGCCAAGAGATCACTCCCTACCTCAACAGGAACAGGCAGATACCGGTTGACAGACCGACGTATCATTTCATTCTTTTCAGGGAAAGCACAGCCCGCCCCGTAAAAATAGACAGCTGAAGGTATAAGGTCTTTTAATGCAGGCAGTAATCCAGTTTCAATCTCCTTCCCTATCTCCTCCTCCGTCTGAAAGAAAGGATTCATACCTCGCGTTTGAAAGCGAAGGGCAGGTTTTCCTCTTTCTATTACACACCAATCTGTCTTGGTGGAACCACTGTCGGCTATTAGTATCATTTTTCCGTTTTATTACTTAATTAATCGATCGTTCTATCTTTTTTACCGAATGCCGGATCTATCTTAAGGAAAGCAGTTACAGCCAGTGTGATCAGGCAACATCCCATTACCCACCAGAAGAAGTTCACATATCCCATTTCCTCCTGCAACCACCCGGCAATCATTCCCGGAAGCATCATACCCAATGCCATAAAAGCGGTACATATCGCATAATGAGCCGTTTTATGTTCACCATCAGAGAAATAGATCAGGTACAACATATAGGCAGTAAAACCAAATCCGTAACCGAACTGTTCAACAAACACACATACATTAATGACCAGCAGGCTTTCAGGAAGTGCACTACTCAGGTAGATAAAAACCAGATCAGGCAATGTGATTGCCAGCGCCATCGGCCAAAGCCATTTCTTTAATCCGCCATGCGCCGCCACGATTCCCCCGATAATACCTCCCAGCGTCAGGCCTATAATACCGATTGTACCATACACCAGGCCGATCTCAGAAGTAGTAAGTCCCAAACCACCCACTTCGCGCGGATCGATCAGGAAAGGTGTTACCAGCTTGACCAGTTGTGCCTCGGGAAAACGATAGAATAGCATGAACAGTATAGCGACCAATGCCTGTTTCTTCCTGAAAAACGAGACAAATGTAGCAAAGAATTCTTTAAATATGGTAGAAGCAGTAACTGTTACAGCCGCTTTATCGGACTTCGGAACCGGCAAAATATACTTATGATACAGGCAGAGACCGATAAATAGTCCGGCCAGGATCAGGAAAGTGATCGACCAAGCGAACGGAACCTTTCCGGTGCTGTCCTCCAAAGCTCCCGCCAGCATCACCAGTAATCCTTGTCCGGCAATGGTTGCAATACGATAAAAGGTACTTCGTATCCCGACATAGAAAGCCTGATCGTGCGAGTCGAGTGCCAGCATATAAAAGCCGTCGGCCGCAATATCATGGGTGGCCGAACTGAAAGCCACCAACCAGAAGACAGCGAGGGTCACCTGAAAGAAATGATCCATCGGGATAGTAAAAGCGATACCGGCCAATCCTGCTCCTATCAGGAACTGCATAGTGACAACCCACCAACGTTTCGTTTTTAACAGATCGACAAACGGACTCCAGAAAGGTTTGATTACCCAGGGAAGATACAGCCAGCTGGTGTACAGGGCGATATCGGTATTACTGATACCCAACCGTTTATACATGATAACGGAGATTGTCATCACAGCAACATAAGGCAATGCCTCTGCAAAATAAAGCGAGGGTATCCAACACCAGGGGGATGTTCGTTTTGTTTTCATAAGGAGTATGATTTAGATTTACTGATTAACATATCCATCTCCTCCGCGGAGAGGCAAGTTTCACTGATAATTTGTTGCAGGTCTCCGGAGGTCACTTTACGGAAATCTTTTTCCAGTGGAGTGATAAAAACGCCGGCCATTTCGACCGTTGCCGGACTGATCAATATATTCGCATCCCCTTCGGCATAATAGCAGGCAGGATGCAGTTTCTTTCGCGGATAAACACAGGTGATCCATTGTCCGGCTTCCGTCCAGACCAATACGTTCATCATAGGTTCGTACTCCTCCGCCCTGATGGGTAGCAAAGAGTACAAGTGGTTGAAAAGAACGACAGCGTCTTCCTTATCTGCAGACACAAGAACGAACATTGGTTGCAGGAAGTCTCTTAAAGCAAATAAGGTTACCTGTCCGGAAGAAAACACCACCTCTTTCCGGGCTTTCCGCCAGTTTGTCTCAAGCGGCAGAAAGCCTTTATTACCTGCCTGGAAATGCATATGATCGGGAGCTGATGCTCCGCATTTCGGGCCGTTATAAAAAATGATGAAATCTGTCAGGGCTTCAGCCAACGACAACATATCTTTATAACGGGAAGAGATACGTTGTTCCAGATGTGCCCGGATCGGGATGGTCAGATGTTCGCGAAAGATAGGATACGGATTCACCATGATCTGATACTCTTCCCCAAAGTCAATCCATTGTTGATTGCCGGGACGGTTCGCCTCACAAAGGAAACAGGGACGGGCAGCCAACGACTGTTTATCGATCTTCGCTGCCGACGAACGGATACGCTCCGGATTGAACTGAAGAATGACGGGATAACCGTTCACCTCCAATGTACGGGTCTGTACCTTTTCGAGAGCGGCATAGTTTACCTGTGCCAGTTCCCAAAAGGTAAGATGTTCGCGTATTAATTCCTTAGCCTGTTGATTTATATTTTCCATTATTCTTTATCCTTCCATGTTTCATAAAACATTTCCACGCGCCCTCAACTCCCGTGTACGCAGGCTGTCTTTATAAGCATTATATTCATTAACCTTGTGTATGTCGAGCGAAGCATCCGTATTGTCTTCCCAACGCCGGCAGAGATACAGGACATCATAAATCCGGCCGATCGCGTAAGTGCGTGAAATAGCCAGACCGATCGCGTAATCTTCACCATAACTTACGTTCGGCATCTTTATTTCGCGGAGTATCGGAGTATAAAAGGCTCTTGGCGCTCCCAGCCCGTTGATACGCAACGCATTATTACGTCCATTTTCCGGAGTCCACTCCCGGTGGTCGATAATACCCGGTGGTATCTCATTCAGGTCGAAGTCGGTCATTTTATAGGTTCCGATTACCATTGCACATTTTTCAGTGTAGAACGTATCGACAATCTTCTGCAATGTATCCGGCCCGCTATATACGTCATCGCTGTCGAGTTGAACACTGAACTTACCGCATAACGGATGAGCCGCAGCTAAATTCCAGCATCCGCCTATCCCCAGGTCGTCACGTTCGGGAATCAGATGAACCAACCGGTTGTCGGAAGCATACCGACGGATCACCTCGGTAGTTCCGTCTGTGGAATGATTATCTACAATGATCAGATTGAACTTAAACGAAGCCTGTTGCATAAACACGGAACGGATAGCATCTTCGATGGTTCGTACCCGGTTGCGGACAGGGATAATCACAGTAGCTTCATATTTGAAGCCTTTCGATGCAAACTTTACTGATTGGATTTTCTTTTTCTGATATTCTTTATTATATCTCAGGGAAGAAGTAAATGCAGCTTCCATTTCCAACTGAACATCCCTGTTTTTAGGATTTACATAATCGAACTGCTTTTCCCCGCTTTTACGGATATCTTCTTCCTGGAATGTATACAGATACTCCCTGATATGAATAATTCCCTCCGCTAAAGCTGCACAATGAAGACGAAAACGATACAGACCGGCATATTTATACACGGGAGCCTTATCGGGAAGTTGCACCAGATAAGTGTCTAATGCATCATATTTAATCATCAGCAACGGCCCGAAGTCAAAATCATCCCGAACACTTCCCAACTGGTAATCATTCACCGGATGGTTCTTTTTAGTTCCGTTTGATATCTCATAATAATCGGCATAGACAATCCGGTTGTATTTACATTCCTGAAGAGCCGTATCCATCCGTTCCAGTGCATATTGTCCAAACCGGATCAGGCCGGGACGGAGATAAAGTAACATATTCTTTCCTTCCGCATGTTCATGGATAGAATGCAACGTTTGTGTGCTGGTTAGTGTATCGACTAAGAGTATTTCAGAACCGGGATATGGTTCAGCTTCGGGATTGGAAGTCATTAGGTAAATCTTATCGATAAGACCCGTTTTATTCAACTCTTCAACAACAGAACCTAGTTGACCAGGAGAAATATAAGGTAAAAAACAATTGATCGATTCCATATAGTAATAAGTTTATCTTTATTGAGGTGTAAACATAAACAAAAAAGGCCGTTTCTCAAACGAAAAACGGCCCTATTACTTTCTTCTAAAAGATAAATTTATCCCCAATTCCAGTTATCTTCTCCCAAGAAGCCACCATCGCCGTGAGTTTGCCCATACCGCTTCAGGAATGATTTCAAACCGGAAACAGTAGAGACTGAAGATACATATTCTTCGATACCTTTCATATCTTTTTTATGACGGGTAAACAAGATATTCATCTGAATAGGCAGGTCCTTCCATGCAAAGTTACGCAGTTGGGTATACGGTCCTTCTACACCAGGAATCGGAGCATTTTTGACAATTCTCAACTGTTCATCAAAACAGATCAATAAATAACGGAGTTTCGTATTATATGCCATAAGGTCTTTTTCTTCGGTCGGAGCTTCCGTCGCTACTTCTTCCATCCATTCGATCTGTGTGATCAAAAGATCTGCCAGATTTTTTTGTGCATTATCGACAGCTAGCTGCTTTAAAAGTTCTTCCTTCCGGGCAGTACGCACTTCATCTTCCACCTCTCCTTTATAGAACTCTTTTACCATATCTAAATAGAGTTTCTTCATTTCTCCGATGGCTTGGCTTATCTGAAGTTGTTCAAGCAGAAGTCTCTTTGATACTTTTTTTTCTTCAGCATCTTTTGTTTTCCGTCCGGCACGTATTGTTTTTTCTCCGGTAGCAGCAATAGCAGCTGCAGTAGCCCTTTGATCCCGCCCTTTGATATAATCAGAAATAGCTGCCAACAATTCGGCTTCCGTCTTCGCGGCTTCCATCGCTTTATTAACTCTAATATCGCAACGATTGACAAACAAGCTTAAAGTATCTTCTACAGCTTCCTGATCCAACTCCTCACGACTCATGCCGAGCGTCAGTTCGTCATATTTATATTTCAACTCTAAAAGATGTTCCCGCTGTTCGTCGGTAGTCACGAAATCTTCGACTCCCTGGCTTTCCTCTGCAAAAAGATCAAGGAGTGTATCCTTTTCGCTGGAAGTCAGTTCTCCACTCTCATAAGCCTCATCCAGATACACAAGGTACTTATATTTTAAAGCTGTTTCTTTTTCAAATACAGGCTTGGCATTCCGTTCAAAAAAATCCTTGATACGTTCTTCCTTTTCCGGTATCAGATAGATTTCCTCTTTTTGGCCGGCAATCTTCTTTCTTATACGATTTAATTCTAATTGTGCACCGGATAATTGCTCTCTTTCTTTTTTATCGGATAAACGACGGGAGATGTCGTTTCTTCCTGTTCTGCCCTCATGAAAATGTCGTTGTTTTGCCATCTTTGTATGTATTTAATTATGTAAGTATGTTCTTTGTGTATATAGATTCGTGCACATTGGAAAAAAGAACTGCGTAGTTCTCTACAGAAAACTACGCAGCGCCTATCTGTAATATATCCGGTTATTATTATTCTCCTAACAGGATTTCCAGGATCTGAACAGCAGCCTTAGCCACTGAAGTACCCGGGCCGAAGATAGCAGCAACACCTGCTTTGTACAGGAAGTCGTAGTCCTGTGCAGGGATTACACCACCGGCGATGACGATGATGTCTTCGCGGCCTAACTTCTTCAGCTCATCAATAACCTGCGGGATCAATGTCTTGTGTCCGGCAGCCAGAGAAGAAACACCCATAACGT
>OGZX01002729.1_pt1 | contig 13469 bp, 8 predicted proteins | sample 1576881 | NCBI WGS metagenome assembly OGZX01 (sample SAMEA3541542, study PRJEB24748) | human gut metagenome | biome: human gut; feature: human-associated habitat; material: faeces | place: China | collected 2012
ATCACAATGAAGTGGGACAATCATTGTGATGAAAATTTTAACACTACAAAATATTAGGATATTTACTTTGAGATTATACTCTAAAACTAGGTTTACATGTCTTTCTGGAAGCTAGAAGCTCTTTCTGAACAGTTCATTTTCAGTTGACAGATTGCAGCAGATTTTGCTTTTTCCCTGTCACTAGTCCTGAAATCATCACGATGATTGTTTTATTGTCTTATCAAATTTCTTTTCTATCTCCTACAAAAATCTTTATAATAAACTTCAACCTCTGCTGAGGCTTCCAAAGAGCATTTCTCACCTACCATTCTCCATACAAAGCAAGAAAATGAAGGGATAATTACCAAAATGACAATCTGTAATGATTAGACGAATCGTTAGGACGTGAGACTACTTTAAATTATCTTTGCAGCCATAATCAGAAATAAAAATTTAGACATGATAAAACCTCTTACCTCGTTAAGGTTTATATTTGCATTGATGGTATTTGCCGCACATTGTTATGTGATCGATCCTCATTTCTCCCATTTTTTATATAAAGAAGGGTTTGTCGGGGTAAGTTTCTTCTTTGTATTAAGTGGTTTTATCATCGCATATAATTATCAACGAAAATTTGAATCTAAAAGTATATCTCATCGTGAATTTTGGATAGCCCGCTTCGCACGAGTTTATCCATTGCATATCGCCACTCTTATGTTGTATCCTCTGGTCGGAGGGGCTCTATTGGCTATGAACTGGGACACGGTATTAAAACTCGTGTCACAATTATTTTTGGTTCACCCGTTCATTCCGCAGACGGACTACTTCTTTGCTTTCAACTCCCCCTCCTGGAGTTTGGGATGCGAACAACTGTTTTATTTCTTATTTCCATTTTTAGCTTTATGGCTAAGTGATACCCGTAAGTTGTTTTGGATATTGATTGCAACAGGTTTAATAGTTGCCTGTGGTATGTATTTCACTCCTGAAGAGCAGATACGGGCTTATTGGTATGTGAATCCATTGACTCGACTACCGGATTTCCTGGTAGGAATGTTACTTTTCAAGCTGTATGACAAAAGTGCAAGAAATTGGAGTGTAAACCGGGCTACCTGGTTTGAAATCGGGGCGGTAGCATTATTTATTGCATTCTATTATTGTGGTTCGGCTGGTGTACTACCTAAAGTATATCGGTACTCGGTATATTATTGGCTACCTGTCTCTTTGCTTCTTTACGTCTTCGCAATAAACAAAGGGATGATTTCTCGTTTTTTGAGTAATAAATATCTTGTAATCGGTGGCGACATAAGTTACGCCATGTACCTTATCCACCTGTTTATTATAGAATTATACAAAAGCACCGGTTGGAATTATCCGTGGCAAATAGTAATCCCAATCTTACTCTTGATTACCATCTGTTGCAGCTTACTGTCGTACCGCTATTTTGAAAAACCGGTGAATAAGTATATTCGGAAGCATTTAAAATAAACAACTCCGCAGAAAGTAAAAAAGAGCAGAAGATATCTAAAAATACGCCCCTGATAAGGCAATTATATAAATCAAGGTAACCATCATAAAGAATAATATATGAGAAACAAAAAAGTACTATTATTTCTCGCACAAGGATTTGAAGAATACGAAGCGAGTGTATTTACAGATGTTTTTGGATGGAGCAGAGCGTTCGGAATTGAACCTGTTGATTTGATAACTACCGGACTTAGATCTGAGATTAAATGTAAATGGAATTTTATTGTTCACCCTGAGATTGAATTTAAGGAAATCAATATTGAAGACTATGACGCACTAGCAATTCCTGGTGGGTTTAAAGATTCAGGATATTATGAAGATGCCTTTGACCAACGGTTTCTCCACTTGATACGTGAGTTTGATAAATATAAAAAAGTAATTGCTGCTGTGTGTGCTGCTGCAATACCTGTGGGACAATCTGGTGTTTTAAAAGGTAGAAACGCAACCACATACGATTTATCCGACATATATGGTAGAGAATATCTTGCAGATTTGGGTGTAAATGTTCAAGATAAACGCATAGTGATTGATAATAATATCATAACATCGACAGGACCAGCAACAGGTTTAGATGTTTCGTTTAAATTGCTGGAAATGCTAACTTCGACAGAAAATGTAGATGAAGTAAAGAAATATATGAGGTTTACTAACAAATAATAAAGACCAGCCAACAGAGAAACGAGTATGACTATAATTTAAAATTAGATATCTGGTTGAATGATTATTTCGTTCGACTGTTGGTGTAAAATGAATTGCTTCGTAAAGAGGTTGAGTTTTTGGACCCTTTTATTTTGAGGACAATACTTTCAACTTACAAAAATAAGGTTGCCTCAACCAAATCTTTCCATCTCCTACAGCTACGAACCGTAATTTAGCACGTGTCAAAGCCACATTCAGCAAATTGGGTTTGGATGAAGCCCAGCCAGCAGCACCTTTTGTCTTTTCATCAAGTCCCAGACATAAAATGACACCTGCAGCCTGTTTTCCCTGAAAAGTATGAACCGTTCCGATATGAGCATCCAGCCATTTCTTCAGTTCATCATCTCCGATCGGTTTAAAGGGGGCAAGTGCTTGCTTTATCGGTTGACGCAATTCTTTTTTCAGGACAAATGGTATTTCCGAAAATGGAGAGATGACAAACAAATCCGGTAAATCCTGTAGTTGACGGATCTCATCCATAATCATCAGCTTGATGACAGTTCCTTGTTCCGGTACATAATGACGACCACACACCTGACCCTCAACCTGTACAAATCTGTTCTGCATCATCAAATCAGACGGACCTCCCTGAGTCGAATTATACATCATATTATTATATGCGATCTCATTAGCAATGGAAAACATCGGATCGATACAACGGCGGTGAACCCGTAAAGGTGAACCGGTCCAGGTATCATTAGTAATCCAGCCATACGGATTCGCCCGGTCAGCCATCGACTGAACAGAAAGTGAAGTATGTATCTGCGTCTTATCCAGTCCAAAATAACGGCTAAAATTATTGATGATCTGCTCCGGTATTGTTACAACAGGCTCTATCTGGAAAGGATCACCTACAATAACGGCCCGTTTCGAACGCCAGATAGCTCCGGCTGCTGCCTGTGGAACGGCCTGTCCTGCCTCATCTACAAATAACCACGGAATAGAACCCGCACCCAACGTACTGGACATACGCTGGATAGATGCAAAGGTGGAAGAGACGACAGGAACAACCAACCAAAACGTATTCCACATCGCCTGTATCTCCTTTTCGGTAAGGTCGCCACCCGTTTTCAGGTAATTGAAGAAACCATCCAATGTCGTTTTTATCCGACTCGATGTTGCATTTGCCCGGAGTATAAACAGCTCGTTCACCTTCATCGCTTCGATGAACAATTCGGATTGCAACTGCTTCAGTTTCTGAGAATACCAGGGAGAGGTTTCTTGTGTTTCCTTCGATTCGATTTGTTTCCAAAACTCAGCATCAGCATAGGCTCCTTTTAACTCCTGACGAGCTTTTTCAGTAGAATCTACCAGCAGAGTATATAATGCATTTACTTTATCATAATCCTTTTTACTCTTCTCCTGTCTCTTTTTCAGCTTCTCTATTTCTGAATAAAGCGCCTGTAACCGGGCTTTCTGCTCTGCAATAGTCTCTGTCTGCCTATTGTATTCCGACAAAACAGAAGCCACAGCCTTTTTATATTGAGTTCGTACTTCCTTGCTGAACCAATATGTAAAAAATCCGGGACGAGTAGACTGCAACAGTTGCATTTCACTCTTTATTTCTTCCCTTCTTCGCGTACCCTCTTCTATTTCAGCAGACAACAGAGCAGATGTATTTTCCCGTTTATTCAATTCTTCCTTATCAAAAGTCAAACGGTTCTCTGCATCTTCACACTGAATCCGAATCTTCTCTCTGTTTTCCTCATCTTTCATAAAACCGGTCAGACGGGATTTCTCTTCCCCGACTTCATGGAGCTTCTTTTTAAAAGACGATACAACATTTAACCATTCTTCTTCTGTGGGTTTATAATCGGCTAACTGTTGCTTTAGCGTATAGGTTTCCTTCTCCGAATTCCCATTCCAGATGCTACCGATCAGTTTTCGTTGATTTTCTTTATTACCTAATACAGCAGCGATTATTCCCCAATATTGTTCATCCAGACATTCCTCACTAACCTGCCGGAAATATCCAACCTGATCAGAATAACCTTTTACTTCTCCTTTTAAGGGTAGTTCTTTTGAGATATTTTCTACCGCTCCATTATTCGAAGAAGCAACAACAATACCTCCATCACTGATGGAAGGATCCGGTGCATAAATAAACGGAGTATATTTATCACTGACCTGCACCTCACCTATTTTACGGAAAGCCTTTGCCGGATCAGTAAAACCAACCATCTTTTTAGCACGCTTCACCAGAATTGCTGCAATAATATCCCTTAGCAAGGTTGTCTTTCCTGTTCCGGGAGGTCCGTTTACAGAAAATAGTCCCTCTTGTTTCTCGCCGGCCAACTCTTTATTGACAGTATTTACAGCAAACTGTTGCATCAAACTTGCCCCATAAGGAGACGGCCAACAACCATCCGGGTAATTTTCCGGAATCAGACTTCCTTTCAGAATCTCAGGATGCAGGGATAGGTCCGAATGAGCGAAATCTTCATTCAAACAGGCACTCAAATAATTCTTAAATGCTGTATTATAACCTTCTTTTTCATAAGAAGCAATTATCCGCTCCAAATCGTCGATATAGAAACTGTTCAATATATCAGCATTCGATTCATCCGGATCTGAAGGGTTATTTTTCTTGAAAACTTCTTCTGTCCGGATGTATATTTCCGTTTCAGGAGAAGTACTCCACTTCAGTTTCCGTATGATTAATGATTGAATATCTTGTAGATTTTCGAGTGTCTGGGTATCTGACAAATAACTCAGAAAGTCTTCAGCCAGTTCTTTCCGGTTCTCGGTTAATTGCTCAAACAGATTAGATTTTAACTGATTAAAATCCTCCGACCAGGTATCGGTTTCCACCTTATCTTCTTCCAACTGTTTCAATGCCCAAGGCATCGTAGAAAGGCCAAATGTATTTTGTATGTATATACCCTGACAATCCAGTTTAAAAGAAGCATAACAAACCTTGGCATTAACCGGATTCGGATTGACGCTTTCATCCTTAAAGAATTCTTTTACAAAATCGGAAACAGATGTCAGAGAAAAGACACCCAGATAAATAGTGTATTGAATCGTCTTTCTCGGATCTTTTGCTTCCAACGGACGCATCCATGGAAGCTCCTCTCCCAATCGTTTTACACTATTATCTTTCGGAAGAAGAGCCGGAGAAAAATGTTCCAGTTTGTGCCAACAGGAAAGTATATGTTTATAATCTGGCATTGTATTATTTGTTAGCTGTTTCAATTAACCACCAACAAAATTACTAAATCATTTTAAATACAATGCATAGAGGTTTATACAATATCAAAATTTCTTTATTCCATCCTGGCTTTTACCTTTCCCCAGGCATGCGTATCAAACAAACAGCTACTCCGCATTGTATCGTACATTTCCCTGAAACGTGACATCGGTATCATAAAACTTAAAATATCCGGTTCAAAATAAGGACGTACGGAAGGGTCGAAGAATCCGATAAAAGTGCACTTTCCCCCTCTCGCATTCTCAATAACAGCTTGTGTGACTACAGAGCAACAACCCGAACCAAATAAAGAAGTAACGGCATCCTGTGAATTATTATCGAAAAATGCCCAGGTAGCCAAGCCGGAAAGCATATCGGGTGTTGCCAGGAACAGAATTCCTTCCAGATTATCGAAGTTCTCAACTTTATCCATTCGGGCAAAATTCAGATAATCCATCTTTGCTCTCGGAACTTGCAATTCCTCCAAAAACTCAGAAACGCCTTCAGGGGTTTGTTTGTATTTTTCTTTTAAAGACACAAATCCGGGAATCCGTTCGGGCATCTCTGTAAAACCAGTATAGAATTTTCCACCGCCACAACCGATATTTTCCACACTCAAAGTAACCGTTTGCCCATCCCTGACATCCTTCATACATTTGAATAAACATCCTCCGATTTTATCAACAGAGTTTACCGGTTGCTCTGAATACCAAAAGACGATTGGAAGATCCACTTTTTCACCAAATGCTTCACGATAATTATTGAGAAATACATTTATGTCCATGATCTGATTATTTATTGGTTTTGTCAAATATACGAAAAATTCAATTCTATAATAGAGTATCTTTGTATTTCCTTAAGAATAAAATTTAAGATTCTCGCAGATAATCACATTATATAGAATATATAGTATATTTGAGCAATCATTACAATATAAATCAAAAGCTATGTATGAACTTCAACAAGCAGGAGAACAAAGCTACTATATAAACTCACCGGCAAAGATCGGTATCTATCGGCAAAACGATACGGATATTTATCTGATCGATAGCGGAAACGATAAAGAAGCGGCCAAAAAAATCATTAAGATTGCTGCTGCACAAAACTGGAAAATAAAAGGGATTATCAATACCCATTCCAATGCAGATCATATTGGAGGAAATGCCTATTTACAAGCACAAATCGACTGTCCGGTTTTTGCAAACGGGATAGAAGCTGCTTTCACACAGTATCCCATATTGGAACCGTCATTCTTATATGGTGGATATCCCTGTAAAGAGTTACGGAATAAATTCCTGTTAGCGAAAGAAAGCCAAACGTTGCCTTTTGCCGATAAGGATTTCCCTCGTGAACTGGAGATCATTCCCCTACCCGGCCATTTTTTTGATATGGTAGGTTTTCGTACTCCTGATGATACCGTTTTCCTGGCAGATTGCATCAGTAGTGAATCAACTCTGAATAAATACCAGGTCTCTTTCATTTATGATGTTGCCCGTTACCTGGAAACACTGGATTTTGTTGAAAAGATGCAGGCTGCACGATTCATTCCTTCGCATGCAGAAATGACAACTGACATAAAAGAACTGGTATCTGTCAACCGGAATAAGATTTACGAGATAGCCGACACCCTGCTCGAAATCTGTTCCATCCCTCAAAATAGCGAAAACATTCTTCAGATGCTTTTCGACAAATACGGATTATCGATGAACTTTGAACAATACGTACTGGTAGGCAGCACGATCCGCTCCTATCTTTCCTGGCTCAAAGATCTGGGTAAATTATCCGTCAGCTTTGAGAACAATACGCTTCAATGGAAAAGCGTTCATTCACCCCATTAAATACAACATCATGAAAATTATATCTGTAAAAGAAAATCCGGCCTACAAAGACATAGCGATCAACTATCTGCAAAGTAAATGGCCTTCTGTATATCCTATCATGTATGAGGATAGCATCAATCATTGTATAGATTCTCCGAGTTCTTTTCCACAGTGGTATTTGTTGGAGAAAGATGATCAGATCATCGGCTGTGCTGGACTGATCACGAACGATTTTATCAGCCGGATGGACTTGTATCCATGGGTTTGCGCTGTGTATATAGACGAAACTCAACGAGGAAATTTTTACAGCAGCCTTTTATTGGAGAAAGCCAAAGAAGATACGGTTAAAGCTGGTTTCAACAAATTATACCTCAGCACCGAACATATAGGCTTCTATGAAAAGCTGGGATTCAAATATATAGGACAAGGATACCATCCCTGGGAAGACGAATCACGGATATATGAAATAGAAATAAAAACATAATTCCAACAAATAAAAGATACATTCATTAAATTTTTCGGTAGAACTTCATGCTTTGATTTTGAATAAATACATATATTTGCTTAAAATTAAATTTGAAGTTATGAGAATCATGTATTTTATCATCACTCTTGTTCTCTGTTTCTGCACAACCCTCAAGGCAGAAAACAGAGCCAATGATCTAATGAAACAGGCACAAAGTAGCCTGGAACAGAAAGACTACACTAAAGCCCGTTACCTTTTCCTTCAAGCCTACAAAGCCTTTTCCAATGAAGGGGATTACACACAAGCCATTGATTGTGGGACTAAAGCAACATATCTTTATTATCGTGAGAACTATTATCAGGAGGCATTCGACCTTTGCCGCCAAATGACTCAATATCTATTAACCGAGGAAGATAAAGCACAGAAAACATTCTATGACCAACGTTTCCAATTAACAAAAGAGCGATTACAAATGTACATAAAGCTGAAGAATGCCGCCCAGGCTCAACTTCAACTTAATACGTTGGATAATCTGGCCAGTCAGGCCGGAAGCAGTAAACTGTCCGATGACCTGTTATACACTCAGACCAATTATTATTATACTTTCGGACAGGATGAACAGGGAGATGCATCTTTCCGCAAACTGATTAACCAGTATAAAGATAAAAAGGAATACGACAAGGTAAGCGACTGCTATAGAAATCTGATCACAATTGCCCGCACAGCAAACAATGCTCCATTGATGGAACGTACCTACGAAAAATATATCGTCTGGACAGATTCTGTTAAAGCATTAAATGCACAGGATGAATTAGGAGCATTACAACTCAAATACGATGACAGTTTGCAAACTATCCAGGAAAAAGACGATAAACTATCCGGCAAGCAATATATGATAGTCGGTCTTTGTACATTGGTTGTAATCCTTATCGCTGCATTACTTTTCGTTGCATTCCTGCTACTGCGTTTCATCGTTCTCAACAAGAAACTGAAAGGTATTATCCAGACAACCAACGAACATAGCGAACAACAAGCATTGTTTATACAAAGTATATCGGAACAGATGAAGCCTACGCTCGATAAACTCGATATATCAGCCGGCGAATTACGAACAACAGCTCCGCAACAAGCCGAATCTATCCAGGCACGAGTAGATGCACTAAAACAGTTCAGTATTAATATACAGGAACTGTCTTCATTGGAAAGCTCTTTGCTGGAACCCTACGAAACACAATCATTCAATGTAGGTACCTTCTGCAAGAAAACAATGGATAAAGTAAAGGATAAAATACACCCCGATGTAGAAGTCATCGTAGACGCACCGCAACTGGAAGTAAAAACAAATGCGGAACAATTAGAACGTATTTTATTACATTTATTAAATAATGCAGCTCAATATACCACTTCCGGTAAAATATGGCTGGAATTCAAAAGAAAAGGAGCTCATCTGTGCCATATTATCGTAACAGATAATGGAACCGGTATTCCTAACGAACAAAAAGAAAATATCTTCAAACCGTTCAGCGAAGTCAAGGATTTGGCCGAAGGTGACGGATTAGGTTTGCCTATCTGCTCCCTGATCGCTAATAAGTTGAACGGAAACCTGTCTATCGATATGGATTATAAGAAAGGATGCCGTTTTATTCTAGTATTACAGATATGAGACTATTCTAATTTAATTTCCTATTTTAATAGACATCATTATACAGAAGTCTTCCGGGAATACCGGAAGACTTTTTTGTTTTCTGTTTCTCCTGTCAACACATGTTCAAATCCTAATTTTTCACAAACTCTGATAGAGCCTATATTCTGATCATACATACGGGCAATAAACTCTGTACACCTCAACTGGCTAAAGGCATAATCGATCAGGCCCTGACAAACTTCTGTTCCATATCCGTTATTCCAATACATTCGATCGATAATATAACCAACTTCCATCTTCTTCAGATCTGAAAAGGAATTGAATAAACCTGCTTCACCAATAATCGTATTCTCACCTCTGAGTTTAATAGCAAAATGTATCATGCAATTATATCTATTTAGAAATGTTTTACATCGTTCGCATCTATCCAAATACGCTGCTCCTTTACTAGGATTCTTTATCCGTGTATAGTTAAGACAGCCACCACAAAAAACGCCGCAAGCCGGAATTTGCTCGTTATAAACAATATCAATTATACAGATATAAGATAGATTTACTGACAAAGTAAAGCAAATTCTACACCCAAAATGATCAAAATGATTGTTTTTTGAATATTATTTTATCAAACACTATCTTTCAAATTACAATTAAAAATAGGAATATAAATTTCATATTAATACTAAAACCAACAGTTCTCATATCAATTAGAAACTTTAATCTCTGATAAAAGAAAAAAATGTCATCAATTAACACACCGCCATATATCATTATGAAAGAAACAACATATATTTGTCAAGCAAATTGACAACAAAATACATATTAAGCAAACATAAGGTCAACAAACAATGAAAGAACAGACCCATTTGAATAGAAAACAGGGATTATATGATCCCGCGAATGAACATGACGCGTGTGGAGTAGGAATGTTGGTAAACATTCACGGAGGAAAGTCGCACGACATTGTAGAGTCAGCCCTTAAAGTATTGGAAAATATGCGTCACCGTGGTGCAGAAGGCGCTGATAATAAAACAGGTGACGGTGCAGGTATCCTACTTCAGATCCCTCACGAATTCATTTTATTACAAGGAATACCTGTTCCCGAAAAAGGTAAATACGGAACAGGACTCATCTTTCTTCCGAAAGATGAGGAGCAACGTTCTATTATTCTCAGCATTATGATCGAAGAGATTGAAAAGGAAGAGCTCACCCTGATGCATCTGCGGAAAGTTCCGGTAAACAGCGATATATTAGGAAAAGATGCATTAGCTACCGAACCGGATATCAAACAAATCTTCGTGACCGGCTCTGAAAACCAACAGGAACTGGAACTGAAGTTGTACGTTATCCGTAAACGTATCGAGAATAAAGTGGCAGCTTCTGATTTAACTGCCAAGAATGACTTCTATGTGGCTTCGTTATCTACTAAAAATATTGTATACAAAGGTATGCTGGAATCGATGCAACTGCGTCACTATTTTCCCGACCTGACAAACAACTATTTTACGAGTGGATTGGCATTGATCCATTCCCGTTTCAGTACGAATACGTTTCCGACATGGAGCCTGGCCCAACCATTCCGGTTGTTGGCACATAACGGCGAGATCAACACCATCCGAGGAAATAGAGGATGGATGGAAGCACGGGAAAGCGTCCTTACTTCTCCGACTATCGGAGATATCGAAAGTATCCGACCGATTATTCAACCAGGAATGAGCGATAGTGCTTCACTGGATAATGTTCTTGAGTTTCTCGTGGCTTCGGGGTTAAGCCTGCCGCATGCAATGGCAATGCTTGTGCCGGAAAGTTCGAACGAAAAGAATCCGATATCGGATGACCTGAAAGCGTTTTACGAGTATCATTCTATCCTGATGGAACCTTGGGACGGTCCGGCAGCCTTGTTATTCAGCGACGGACGATTTGCCGGCGGTATGCTGGATCGTAACGGCTTACGTCCGGCACGTTATCTGATCACGAAGAATGGCATGATGCTGGTAGCTTCGGAAGTGGGTGTAATGGACTTTGAAGCCAACGAAATCAAAGAGAAAGGACGGCTCCAACCGGGTAAAATCCTGATGGTCGATACGGAGAAAGGAGAAATTTATTACGACGGCGAACTGAAAAAACAATTAGCTGAAGCAAAACCATATAAGTCATGGCTGGCCGGAAATCGCGTAGAGTTGGACGAGTTAAAGTCCGGTCGCAAGATACCTCACACAGTAGATAACTATGACAAGCTCCTCCGTGCTTTCGGTTACAGTCGTGAAGATGTGGAGAAAATCATTGTCCCGATGTGTACAGGAGGAGCCGAACCTGTCGGATCGATGGGTAACGACACTCCGTTAGCGATTTTATCCGACCGTCCACAGTTACTGTACAATTATTTCCGCCAACAGTTTGCACAGGTGACCAACCCACCCATCGATCCGATTCGCGAAGAGTTGGTTATGAGTTTGGAGGAATATATCGGTGCGGTAGGAAACAACATCCTGGTACCCAGCGAAAACCACTGTAAAATGGTACGGTTGAACCATCCGATCCTGACCAATACGCAACTGGATCTGCTTTGCAATATCCGTTATAAAGGGTTTAACTCCGTGAAACTTCCGATGTTGTTCGAAGTCGCTAAAGGAAGTGAAGGTTTAAAGGCTGCACTCGATGAACTATGTAAGAAAGCGGAACAGTCCGTTATGGACGGTGTTAACTATATTATTCTCAGCGATAAGAATGTAGACGAGCAATATGCACCGATCCCTTCGTTGCTTGCCGTAAGCGCCGTACATCATCATCTGATTTCAGTGCAAAAACGTGTACAGACAGCATTGGTTGTCGAGACAGGAGAAATGCGCGAGGTTATGCATGCCGCATTATTACTGGGATATGGGGCTAGTGCCATTAATCCGTATATGGTTTTCGCCATACTGAAGGAACTGGAAAGCAAACATGAAGTACAATTAAACTATGAAACGGCACGCAAAAACTATGTGAAGTCCATCTGCAAAGGCCTGTTTAAAGTAATGAGCAAGATGGGTATCAGTACTATTCGCAGTTATCGCGGTGCCAAGCTGTTCGAGGCTGTCGGATTAGACGAAGAGCTGGCACGTACTTACTTCGGTAATACGACCAGCAACGTAGGAGGTATCCGCTTAGACGAGATTGCATGTGATATAATTGCACTGCACCATCAGGCTTTCGATCGTCCGGTCGATGAAATGTTGGAACACAAAGGACTTTACAGCTTCCGCAAAGATGGGGAGAAGCATGCCTGGAATCCGGAAATAATCTCGACGTTACAGCTGGCAACGCGTCTGGGCAGTTATAAAAAATTCAAAGAATATTCCCATAAAGTGGACGATAAAGAGTCACCGATCTTTCTCCGCGACTTTCTCACATTCAAAAAGAAAAATCCGATCCCCATCGAACAAGTGGAACCAGCTGGTGAAATCATGAAACACTTCGTAACCGGTGCTATGAGTTTCGGTTCGATCAGTAAGGAAGCGCACGAAACCATCGCAATGGCCATGAATAAGATACACGGTCGGAGCAATACCGGGGAAGGAGGTGAAGATGCTACCCGCTTCACCCCACGTGAAGACGGTCTTTCTCTTCGATCGGCCATCAAGCAAGTGGCTTCAGGTCGCTTTGGCGTGACTACTGAATATCTAGTGAATGCAGATGAAATACAGATCAAAGTTGCCCAGGGAGCTAAACCGGGTGAAGGTGGCCAGTTGCCGGGGTATAAAGTGAACGATATCATCGCCAAAACCCGTCACTCCATACCGGGTATTTCGCTGATATCTCCACCACCCCATCACGATATTTATTCGATCGAGGATCTGGCACAACTGATATTCGACTTGAAGAATGTAAATCCGAAAGCAGAGATTAGTGTCAAACTAGTATCGGAAAACGGTGTCGGGACGATCGCTGCCGGTGTAGCCAAAGCGAAGGCCGACCGTATCATCATCTCAGGTGCCGAAGGAGGAACGGGCGCCTCGCCGGTCAGCTCGATCCGTTATGCCGGACTGCCACCTGAAATGGGCTTATCTGAGACACAGCAAACATTAGTGATAAACGGCCTCCGTGGACAGGTGCGCCTGCAAACCGACGGGCAACTGAAGACCGGACGCGACATCGTCCTGATGGCTC
>OGZX01002741.1_pt1 | contig 13432 bp, 9 predicted proteins | sample 1576881 | NCBI WGS metagenome assembly OGZX01 (sample SAMEA3541542, study PRJEB24748) | human gut metagenome | biome: human gut; feature: human-associated habitat; material: faeces | place: China | collected 2012
CCCCCCGCCAGTGGCTCGTCATTTTCTTTGTTGGGTGTTACCTGTGCACAAAGATTCCCCATCAGACAGCAGAGTACGGCTGCCAATAAAAACTGTTTCTTCATTGATTGATAAAATATGAATTAATACTCAAGTCTCCTGCCCCCGGGAGTCTTTTCGTCTTATAATAACTTGGGCAGGTTCCTGGCTCAGCCTGGTAGAAATAGTGGCTTTACAGTAGCGGGCACTGCTCCGGATTCTCACCGGATTCCCTTTTAATGCGGCAGACAGAATAGCTGCCGCATCACCTAAGTGGGCGCAAAGATAGTACTTTCTTCATAAATAACGGCACATTCTCGAAGCTATCGGAAGATGTGCCGTTATTATGTTATGAAGAGAAATTAATGCTGATTATTCTTCTTCTGCATCCGGGTCATACATCGGGTCGTTCTGCAGAGCCTTTTGCATGTGGCTCATCCATACGTTTACAATCTCGCTGTAATCTCCCAGTCCTTTGATGTCGCAGTTGCTGAGCGGACAGTTATATCCTGCTTTGCCCAGTTCGTAACGCCAGCTTCCTTCTTCGGGATCAGTTTCGCTTACGCCGCCTTTCATGTCATTGTTGGCATGGTCACCGGCAATAGACATCAATGGATGACAAATGACGTCGCCGTCAGTCTTGCCGGCAGCCTGCATACGTTCAATCATGTTGTCTACATAGTTGTCTTCCATATCTACTGTAGCAACGTAATAGTTCGGATTAAGTTTCTGAAGTTCTTCTTCCAACATGGTGTAGCGTGAGTTACCGTTACCGTAGTTCCAGCCTTCGGGATTACCGTGTCCCATGAAAGTTACCAGTTTGCCTTCGGCTACCTTGTCTTTATAGGAATTGTTCAAGATGCGTGCAACCTCTTTTACGTCTGCTGCTTCTTCCAGCAACGGACCGGCAAGGTAAACCTTTACATCACCGAATTCGGGATGGTCTCCACTGTTGTGGAAGTCTTTCACTACGCTTTGTACACGCAGGAACTCTTCGCCCGGTATCACATGCAGTGACTGTACACAAACCGTCTTATATCCGGCAAGGCCGATAGCTTCCAGATAGAAAGAAGGAGCATAATAGTTCCAACCTTTGGCTGCGCAACGTGTCATACAGATTTCGGAAGTAAAGGAGAAATAAACATCCATGTTGCTGAACTTGTCAGCGAACTGCTTCTTCATGTTCTTGAACGTTTCTTGCGGTGCATCCCAAGTACTGCCGAATGTTACGAGCAACAAAGCCGTGTCATGCTTCTTACCGGCTTTTACCTCGGCGCTGACAGCTTCCATCTTCTTGTCATGGTTGGACTGTGCCACATCATCGTCATCCGAGCAAGAGATTACTGAGAAAGACATCAAGACAGCCAGGGCTGCCATCATCATAAATTTGAATTGTTTCATGTCGTTAATCTTTTAAAAGGGTTAATATAAATATGTTAGCTTCTTTTCTTCTTCTGGCCGAATTGCAGCGTCAACGAAGCGTAGAATGTACGTCCCGCCGTAGTTGTTCCGTAGTGCATGCCATGATAGGTGGTCTCATAATAGTTGAACAGATTGTCTATGCCGGCGTTTACTTCGGCATTCCAACGCTTGTTCAGGTTGAATTGATGCCGGGTGTTCAGTCTCCAGAGTTGATAGCCTTTACCGTCTCCGTCGTCCTGATAGTAGCGCTTGCTTTGTATGCGCCCGTAGATGCCGAGACCGAGGCGATAGTTAGCACGCTTCCAGGCATGAGTCCAGGTGGCGCTTACGGTAGCGCGATGGTGTGCCATGCCGTCTATCACAACGTGCTTCATCACTTCATCGTCCGTATCATATTGGTTTGCCTTAGTGTCCAGGTAGCTGTATCCACCGGCAAGAGTCAGTGACTGGATGGGAGTCCAGCGGGCATTGACATCGACGCCGCAGGTGCGGGCATCGTCCATATTCCGGTATTGGCGGACGCGGGCAGGGTCGTAGGTGATAACGAGGTCGCCCGGTGCCTGGGATGTGGGGATGGTGACAAGGGTAATCATATTGTCCAGCCAGTTGCAGTAGCCCGTAGCGTTGATGCTGAAGTGCTCGCCGTTGTATTCCACACCAGCGGAAACGTAACGGCTGGTTTGAGGCTCCAGGTCTTTGTTTCCCAAGTTCAGTATAACGAGGGACATCTGGCGGATGTAGCGGTAATGAAGCTCCTTCAAGGTCGGCGTTTTGAAACCTTCTGAATAAGTGGCACGCAGGTTGAAGCGCCCCAACTTGTGGAGAGCGGATATTTTAGGGGTAACCCGTACGCCGAAGTTCTGGTTTAGAGTCAGTCGTGCGCCTGCGGTTATGTTCAGTTGGCTGGTGGGCGACCATTCGTCTTGGGCATAGAATGAAGTAGTGTAATCGGATACATCATCCTCATCCAGCCGCCGCGGAGCATCCAGCCAGTTTATTTCCGTATCGGTTCCCACGCTCAAGCGGTTGAAGTAGGGAAGGTTGAAAATTCCTTTTAATTGAATGAGCAGACGTTTCTGGTCACTCTGCAAGCCCTTGTCACCGGGATAGTATGGGAAACTGATTTCCTTGCCGTTATCATCGTATTCCTTATCCCAGGTTTCGCGTGTATAGGCGTAATAGTAGGCATGGCTGTCATAGTTAACATCCATTGTGACGTTATTACTGTTTGGCAGTTTCAGTTTTCCACCTGCCGAGACAGAGGTATTGCGGTAAAGGAAATCGTATGTCTTGTAATCGGGTTCTCCGCATTCGCGATAGATGCGCTTGCGATAGAAGCTGCCGTCGGCATACAGGCTGAGATCCTTGGTGGCTTGATAGTCGAAACGCTGGGCTATCTGCCAGTCTGTATATCGGTTTACCGTTTTGTTGATGGAGTTTGTTACAGGCTTTTCATAACGGTTGGGATCTTCGTAAGTGGTGTTTTGCCATCCGTCGGAGTGTTTCAACTGGAAGTTGGTAGCGGAAGTCCACTTGCCTGATTTGATTTGTATCGTATTTGATTGGCGGACTTCACCGTAAGAGCCGCCACGGGTGGTGTTCTCTACCAATATGTCTTCTTTGTGCTTTTTGGTGATGATATTCACTACGCCTGCCATGGCGTCACTGCCATATAGGGCGGATGAGGCGCCTTTTACGATTTCAATGCGCTCGATGCGGGCAGGGTCTATCAATCCCAGGTTGTTTTGTCCGCCTACATCACCGTGTATCTTCTTACCGTCTATGAGCAGCAGTACATATCCGTTGCCCAATCCACCCAATTGCATATTCGAGCCCATATCACTCTGGTTGAAATCGAATGACGGACACAGTCCGGTCAGAATCTCTTCCAGAGAAGCGCCGCCGTAGCTGTCCAATGCCTTGCGATTAATGACTTCCGTCTGTACGGGAGCATCTTTCAAATAATGTTCCGTACCCGTGCCGGTCACTACTACTTCCTGTAGCATGAGTGATAATTCTTTCTCGCTTTTGTTCTCAATGATACTTTGTGCCGCAGCATTCTGCATGGCACACAGCAACATTGCCCCAAGCCAATACTTGTACTTCATTGTCTGCCGATTTTTCTTAGAATAAACAAAACGGCACGTCGCTTCTATACCCGAATGGTAATGGCCCGAAAGAATAAAATAGGATACCTATTATATAATGTAGGGGACATCGCTTCTAACCCTGGAAGCTACGTACTCAAGTTATGGAAGTTGGTAGGTATTCTGGCTCTCCTCAGTCTTGTACTGCCTTCCCATTGCATTGTCGCAACAGTGGCTTTTGTAGTTACAGACTTATTTCTGTGAGGATTACAGCTGCAGGTACAGCTCCGGTCTTTCACCGGATTCCCTTGCATCGACGGGCAGGTATGCCCTTCGATTGCCAATTCCGGATGCAAAGATAAGGACTTTTATATATAATTTCGTGTTTTTCGGCAAAAAGTGTGAAGCAATGTAGGTTAATTGCTATATAAGTTCCTTATTCTCTTGAGGATTGTATAATAGCAGTATTTCCCTAACACTCTTTCGTAGAACCGGCTATTATGGAAGCAACTGCCGCGTCCCCCGTCACATTCACTGAAGTACGGAGCATATCCAGCGGGCGGTCGATGCCCAAGATAAGTGCCAGACCTTCTGCCGGGATACCTACGGAAGTGAGTACCATGGCAAGTATTACGTAACTTCCGCCCGGAATGCCCGGTGTGCCGATGGAAGAAAGTACGGTCATGGCAACGATGATGCAGAGTTGTGAGAAACTCAGGTCAATGCCCAGTACCTGAGCGATGAACAATATGGCGATAGTCTGATAGCAAGAGGTTCCGTCCATATTGATGGTAACACCGACGGGAAGGACAAAGGAACTGATATCTTCGGATACTCCCAAGTCCTTCTCTACTGTTTTTATAGTAACGGGAAGTGTGGCGGCGCTGCTGCTTGTAGTAAAGGCAAACAACTGCACCGGATACATGCAGCGGATAAACTTCTTCGGACTGATCCGGGTAAAGAAGTGCATCAGCAGCGGATAGAACACAAGCAGCAAGAGGAACAAAGCGGCAACCACCGTCAGCGCATAAACCGCCAGTGCGCTGAATATACTGGTGTCTCCCTGGAAGTCCGCAATCAATCCCGCCATCAGGGCGGCAACGCCCCAGGGAGCGAACAGGATGATGTAGTCCACCATCTTCAGGATGATATCGTTCAGACTGTCGAACAATGCAATCACCGGCTGTACCTTCTTGGCCGGCAGCGCCAGTGTGGCCAGACCGAAGAACACGGCAAAGAATATAATTTGCAGCATCTTGCCGTTGTCCGATGAGGCTTTGATGATGTTATTAGGCACTATGTCGTTCAAGAAAGCCAGCGGGCCTTGCTCGCGGGTTTGTTCGGCGGCAAGTTTCTTCTCCTCGGCAGCGTTGTGGTACTGCTCTTGCAGATGGGCTATCTGATCCTGTTTCACCAGTCTGCCGGGCTGTACAAGCAGTCCCATAGCCAATCCGATGAGTATGGCAACCACCGTTGTACAGATATAGATGCCGATTGTCTTTCCGCCGATGCGGGAGAACTTGCTGATGTCTTTCAGTCCTGTCATGCCTTTTATCAGCGAGATAAAGACGAGCGGAATGGCTATAAGTTGGAGCAATCGGATAAAAACCTGCCCCCACGGCTGAATCCAGTTACGTATGAACGGCACGCCGTCTACCCGCAGGGCAACGAGCCCGATGATAATACCGGCAACCATCCCTATCAGGATTTGCAGGTAAAGGGGAATATCAGATAATCTCTTTCTTGTAGTCATGGTTGTTGAAGACATTTTAGTGACTAAAACAATCGAATCGTAAATATGTTCCTACTCCGGGTAAGGGCGATAATAGGCTTCCGCTTTCGCCAGTGTTTCCATCTTGCCCACATCGAACCAGTTCTCGCTATCCATCGGATATCCCCGGATAACCGCCTCTTTGCAGATATCGACGTAAAAGGGGATAATAGAGAATTTACCCGTCCATCTTCCGCCTTCCATAAAGCGGAAGATAGAGGGGGAGAGGACATGTACGCACCCGAAGGCTTGCAACTGATACTTATCGGAAGGATAGTCCAGTTCCGGCGGCAGCACCTCGCCCGTAGAGAGGTTGGTCCAGCCGCAAAGGCGGTTCCCGCCGTCCATAAGCAGATAGCGGGCTGTCTTGCGGTGGTTGGTAAGGAGCGTGGCATCGGCGCCACTCTCCAGATGATGGCGATAGAAGGCGGCGTTCCTATTTTTGTATCTATAACTTTGATTACAAGCCAATAATACAAACCATAAACGAATCAATATGAAACGTCTTGTCACTTTCGTCATTCTTGCTGTCATTCTCTCTACAGCAGGATTTGCCGCCAAACAAAAAGATTTGAGCGGTCCGATCGCCATAAAAGGAGAGTTAAAACAAAAGTACGAAAATTATCCGGCCGGTACTCCTGTAGTTATCCGGAGAGTGGTAAAAATGAAATCGACAGATAAAGTTGGTTCCGACATCTTCTATGCTGCCGAAATCAACGGTATGCAAATCGCGGTTCCGGAGGAAGACATGAAAGACATTACTATTTTACCTCCCGAAACCGATCAGGAGTTCTGGCAACAAGTCTACCTGAAACAACATCTATACGAATACTTCAATCAAAATGGATATCATACCAAACTGCGACGGGAAGTAGATGAAGAATGCCGGGACTATCTGTACAAACTGGAAGAGATTAGCTATAATGACGACTTCATCACCTCATATGTACAGAACATCTTTGCCAAACTATCAGCTTCCGGCATTGACCCCAACCGCGATGAGCCATTGAATGTACGTATCATCCAGTCTCCGGAACCGGATGCTTATATGTTGCCAAACGGAACCATGCTCATCAGTACCGGCCTGCTTTGTACTCTTGATTCGGAAGATGAACTTGCCGCTATCATTGCGAGTGAAATGTCGCACTTTGTACTGGACCATCAGATTAATAATATATATCGTGCAGAACGCCGTGCCAAACGGGCTGCATTTTGGGGAACAGTTCTTGCCGTCACCGCCGAAGTAGCGTTGGATGTAGCATATTGGGACGATGACGACACAGCCTTAGGAATAGGCGCCGTTGCCAGTATCGGAAGTATCGCCGCCTTGTTAAATACGAATGTGATCAACCGTTTGGGAATGAAATACAAAAATAACCAGGAATATTCCGCTGACAGAATTGCCCGTGAATTACTGGTATTCAGAGGTATGAACCCCGACGGACTTTCTTCCGCCCTTGCCAAGGTCATCGGATTCTACAATATACAGAATCGCGCAGATAATCTGCTCCGCTATGGCAGTGTCGATAACCTGAGAAAGCGGATAGAAAAGGGGGAGAAAGCAGAGAATCAAAGTAGCCGTCCTTATCTTAAAACAATGTCGGATGTAGTAACTTTCAATGCTGCCATGAACATGGCCGACCAACGCTATGAGGATGCAATACGGTTAATTCAAAAGAATTTAAACAATAACCTTGCTTCAGATCACGACTATGTCATTCTGGTGAAATCGCAAATGGCGCTTTATAATACGGAGAAAGTCAATGAAGAGTGTGCAGCCTTGCTTTGGAAAGCCAGACAACTGGCAGGAGACAGTCCTAATCTGGACATCTATAAACAGGAAATCCTATTGCTGATGCGTATGAACAAACAGTCAAAAGCAGCCAGTACCCTGAAAGAATACCTTGACCTGCTTTCCCGTTATCAGGCACAGGGAGTAGAAGAAGAAGATAAAGAATGGGCCAACAAAGAAATTGGTTGGGCAAACCAACTATTAGATAAAATCAGCAGATTATAGAACACAAACAGGGCGCCCGAATCTTACCCGTTCAGACGCCCTGTTTTTTGAAGTTATTCTATAATTCACTTACGGAACGGGGGACGGACCACTACAGCTTTCAACTTACGTCCGCGCATATCAATGTTAATCTCCGTTCCTACTTTACTGTACTCCGGTTTTACGTATCCCATGCCGATACCAATCTTACGGGTTGGTGACATAGTGCCCGAAGTTACCACACCGATAGCTTCGCCATCCGCACTGAACAGCTCATATCCATGACGGGGAATACCACGATCTACCATCTCAAAGCCTACAAGTTTACGGACAGTGCCTTCCGCCTTCTGTTTCTCTAATGCCGGACGGTTTGTGAAGTTCTTACCTTCCACAAATTTGGTTATCCAGCCTAATCCGGCCTCAATAGGCGAAGTCGTATCATCCAGGTCATTACCATACAAGCAGAATCCCATTTCCAAGCGAAGCGTATCGCGGGCACCCAAGCCAATAGGTTTGATGCCAAACTCCTCACCCGCTTCAAACACAGCATTCCAAATCTTCATAGCAGCTTCAGGATAGAAATAGAGTTCAAAACCTCCTGCACCCGTATAGCCCGTATTGGAAATAATCACATCTTTCTCACCTGCAAACTCACCATGCGTAAAGGTGTAATACGAAAGTGACGACAAGTCAACACTCGTCAGTTTCTGCAGAGCAAGAATGGCCTTCGGTCCCTGCACGGCAAGTTGTGCCATACGGTCGGAAGCATTTTCCAACTCGGCACCTTCTGTGTTATGCGAAACACACCAATTCCAGTCTTTCTCTATATTTGAGGCATTCACTACCAGCAGATACTTTTCCGGTTCATAGTGATAAACCAGTAAATCATCCACAATACCGCCATCCTCATTTGGGAAGCAGGTATATTGCACCTTACCCGGAGTCAGCGCAGCCACATTATTAGAAGTCACTTTCTGAAGAAAAGCCAGCGCATTCGGACCTTTCACCCAGAACTCTCCCATATGGGAAACATCAAACACACCGACAGCATTACACACAGTCAGGTGTTCATCGATGATACCGGAATATTCTATCGGCATATTGTATCCCGCAAACTCGTGCATCTTAGCGCCCAGCGAGATATGTTTTTCAGTAAACGGAGTGGTTTTCATGTTTTAAGGTATTTAAATTATTATTTTGCAGCAACAAGTTCGGCAATCTTCACAATGACATTCATCGCCTTTTCCATATTCTGGATAGGAACAAATTCATATCGTCCGTGGAAGTTCAGCCCTCCGGCAAAAATATTGGGGCAAGGCAGACCTTTGAAAGAAAGCTGCGCGCCGTCCGTACCGCCACGGATAGGTTTTACATTCGGTTTCACACCTACGGCCTCCATTGCGGCAAAAGCCGTATCGATGATATGCATCACAGGCTCAATCTTTTCACGCATATTATAGTATTGGTCACGAAGTTCAAGTTTGGCAGTACCCTCACCATATTCAGCATTGATTTTCTGAACTAATTGTTCTATCTCTTTCTTACGATTTTCAAAACGGGCACGGTCATGGTCACGGATGATATAAGCAACTGTTGTCTGTTCCACATCACCATTAAAGCTGATAAGGTGGTAGAAACCTTCATAACCTTCGGTATGTTCCGGCGTTTCGTGACCGGGCAGCATAGCACAGAAACGGTTGGCTACACGGATCGAGTTGATCATCTTGTTCTTGGCATAACCCGGATGCACATTGCGTCCCTTGAAGGTAATTTTGGCTGATGCCGCATTGAAGTTTTCAAATTCCAACTCACCGGCTTCGCCGCCATCCATTGTATAAGCCCAGTCGCAACCAAACTTCTCTACATCAAATTTATGCGCACCGAGTCCGATTTCCTCATCCGGATTGAAACCGATACGGATTTTACCATGCTTGATTTCAGGATGTTCTTTCAGATATACGATTGCGGAAACAATCTCTGCAATACCCGCTTTATCATCTGCACCCAGCAATGTCTTGCCATTCGTCACAATAAGGTCTTCACCCTTATGATCCAGTAATTCGGGGAACTGTTCGGGAGAAAGCACCACATTCTCTTCTTCGCAAAGTACAATGTCGGAACCGTCATAATTCTGAACGACACGGGGGGATACATCTTTGCCACTCATATCAGGACTGGTGTCCATATGAGCGATAAAGCCTATAGTAGGCAACGGCTTATCAATATTGGCCGGAAGTGTGGCGAACAAATAGCCGTGTTCATCCAACGTTATGTCTTCCAGACCTAAAGATTCTAATTCTTCTTTCAAATACCTGGCAAATACCATCTGCCCCGGAGTACTTGGAGTCACCTCAGTCTCCTCACTGGACTGGGTGTCAAAGCTTACATACTTCAAAAAACGTTCTACTAAAGCCATATTAATAATGTTTTAATGTGATAATATGTCAATGTGCCAATAATGATAACAGTATAAATACCACGCAGCTAATTAGTATATTAGCATATTGCTCACATTAGCACATTATGTTTTGCCGTAAAGGTAAAAAAAGGGGCGTGAATAGCCAAGCAATTCACGCCCCTTTTTACAAAATGTTAGTATTTTGAAGTTACTTAGAAGCAACTGCTACCATCAAAGCAATGTGTACAAACTTTACATTTCGGCAACCCGATAGCCTCAACGAGGGTTTCCAGCGTATTAAACTTCAGACTGGTAAGTCCGAAACGCTCGGCAATGATGCTGACCATCTTCTCATATTCCGGAGAACCGGTAGTTGCATATTTTTCAAGATTCTTATCCGGATCGCCTTCCAATTCAGCGATAATGCGACGGGTAATTAATTCCAAAGGACTTTTTGAAGCTGTAAAACCAACAAACGGACAAGCGTAAATCAACGGTGGACAAGCAATACGGATATGTACCTCTTTTGCGCCATATTCATATAATACTTTCACATTATCACGAAGTTGCGTGCCGCGCACAATCGAGTCATCGCAGAACAGCACCCGCTTGTCCTTCAACATGGCACGGTTCGGTATCAGTTTCATCTTTGCCACCAACGAGCGCATCTCCTGTTTACTGGGAGTGAAGCTACGCGGCCATGTAGGTGTGTACTTGGAAATGGCACGATGATAGGGCACTCCTTTACCTTCAGCATATCCTAACGCCATACCTACACCGGAATCGGGAATACCACATGCACAATCTACCTGAGAGGCATCTTTCTGTCCCATCTTCAATCCGCTGGTAAAGCGCACTTCTTCTACATTACGTCCCTCATAACAAGAGGTGGGAAATCCGTAATATACCCACAGGAACGAACATATCTGCATCTTTTCTTCTGGCTTCCGCAATTGTTCTACTCCATCAGCAGTCATACGTACAATTTCACCCGGACCGAGATAACGGTCTATTTCATAATCCAGATTCGGAAAACTGCTCGACTCACTGGTTGCGGCATATGCACCGTCTTTCCGGCCGATAACAATCGGGGTACGTCCCCACTTATCACGGGCGGCAATGATACTGCCATCTTCCGACAACAGCAACATAGAGCAAGAACCTTTCACACGACGGAATACATTTTCGATGCCTTCTACGAAGTTTCTGCCTTGTATAATAAGTAATGAGATAAGTTCGGTTTGATTGGTATTGCCGGAACTGAGTTCGGCGAAGTGCATGTTTTTGGAAAGTAGTTCCGCTTCTATTTCTTCCAGGTTGACTATTTTGGCTACCGTAACAATGGCGAAGCGTCCGAGGTGGGAGTTGATGATGATAGGTTGAGGGTCCGTGTCACTGATGATTCCTATGCCGGCATTTCCTTTGAATTTGTCCAACTCATCTTCAAACTTGGTTCGGAAATACGTGCTTTCCAAGTTGTGAATAGATCGCGCAAACATGCCCTCTTCTGCATCATACGTGGCAAGTCCGCCTCGTTTTGTTCCTAAATGTGAATTATAATCTGTTCCGTAAAATAAGTCCGTCACACAGCTCGCTTTAGCGACTGTCCCGAAAAATCCTCCCATAAATTCCTTATATTTATTATTGATTTTAGTATTGACGGGCACAAAGGTACAAAGAAGTTTCTTCTCCGCGTTACTTTCCGACGAGACAATTTCTAAAAAAACTTATTTTTATACATCTTTCCGAACACCGGATTGGACATTTTGTTTAATTCGCAGATAAAGTAATTTATATGGTTCAAGATGGAAAATCTCTGGAAACGGATGAAACGGATGGATTGCCATTTCCACGGCGTATATGGGCTGTAGTAGCTGTTGGCTTTGCTCTCTGCATGTCAGTACTCGACATTAATATCAGTACTGTCATCCTCCCTACCCTTTCACATGACTTCGGCACCTCCCCTTCGGTAATCACGTGGATTGTCAATGGTTATCAATTAGCAATCGTCATATCCCTACTTTCATTTTCCGCTTTGGGTGAGATATTCGGATATCGCAAAATATTCCTTTCCGGCATAGCCTGTTTTTGCATAACGTCTCTCATGTGCGCTCTTTCCGATTCATTCTGGACATTGACGGTTGCCCGCGTTTTCCAGGGATTCAGTGCGTCCGCCATCACAAGTGTAAATACGGCTCAGCTCCGCCTTATTTATCCTAAAAAACAGATTGGACGGGGCATGGGTATCAATGCGATGGTAGTTGCCATATCGGCTGCGGCAGGGCCATCAGTTGCCAGTGGTATTTTGTCGATAGCTTCCTGGCACTGGTTATTTGCAATCAATCTACCGTTAGGTATTATTGCGTTGATATTAGGTATCAAATATCTGCCCCGGCGGGAAGAACTCTCCAAACGGAAATTCGATATCATCAGTGCCATTGCCAATGCGGTTACCTTCGGATTACTGATTTATACACTGGATGGTTTCGCTCATCACGAGCGCTACGATTATCTGATAATACAATTAGTGATACTCATCATTGTCGGCACGTATTATGTACGTCGCCAGTTAGGCCAGGAATCTCCTCTGTTACCATTGGATTTACTCAAAATTCCCATATTCAGACTCTCAATATTAACTTCTATCTGCTCGTTCACAGCACAGATGCTGGCTATGATTTCATTACCTTTCTTCCTGCAAAACACGTTGGGACATAGTGAGGTAATGACCGGGTTACTCTTGACTCCCTGGCCTCTTGCCACTCTATTTGCAGCACCGGCTGCCGGTTATCTGGTGGAGCGTATCCATCCGGGAATACTGGGAAGCATCGGCATGGGAATCTTCTGTATCGGGCTTTACTCACTCTCCACCTTGGATGCAGAGTCATCAATTCTTAGTATTTGTCTGCGATTGGCAGTCTGCGGTATCGGCTTCGGACTTTTCCAAACGCCCAATAATAGTACTATCATTGCTTCTGCCCCTACAAAACGCTCCGGTGGAGCCAGTGGGATGTTAGGCATGGCACGGTTAATGGGGCAGACTTTGGGGACGACTCTTGTGGCTCTTCTATTTAGTTGGGTGGTGGGAAGTGAGAGTACGGAGGTTTGCTTGATTACGGGAAGTGTATTTGCACTTATTGCGGCGATTGTGAGTAGTTTGAGATTGTCGCAGCCATCGGTGCTTAAGGAATAAACTACGGTTAATTTCACCGCTGTGAAATTAACCGTAATTATAAAGAGAGACTATCTTAGTTATGTTACACTCATAAAGTTACTTTTTGATCTTCCGGACATAAAGTGGAATAAATAACCATTTCATCATCCCAAAGAAACGTTTTATCAATGGATAATACTCCATATAGTCAGAAATATAATTTTGAAATATTCCGCCACTGACCGATGCTCAATATACTTCATATTATAGCGTATCTTGTCCGGAAGTATCAACTCTACATACACTTTATCCGCATCATCAGCTTGCCCTAATATCGTATTTTCATCCACATATTCAATGGACGCATAATCGGTTATTCCAGGACGCACGGACAAAACCTTTCTCTGTTCTTCCGTATATAAATCGACATACTTACGAACTTCCGGACGGGGACCGACCAAACTCATATCACCTTTCAGGACATTAAACAACTGAGGCAATTCATCCAACTTGTATTTACGGATAAAATAGCCAATACGGGTAATACGAGGATCACGCCCACCTACCGTTATCAAGCCTTGTTTAT
>OGZX01002744.1_pt1 | contig 13408 bp, 12 predicted proteins | sample 1576881 | NCBI WGS metagenome assembly OGZX01 (sample SAMEA3541542, study PRJEB24748) | human gut metagenome | biome: human gut; feature: human-associated habitat; material: faeces | place: China | collected 2012
TCAAAACAAACAAGCAACTTACCGCCGCCCTGCAACAGACGGATTACAATCCCCGGCAACAGGTATTCACCTCGATGCAGGTGGAACTGATATTCAAATATCTGGGACGACCATAGGAAATCACACAGAAGGCTGCGTTGCCTTACGCAGATAAGTGCGTTGCCTGTAGCAGCCTTCTCCGTCAGCCGACGCAGCCTTCTGTGTAAAACAACACATTCGACTTGACACCTTGACACCTTTGACACCTGTTTGCAACATTCTATAACGCGTATGGATAAGTTAGATAGTAGATAACGCTATCTACTATCTAATATTATTATAACTATATATAGTTTTAAAAGTAAGTGTCAGAAGTGGCAAGGTGTCTTGACAAGTTGACGACTTGACAACTACTTTGCAACATTCTATACGCGCAAATATAAATTAGATAGTAGATAGCGCTATCTACTATCTAATATTATAATATCTATATATAGTTTGGAGAAGTACTTGACAACCCGTCAACTTGACAATCATATATTAATTTTTATTATACTTTTCAGATGAAGAATTCAAGAAGCAAGTACAGTTACAAGGAACTCGGAGAATACATCAACCGGCTGCGTTCCCAATTAGGCATCAATATACGCACACTATGTGCGGACTGCCACATCAGCACACACACTTACTACGAAGTCCGCTTGGGGCTGACACCAACATCAGCTATTACACCCGCATATTCAACTATCTACATGAGTTCGTCATAAACGAGGAAGATTACCGTAAGCTATGGACATTATTAATGGACATTGCCGAAGCACAGTTGGAATAACCCCAGGCGTATGCCTGAAATAAACACAATAAATCATGGAAAGACTCTTAATTTGTGAAAACCTGGACGATGAAGAATATTGCCGCTTTCACTCCGCAGTATTAGACCTCATCACCACAGCCAGCCAAGAGGGAACTCTCCTGCTCACCTTGAACTTCGCCTGCCAGTACAAAGGTTTTGTTACCCTACTCAACCGTACCTACCGTCAGATAAAGGAGAAGGATTGGAGCGAGCTCCAGCCACAGATTCTAAAAGAGTCTTACCATTGCTACCGGCAGGAAACAGAAAACCAATACCGGATTCTTACCCAGATGATAGTATCAGCCCATGCACTGTCTACGTATCCCGAAGAAAAGGCGGGGTTGGAGAGGCTGATTAGGGATATTAAGAATGTGATAAAGGGATAAACGATTTTAGTACACGGAACACACGGAGCACACGGAAATACACGGATTTAATAATCCGGTGTACAGCTTGCATAAAAGAAAATCCGTGTTTCTCCGTGTGCTCCGTGTGCTCCGTGTACAAAAAGAAACAATAAACGAATTAATACTTAAAACAAAAATGAACATGAGAACAAGAATCTTACTAACAATCGCCGCTACCGCCACCATACTGGCAGGTTGCAGCAACGAAGAAACAAACGAAGTGATTGACAGCTGGGACGGTGAAATAAGACTGAGTAGCGGGCTGGCGGTGCAGACACGTGCAGATGCTTCCGACCAGGGAACACAAATAGCCAGCGGGCAGGAAGTGGGTGTATTTATCAATGCTGCAGCTTCTCCCTATACAGCAGTTTCTGCAAATCTGAAATATGACGCCAATGGCAGCGGCGGACTGACACTTGCTACAACAGTTCCAGAACAAACTGCTCCCCACTATCCTAATGGAAACGCGGTGAAGATTGTCGCTTACCAGCCGTATGATACCAATGCAGGAACTGCATTCGCCGGTGGTAGCGGTAGTGATACTTATGACTTCTCCGTAAAAGCAGACCAAAACAGTAGTAACGATAATTATTACGATTCCGACTTGCTCCATGCCAAAATAGACAATGCCGCCGCTCAAACTGCTGCCCACAAACTTACCTTTACGCATAAACTCTCAAAAATACTCTGTACATTGACAGCAGGTGACGGTATTGATCAGAATGATTTAGGAAGTGCTACCGTATCAATAGTGGGCGCCAAGATTAAGGGGACTTTCAAGCCTACGGCTGGTACTTTTACTGTAACCACAGAAACAACAGGTGCTGGCAATGTATCAGACGTAAAGCTGAACTCCGCCATCACCCAAAGTTCGTATATCGGCATCATCCCCCCACAGACCTTTGCTAAGGATGCTAAGTTCATTGAAGTAGCAATCGGTAGCAGTAAGTTCTATTATAAGGTAACTGAGGGTAGCGGTATTACCCTGGCTGCTGCCAAAGTTCATAACTACGCCATCACAGTGAAAGCTTCCGGTCTGAGCGTTTCATCAGAGATTACGGACTGGACTGGAAAGGATGAGCAAGCTTCCACTGGTGACGCCACTATGGATGAACCTGCTTCTGGCGGCGGTGCTGGTTCCTAATCCTCTCCCCAAAACTCTGTGAACCTCTGTGTCCTCTGTGTTGAAAAAAAATAAATATGATGAAGATAAGATGAACAACCCCATTAAATACCTCTATTTAATTCCGGCAGGCATAGTGATATGCACTATCCTGTCGGTCATCTCGTCGTGTAGTGCAGATGATAACCCGCCCGGCGGCACCTTGCCGGCAGGCAAGTACCCAATGACATTCACCACATCAGTGGGAGAACTCGTGGTAACCCGTGGCACAGCTGACAATAGCCAATGGGCGGGAACAGAAGAAGTAGCCATACAGTTAGGAAATAATGCAGCAAGTTACGGTGAGATAAAGGAATACAAAGTAGCAACCGGCGGTGCACTAACCCCGGCAGATAATGTTCCTCTTTATTGGCGCAACACCACCGAAACCGTCACTGCCTGGTATCCCTATTCAACCGTAAGGCCCGCATCATTCACCGTAAAGCCAGACCAAAACACAGAGAACAACTATCAAGCCAGTGATTTTCTCTATACCACAGGCACCCATACTTACAATAGTAACGGTGCCTGTGCCCTTGTCTTTAAGCACTTGCCTACCAAAGTAGTAATCAACCTAAAGGGAGATCCGAATGGGGGAATAACCGAGGATGAAATAAAGGGTGCCACTGTCAGCATTGTAAATCAATCCCTCACTTCGGGCACAATCGGCGATGACGGGATCGTGGGAGCAGCAACTGATGCCGGTACTGATGCCGTCACTCCCAAAGAACTTACTACTGCTGCCGAGGGTTACGGAAAAAGTGTACAAGCCCTGCTTATCCCGCAGGTGATAAGGTTTACGAAGTTCATTAAAGTCACCATTGACGGGAATAACTATTACTACACCCCTACCGATGCCGTGCTCAACTCCGGTTCGCAATCTACCTACAACATCACCGTGAAGAAAGACGGACTGGAAGTATCGACGCTTTCCGGCTCATGGATGGACGATGATCAAAGTGAATCGATAGGAGACCCTGGAGCTGCGACATTCAAGATATATCTATCCAAACTCAAAACAGAAAGCGGCATTACCACGGCTAAAGTAACAGATGACAGTAATCAGGAACTAACTGATAACAATGGCGTATATACCACCTCGAGCAAAACAGTAAAGATAGTATATACCGTAAACAATGATTATGATTTGTGGTACTTTACTCCCGAAGTAAAAGAGGGGTTCTGCACACCGAAGGGAGTCGCTCAAAATGGTAATGACTATACCTATACATTGACGGATATTTGCACGGATGTATGGTTAAGTGACATAGAGCCAACAACCCAACCAAAGAAAGTGAGTGTAGGCGATTATTATTATTCGGACGGTACTTGGTCTTCTACATTAGCATCAGATAAAACTTGCATCGGCATTGTATTCAAAGTCGGTGAAGGAACAGGTGACAAAAAATCAAATTATGGCGGGACGATAGCAGCAACCAAAATTCATGGATATGTGGTAGCATTGAAAGATGCCCATACTTCCCCGGGGGCATGGGGCATTCGCTTGGTAGATGAAAATAAAGCAGGAAGAAACTCTCAGTCAATAACCGACTATGACGGCTATTCAAATACAACGTATATCCGTAACATAGGAAATGCATATACCAATACGGATGTTAGTGCACCTCTGAAAAATTCCCAATATTGGGCTTTCAAGGTTGCTTCCGTCTACCAGCCGGTAAGTTCTGTTACTCCGGCTGCACCTGTTAACAGTAGTGGTTGGTACCTACCTTCCTATAAGCAGTTCGATGATCTCAGAACAATAGAAAATATAGGAGACAGCCGATTAAACGCTGTCAGCTATATAAAAATGACATCGCATAATACAGACAACGAGAATCATTACTGGACATCGACAGAGGCCAGCAAACATAACGGCTATCAATACGTGTTTAAAAGTACTTATGATGCGCGTACAGGTTTCTTGGATAAAGCAAAATCGAATGATTTGGATCCTACTGAGCCGTCGACTACCGAGTTTTTATCTAAGTGCAAGTCTTATGTGCGTGCCATATTAACCTTCTAACCCCGAGCTTCAACAATGAAACTAAAACTGATACTTGTATTCCTTTCCCTCGTCTTGCTCACCGCTTGCAGCAAAGAAGATGTAGAATCTCCTTTGCCGCCACAAAGAGAGGCCCTGCAACTCAGCGTAAGCGCCACCGACTTCGTGACGAATGGTGCGGATACCCGTATCGAGGATGATGGTAAAGAAACCGTTTTTGAGAGGGGAGACCGCGTAGGCGTTATCGTGCTGGAAGGTACGACCTTGAAAGCCAATAATCTCCCTTATGTGTACGACGGCACTAAATGGAGTTTCGACACTGAGACTGCAACAACTGAAAATAAGAATATCTACTATTATGACAGCAAAGCGACGAATGTTACTTATGTTGTATATTATCCGTATAGTACAGAAGCTAACAATGCAACAGACGAATCCAGTTTGAAAAGCGTATTCACTCCGAAAGAGAATCAGGAGTCCGAAGCAGATTATCGTGCTTCCGACCTGATGGTATGGACTTCAACAGATGGCGCAACTAAAAAGAAACTGGATGTGCAACTGAAACATACCTATGCCTCTGTTTCCGTTCTGAACCAAACTGAATATACATTAGAAAGCAGTGCACTAAATAAAGTAATTACATATAGTACCTCTTCTACCACCAACGTGGCTTTCGTAATAGACGGTAAACTCCGCTATCCCTATAAGGCGGAAGATGGCAGCTATCGGTATATTCTGCCTACCACACTACCAGCAGCAAATGTCGGCTGTTTCTATACCAATGGCACTAACACCTATCAGTTAACGCTGACTGTGCCTGCATCGCCGGAAGCGAATAAACGATATGCCTATACTAAAACGGAAAAGGGAGATACATATACCTATAACAATATAAATAAGGGCGATCTCTATTGCCTGACCTCTAAGAAGCAAGGCTTTGTGATGCCGTCATCTGCGATAAAGGGCGGACTTATCACTAAATACGGCCTCACCTGCATCGGCATCGTATTTAAAGCGGAGAAAGGTACGGGAGATGATGTAAATGACTATGACGGCAAACTAACAGCAATTCACGGATACGCCGTAGCATTGAAAGATGCCCATACCGCAGAAGGTGCATGGGGCATCCGTACTTATGATGTGCCGGGAATAGAAAATATACGTAGTAAAGATGATAAAGGCAATCGACTGCCACCACCCAACAAGTATGATGGCTATAAGAATACAGTAGCCATTCGTAAAGAGAATGGATATGCCGGTACAGCTGTTAATCTTCCCTTGGCTAATAGTCAATACTGGGCTTTCAAGGTTGCTTCCGACTATTATGTAACCGCTCCTCCTGAAAGTAGTGGATGGTATCTGCCCTCCATACAGCAGTTAGCGGACATCGATGCATTCATTAAGAGTTCGTCAACAGCAATGACAGATGCCGGCGGTGATAATATCAAACCTGCCAATGGTATTTATGGCCATTATTGGTCAGCAAACGAAGTAAGTTTGGTGGATGCATGGTATTACTCATTTCGCAGTAGTGGTGACAGTGGAATTGCTGCTGATGCTTATGCTAAATCTAATAATCTTATGAATAACGAGTCGCTGTTAGGCCAACCTTTGGACTTCTTAGATAAATCCAAGTCTTACGTCCGCGCTGTATTAACCTTTTAAAAAACAAGAAATTATGAATCAGATTACGAATAATCCCTATGAATCCCCCGAAGTAACTATCATCGAAGTAGCCATAGAATATGGTTTTGTGTCAACGGTAGAAGACGATTCGTTCGGGGATGGAGACGGGGATGTGGTGTTCCCGGGATAATGACTCACCACAGATTACACGGATTAACACAGATGTTTATGAAATATACATTACTCTATATCTTATCTCTTTGTTTCCTCGCTGCGGGTTGTAGCCGCGATGTGTCCGAAGTTCCCGAAGGCACAGGTTCCGGGAACTGGCTGCCAGTACTCACCCGTGCTGCCGTAGGTACAAAGGCAACCATTGCAGGATTCAGTTCGGAGAACTCCCAGACTTCTGCATTCAGCCATGACGTCGTATGCATAAATAAAGAAAATAACATTTGGAATTGGGTAGACAACGACTTCACTTCCCCATCCCTGGAAGGAATAACCCTGCTCACCGCCTCTATTCCGCCCATCGACATGAGTAGTGCCACCTACACCCTCTACCAAAGCAGTCTCTCCGACTATTCTAACGGTCTGCAACTCGGTTCTGCCCCCGCAGATAATAGAGCCGTCGACGTGCACCACCGCCTTGCCCGCCTCAAACTGGATTGTGAAGAAGGTTACACCTTGAACAACACCATCGACCTCTACCTGGCACCCACCGCCGAAGTAGATTTCCGTACCGCCACCATAAAGACCGCAAGCGGCAATAAAACCTCATATACACACTCCTTAGAAGGAAACCGGAGCATCGTACTCACCATCCTTCCCCAAACCTTCCAAAAAGGTGATATCCTCTTTCAATACGAGGCTGGAAAAACTCAATACACCTACTATATGGATCAGACCCTGAATGTAGGCTCCAACCAAAGCCTCAAAGTACACATATTAGCGGGAGAAGGAGTAACAACAACGGACCCCGATGATCCGTCCACCCCAACCGATCCAACAGTAAAGGTATCCGTCACTGCTACCACCAGCATTACAGAATGGCAGGAAGGGGGGAACAACGATGTGGCGGTAGAGTAAAAGCCTTTTTGAAAAGATTGTGTTGAAAAAGAGGATAAAGTTGTAATATAATTGCCTGCCTATTGAGGAATGTTTACCTTTGCAAGAATATAAACAAGGAAAACAGTAACATGACACCTGTAAGAAAAATCACAGTAACCGATATAGAAGTATCAATATCAGTACGTCCCGATAGTAACGATTATATCAGCCTGACTGACATGGCGCATTTTAAAGATAAGGATCGGACGAATTATATTATTCAGAATTGGATGCGGTTGCGAAGCACAATCGATTTTTTGGGATTGTGGGAGCGGCTTAATAACCCTGACTTTAAAGGCATCGAATTCGATGCCTTTAAAATGGAAGCAGGAACCAACAGTTTTACCCTTACCCCCAAGCAGTGGATTGAGCAAACCGGGGCTATAGGTATTATTTCCAAACCGGGAAGATACGGGGGGACTTATGCACACAAGGATATTGCTTTTGAGTTCGGAACATGGCTGAGCCCTGAGTTTAAGCTTTACCTCATCAAAGAATATCAGAGGATGAAGCAAACCGAATCCCATCCACTATTGGGAGAATGGAATGTGAAACGCATTTTAAGCAAAGTAAACTACACTCTGCACACAGATGCTATTCGCGATTTTATCATTCCCTTGACAAATAACATTGAGCAAAAGATAGCATATGCCGACGAAGCAGATCTACTGAATCTTGCTTTATGGGGGTGTACTGCGAAACAGTGGCGGGAAGCCAATCCACAATATGCAGAGAAGAATCTGAACATAAGAGATATGGCAAGTATCAATGAATTGGTTGTTTTGTCAAATATGGAATCCTTTAACGCCGAACTTATCAAACGACAAGTCAGTAAATCCAAGCGGTATATACATCTTCACCGTATGGCAGAAGAACAACTCTCTCATCTCAATGCAATAGATGCAGAGAAAAGATTCCGAACAATCACTGACGGTAATATGTTGCTCGAATAACTTTTATATCTCAAAAGCTCCGCCGCGACGAATATATCATCCGACACCGTAATGAATATAACTTTAAAATTCAATTAAATTTAATAAATAAGATAGTAAAAATGGCATTTATCGGGTAATTTAGTCACTATTCATATGACAAATCGGCAATAAAGTAAGCAGAAATGCAATGGCATGGGGTTTGCAATATTGTCAGTGAATATATGTTTAACTTAAACGAATAGGAGACTATAACTATGATGCCAGTAAGAAGAACTCAGAATTGGTTACCGAGTATTTTTAATGATTTCTTTGATAACGATTGGATGGTGAAAGCTAACGCAACCGCCCCTGCTATCAACGTGTTCGAAACAGAAAAAGAATACAAAGTGGAATTGGCCGCTCCGGGCATGACGAAAGAAGACTTCAACGTACACATCGATGAAGACAACAACCTGGTCATCAGCATGGAGAAGAAGATTGAAAACAAAGAAGAGGACAAGAAAGAAGGCCGCTATCTGCGCCGCGAATTCTCATACTCCAAGTTCGAACAGACCATGGTACTGCCGGACGACGTAGACAAGGAAAAGATTGCCGCCAATGTAGAAAACGGTGTACTGAACATCACCCTGCCCAAATACGGCGAACAAGAAAAAGCAAAAACCAAGAAATTCATCGATGTAAAATAAGGTAATTGGTAATTAAAGGAAGAGGCTGCCTCACGGAATGTGAGTGCAGCCTCTTTTGGTATATCCACGTAGCCTTACGCCTTCTTCAAATCGGGCAGAAACCATGCCACCAATCCCAATAAAGGCATGAAGGCACATACGTTGTAGACGGATTCGATGCCGAATTTATCGGCCATGCCACCCAATACAGCCGAAGCAATGCCGGCAATGCCAAAGGCAAAGCCGAAGAAAAGGCCGGAAATGAGTCCCAGTTTATTGGGAAGCAATTCCTGCGCATACAGCAAGATGGCAGGAAAGGCGGAAGAAAGAATCAGCCCGACACAGAAACTTAATATCACTGTCCACACCAGCCCTACGTGGGGCATGAGCAAACTGAACGGAGCCGTGCCCAGGATAGAAGCCCATATCACATATTTGCGCCCTACCCTGTCGCCCACCGGACCGCCCACCAGCGTACCGATGGCAGTAGCTACCAGAAAGACGAACAGGAACACCTGCGATTGCGGAATGCTGACACCGAATTTATGAATAAGATAAAAGGTATAATAGCTCGTCAGACTCGCCATATAGATGTACTTGGAAAAGATAAGTACCAGCAGAATGGTGATGGCAAACGTAGTCATCTTCGGAGAAAGCGGACGCGCCACGATCTTACTGGCAAGCGCCGGACGTTTTTTCAGGTGAGTAAGATAGGCACTGAACCATCGGCAGATAGGTATCATCACCAAAATGGCCAGCACGGCAAGGATGGAGAACAAAGCAACGTGACTTCTCCCATAAGGAGCCACCAGCAATGCCACCAACAACGGGCCGAGCGAGCCGCCCAGGTTTCCACCCACCTGGAAGAGGGACTGCGCCAATCCGCGCTTCCCGCCGGAAGCCAGGAAGGTGATGCGCGAAGCCTCGGGATGCAACACGGAAGAGCCGATGCCTACGACAAAGACAGACGCCATGACCCAATACAGATTGGTGGCAAACGCCAGGTTCAGTATCCCGACCAGCGTAAAGCTCATGCCAATGGGCAGTGACCAGGCGATGGGACGTTTGTCGAAAAGCAGCCCCATCAACGGCTGAAACACGGAAGCGGACATCTGATAGGTGAGCGTAATCAATCCGATTTGGGCGAAGGTCAAGGACAGATCGTCTTTGAACATAGGGTATAATGCTGAAATGACGGATTGGAGCATGTCGTTCAGACAGTGCGAGATGCTCAACGCAATGAGAATAGGGAAAGCTATTCTGCGAACCGGTGGTCTTTGGCTCTGTACCATAATAGTCGTTTATTGAAATCGGGCGCAAAGTTACACAAAGTATATCAAGATGCTTCATGTCCCGGACTAAAATTAAGAGACAAAACAACCGTTATCCCGTTTTGCCTAAAATTAAAACCCCATCTAAAGAAGCGATATACTAAGAAAATTGTATCTTTGCACCGTTTTAACCGAGAAAATAAATAAGACAATAACGATATGATAGCTAAAATCAATCAGCTTCTGCAAGAAGTAGAAGCGCTGAAAGCCGCTAACGCCGAGGAACTGGAAGCCCTACGCATCAAATACCTCAGCAAGAAAGGAGCCATCAACGAACTGATGGCGGACTTCCGTAACGTACCTGCTGAACTGAAGAAAGAAGTGGGCATGAGATTGAACGAACTGAAGGACAAAGCGCAAGGAAAGATTGCCGCCCTGAAAGAACAGTTCGAAAGCCAGGATACCGGTTGCGACGACCTGGACCTGACGCGTTCCGCCTATCCGGTGGAACTGGGCACACGCCACCCGCTCACGATTGTAAAGAACGAAATCATCGATATATTTGCCCGCCTGGGCTTCAGCATTGCCGAAGGTCCCGAAATGGAAGACGACTGGCACGTGTTCTCTGCACTGAACTTTGCCGAAGACCATCCCGCACGCGATATGCGGGATACCTTCTTTATAGAAGCCGGCGGAAAAGACGTTGCCAAGAACATCGTTCTGCGTACACACACCAGTAGCGTGCAGGTTCGCGTGATGGAGAATGCGCAACCGCCCATCCGCATCATTTGCCCGGGACGCGTTTACCGCAACGAGGCGATCAGCTACCGCGCCCACTGCTTCTTCCACCAAGTGGAAGCCCTGTATGTGGACAAGAACGTGTCGTTCACCGACTTGAAGCAGGTATTGCTGCTTTTTGCCAAAGAGATGTTCGGCAACGATACCAAAATCCGTCTGCGTCCGTCGTACTTCCCGTTCACTGAGCCGAGCGCCGAAATGGACATCAGCTGCAACATCTGCGGCGGTAAGGGATGCCCCTTCTGCAAGCACACAGGCTGGGTGGAGATTCTGGGATGCGGTATGGTAGACCCGAACGTGCTGGAAGCCAGCGGCATCGACAGCAAGGTGTACAGCGGATATGCGCTGGGTATGGGTATAGAACGTATCACGAACCTGAAATATCAGGTGAAAGACCTGCGAATGTTCTCTGAAAACGATACTCGCTTCCTGAAGGAATTCGAGGCGGCTTATTAATATCTCACCACAGAGGACACAGAGTTTCACAGAGGGGGAAAAAACTCTGTGGAACACTGTGTCCTCTGTGGTGAACAACTTTTTACACTATGGCAAAAGACAAACTTGTAACCCCCGGTTATTGCCTCATCCTGGCAGCCAACTTTCTCTTGTACTTTGCCTTTTATCTGATACTTCCGGTTCTGCCTTTCTACCTGACCGAAGTATTCAGCACCGGGAACGCCGTAGTAGGCGTTATCCTGTCGTGCTACACCATTGCTTCGCTCTGCATACGTCCTTTTTCGGGTTACCTGCTCGACACACTGGCACGCAAGCCCCTCTATCTGGTGGCATACTTTATCTTTATCACGATTTTTGCCGGATATATGCTGGCGGGCATTCTGTCCATCTTCATTATGCTGAGGGTGGTTCACGGACTCGCATTCGGAATGGTGACGGTGGCTGGAAATACCATTGTGATTGACATCACTCCCTCTTCACGCCGCGGTGAGGCAGTGGGATACTACGGACTGATGAACAATTCAGCCATGAGCTTCGGGCCGATGATAGGTCTTTTCATGCACGACATCTATTCCTTTGAAACCATCTTTGCCTGCTCGCTCGTATCAGGTATCATCGGCTTTATAGCCGCGTGCCTCGTAAAGACACCGCCCAAGCTGCCGGTGAAGCGCGAACCCATCTCACTGGACCGCTTCGTATTACTGAAAGGCATTCCCGCAGGCATTGCGTTGCTGCTGCTTTCCGTTCCTTACGGGATGACAAGTACCTACGTAGCCATGTATGCCAAAGAGATAGGAATCACCCTGAACTCGGGACTGTTCTTCACCTTTATGGCGATTGGCATGGCGGTATCGCGCATGTTCTCCGGGCGGCAGGTTGACAAAGGACGCATCACGCAGGTCATCACATTAGGGCTATACCTGGTCTGCGCCTGCTTCTTCGTCCTGTCCGCCTGCGGGCTTCTGATGAAGTCGGTGCCGGAACTGACGAACATACTCTTCTTCATGGTTGCCCTGCTGCTGGGAGTAGGGTTCGGGACGATGTTCCCCGCCTTCAACACGATGTTCGTAAACCTGGCGCCCAACAGCCAACGCGGAACAGCGACTTCCACCTACCTGACCTCGTGGGATGTAGGCATCGGTATCGGACTGACAGCCGGCGGATACATTGCGCAAATCACGTCCTTCGACATGGCGTACTTCGTGGGCGCCTGCCTCACGGTGGTTTCCATCTTCTACTTCAAACTGAGAGTATCTCCCCATTACCATATTAATAAGCTAAGATGAGAAAGAAAGAACGATATGAAAAGATAATTGCGTGGTTCAGGGAAAACCGTCCCGTAGCCGAAACCGAACTACACTACGAGAACCCGTTCGAGTTACTGATAGCCGTTATTCTCTCCGCACAATGCACGGACAAACGGGTAAACATGATTACCCCCGCCCTTTACCGTGACTTCCCCACTCCCGAAGCGCTTGCCGAAACGACTCCCGAAGTGGTATACGAATATATCCGCAGCGTGTCTTATCCCAACAACAAAGCGAAACACCTTGTCGGCATGGCGCGGATGCTAGTGAAAGACTTTAACAGCGAGGTACCCGATACGCTGGAAGAACTGGTCAGGCTGCCCGGCGTGGGACGCAAAACCGCCAACGTCATCCAATCGGTGGTTTTCAACAAAGCCGCGATGGCGGTAGACACGCATGTATTCCGCGTCAGCCACCGCCTGGGACTGGTGTCGGACAAGTGCACAACGCCCTTCAGCGTGGAGAAAGAACTGGTGAAACATATTCCCGAAGCCGATATCCCGATAGCCCACCACTGGCTCATTCTGCACGGGCGGTATGTATGCCAGGCACGTACTCCCCAATGTGATAACTGCGGTTTACAATTAATGTGCAAATTTTACTGCCAGAAGTATAAAGTTGGCAAAGAGAGCGGCAACGGGGAAGAATAAATGACGTATTCATAGCAAAAAAAAGAAATTAATGCTAACTTTGCACTCACAAAAAAGAATTAGTAACACTTTTAAATAATATAGAGCATTATGACAATTGATCAATTTAACTTTGCCGGAAAAAAGGCATTCGTTCGCGTGGACTTCAATGTACCCCTGGACGAAAACTTCAACATTACAGATGACA
>OGZX01002766.1_pt1 | contig 13304 bp, 12 predicted proteins | sample 1576881 | NCBI WGS metagenome assembly OGZX01 (sample SAMEA3541542, study PRJEB24748) | human gut metagenome | biome: human gut; feature: human-associated habitat; material: faeces | place: China | collected 2012
ACACCGGAGACCCGCGAGTACATACAGATTATCGAGAGCAATAACTACCTGCTGCTGCAACTGATTAATGATATCCTGGACCTGTCGAAGATAGAAGCCGGACTGCTGGAATTCAAATATACCAATGTAGAAATCAACAATTGCCTTGAAGAACTGGAAGATGCCTTCCGACTGCGAATGCCGGAAAACGTACAGTGCATCATAGCTCCGTCTCTCGGCAAATGTTTTATCCGTACCGAGAAGAACCGGGTCATACAGATACTTGGCAATTACCTCTCCAACGCCATCAAATATACCACCCAGGGCAGCATCACCGTCGGCTACTACCCGCCCAAAGACGGTAAACTGCGGTTCTTTGTCCGCGACACCGGATGCGGCATTGCACCGGAAAAGCAGCAACAGGTCTTCGACCGCTTCGTGAAGTTGGACAGCTTCAAACAAGGTACCGGACTGGGACTGTCCATCTGCCGGATGCTTGCCGAAAAGATGAATGCCACCGTCGGCGTATGTTCCGAAGTGGGCAAAGGTTCCGAGTTCTGGTTGGAGATTCCCTATCAACCCATCGAGAAGCATCCCTAAGCATTTTTATCCGTTTCCCTAAAAAAAATGACGGAAATCTTTTGGAGAATTGGAAGAAGTCCCTATCTTTGCAAGTGAATTAAAAATGTAACTATTACAAGTTTGAAAAAGGAGATGATATGGATGTAGTAAAACGATTGCAAGACCACAACATTAAGCCGTCAGTACAGCGCATGGCAATTATGGATTACCTGATAAAGCATCGCACGCATCCTACAGTGGACGAGATTTATACAGCGTTGGCTCCCTCTATACCTACATTGTCGAAGACAACGGTGTACAATACCCTGAAACTGCTGAGCGAACAGGGCGCTGCCCAAACGCTGACGATTGATGAACGGAACACTTGTTATGATGCAGATACCACCCCGCACGCACACTTTTTGTGCAAACAGTGCGGAAAGATTTACGATCTGGAATGCAATGAAAACATGAAACAAGTAGTAGACATGGACTTGAATGGACACGACATACAAGAGGTTCATTACTACTATAAAGGAATCTGTAAGCATTGCATCGAACAGAAGAACGCTTAATAAGACAAAAAGCAATTAATTCAACTGATATAAGAGAATAACTAATTCAACTGATTAAAATCTGAAAGAAAATGAAAAAGTTTAGATGTACTGTCTGCGGTTACGTATACGAAGGTGACGCAGCTCCCGAGAAATGCCCGTTGTGTAAAGCTCCTGCCAGCAAGTTCGTAGAAGTAGAAGAAGCAAAAGCTGACGGCCCGTTGGTTTTCGCCGACGAACATGTTATCGGCGTAGCTAAAGGTTGCGACGACGAAATGATTAAAGACTTGAACAACCACTTCATGGGCGAATGTACAGAAGTTGGTATGTACTTGGCAATGAGCCGCCAGGCCGATCGCGAAGGTTATCCTGAAGTAGCAGAAGCATTCAAGCGTTACGCTTGGGAAGAAGCTGAACACGCTTCCAAGTTTGCCGAACTGCTGGGCGACTGCGTATGGGATACCAAGACTAACCTCGAAAAGAGAATGAACGCCGAATCAGGCGCATGCGAAGATAAGAAGCGTATTGCTACTCGCGCTAAAGCATTGAATCTGGATGCTATTCACGACACCGTTCACGAAATGGCAAAGGACGAAGCTCGTCATGGCAAGGGTTTTGAAGGCTTATACAATAGATACTTCAAGAAATAATCCAATTTTATAGTAATGTAAGGAAAGGGACTGCTATCTTTGGCAGTCCCTTTTTTTATGTTTCGATGTCACGTTCGCGTAACTCGTTCGTCCTACTAATGTAAATGGAACTCAAACAATTCAAAATAACTGTTCTTCCTCTCCGTGCCAAGCTGTTGAATTACGCACGGAAGATGACCGACGATCCGGAAGATGCCGAAGATGCTGTCCAGGAAGTATTGCTCAAGCTATGGAACAAAAGGCTTGAACTGGAGCAATACCGCAGCATCGAAGCCTTTGCCATGACGTTGACGCACAACCACTGCATAGACATCTGGCGATGCAAACACAGCAGCAACCTGTCGCTGGACACCGTACAAGCGGAAGCACCCACCGCAACCCCGGAACGGTTATTGGAGATTAAAGATGAAATGCGCCTGATGCACGAAATCATAGACTCGTTGCCCAACCTTCAACGCGCCATTATGCAGATGAAAGACATTCAAGGGTACGAGACGGATGAAATAGCCGAAATTACCGGCTGCGGGCCGGAAGCCATCCGCAGCAACCTGTCCAGGGCAAGAAAGAAAGTGAGAGACATTTACCTGCAAACCATACAAGAAAAGAAAAGGAGAAATGAGCCATGAAGATAGATGAACTGTTGAACAAATACTTCGAAGGAGAAACCACCTGCGAAGAAGAACGGGAACTGCGCCGTTTCTTTACCGGAGAGGAAGTGCCGGAGCATCTGCAAGTATACCGTCCGCTGTTTGCCTATTTAGACCGGGAAGTGAAAGCCGGACCAGAGGAAAACCCGGAAGTCTTGCCTTCAAAAAGATCCGCTTTCCTGCATCGCACGCTCTACACCCTTAGCGGTATTGCAGCCGGATTGCTCCTGCTTATCGGAATAGCCAGGATCTTTTCGCTCTCCGCCTCTTCCGAGAATTATGTCATTATCGACGGAAAATGCTATACAGACGAGAAACTGGTGGAAGCCAAGGCGATGGAAGCCCTGCAAAACGCCAGTTTCACTGACGAAGATTTAAGTAACTTACTGTTTCAACATTAATATAAACCAGGTTATGAAAACATCTATACTTAGTTGTCTGCGAGGTTTGTGCCTCTTGTCCTTGCTGATTTGCCTGCCCGTCTTTGTCCGGGCACAAGAAGGCTTGCAAATAGCCTCTTTATTCAATAAGTATGGCGAGCAAAAGGACGTGACCAGAGTAGAACTGAACGGAAGCATCCTGAAATCCTACCGCATGACCACCTACAAAAGCCTTGTATTCAAGAACGTATCATCCTATCGCCAGGAGATTCAGCAAGCCCTTGCCCACGACAAGCAGGAGAATGTGAAGAAGGCCCAGGAAGTAATGGACAGCGGCATTCTGCGCAGTGCCTACTACCAATTGAAAGAGGTGGAACGTGACAGGAAGAAATTAAACCGCTACATACTCTTCAAGATAGGCAAGGATTCGATGGGAACTCTGATCTATATCGAAGGAGCACTCAGTGAAAGAGAAATGATGGATATGCTTTATAAACCGGAATAACAATCAAACATTATACAATATGAAAACCAAAGTTATGATCTTGGCTTGCCTGTTCGCTGTACCGGCTTGCCACCTGTCGGCACAACAGCAGACTGACCCCGAAAAAGCGACTGTAAAAACACAAGGAGACTCTATCATCATCCTGAAAGGCAAAGGAGACTTGCGTATCAAGGACGAAAATGAAAAGAAAGAAGAACAAATCTTTGAAGGAGTTTATCTTGAAAAGGTAGATGCCGACAAGCGCACCTTCCTGGATGCACTGCCGTTCATCCCCCAGAAGAAGAGATATAATTCGTACGACCCGCACTGCTCCGGTGTATTTATCGGTTTCAGCTGGATGACAAACGACTTCCTTTCATTCGGTACAAGCAAAGAGGCCAACCTTGATCTGTCAAAGTCATGGGAGTTCGGTTTCAATCTATTGTCTGTTTACCACAATTTCAAAAGAAACCCGCATTGGGGAATCAATTTAGGCGTCAGCTGGGGATACCGTTCGTTCAACATCGACGGCAATTATGCCCTGCTGAAAGAAGATGGAGAAAGTTTCTTCACCGCCGGCGATGAAACCACCACATACAGCGGAAGCCGGCTTCGCCACTACTTTTTCCGCATTCCCGTACTGCTGGAATGGCAGCAAAGAGTAGGACACAGCAAAGTATTCTTCAATGCCGGACCGGAGTTTGAGATACGCCACGGAGTAAAATCCTTCTCGCACATCAACGGCGGCAAGAAGCGGACAATGGGCAAAGGTATGTACGTACAGCCCGTCGGCATCAACCTGCTGGCACAAGCCGGTTACGGCAACATCGGCGTCTACCTGCGCTATTCCACTTACGGACTGTTCCAGAAGAACAAAGGACCGGAAGTAACGCCCTACTCTTTCGGCGTGGCATGGTACTGGTAATCTCTCCCCTCTTAAACAAAATAATCCCCGGATGCGCTCATGCATTCCGGGGATCCCTTTTTATACCCGAAGGTATTGGCAATGAAAGGTTATTTGCAATTAAAACTGTTCTTTTAGAATTTTACACCTAAGGTAAAGAGTACCTGGCTGCGGGTATTGGTAACTTTGGTTGCCTGCAAGTCAGCCTCGTCGAAAGCATAGAAATTAGCTTTATAAGTATCATATTTATAAGCCAAATCAGCATAAAAGGCTGAGAAGCGATATCCAACGCCTAACGTAAAAGTATTCATTGATTTACTGTTAGAATAGTCAGTATCCGTATTTATAGAATTATATGCAAGAGACTTGAAAGCATCCTTTTCAAAGGCAGCCGTACTATAATTATATCCGGCACGAAGGGAGAATTCAGATATCGGTTTGTATTCAGCACCGATGCGGAACGTGCTGACACCTTTTAGTTTATTCCCCATTTCATTATTCTCAAACTCGAAAGTATCTTCATATCCCTCATCATCACGGAACTTCATACTGGAATAATCTTCGTATTCATATTCAGCATCCAAAGCCAGATAATTGCCGACTGTATATCCTAAACTTGCATTAAAAAGCCACGGAGTTCTCAATTCAAAATCCCGGTTCATATTCCGATGTCCTAAAGCTGCATAAGAATCTACCTCTGTAGCACTGGGCTCGGCATCATCGCCAAAGTAGAGATCCGAACGCAAATATGCGTTAGTAGTATAAGTCAGATTATAAAAGACAGGAGTATGAACAGCCAAACCGATACGTAAAGGAGATGACTCTATCGGACGGAAGATAGTTCCCAGTTTTACATCAAAACCCGAACCGCTGATTCTATTATTGCTCTCCAGAACATATCCGGTACCCCCGCCATAGTCTTCATCATACAGAGTGGATTTCCAATAGTTCACATCGTATGCACCAACTGTCACACCAAAGTAAAAACGGTCATTCACATTAAATGATACATTAAAATCGTATTGGTCGATGCCGCCACGCTCCTGAGAGCGGAATCTACGGATATTGGCATTATTAACCCCATCCACTACACTTGTATAGAAATCATAGTTTTCATACAAAGGCTTTCCATCATCGTCATACAATTGATTACCTTGGTCATCCGTATATTTCCAATCTGTAGGTTTCGTTGTTATCTCCGGGCTAATCAGATAACCATTATACCCTAAGGCAGACAACCAGCCAATCTCAGGGTTATTAAAATGATTGTATCTCGAACTCTCCCAGAATTCCGGCGTACAGCCATCTGCCTGAGCTGCCATTTGATAAGTTTGTGAAAGCGTACCCAAAGCGCCAGCCATCGACATATTCTTATAGAATGACTTTGTTTTATGATAATTAAATCCAAAGTTCACATAGCGCAAAGAAGTCTGGTTACCTATCTTGGTAGAGAGTACAAAACCCGCATTATCAAAGTTCCAACGGCTTTTATTCTCCTCGAATTTATTTCCCAAATACTTGCTTTCAGTACCCGTCATTGAATAACCGAATGTAAGCATTGCATCGTTACTGCGATAAATACCAATACCGGCAGGATTTGTTCCGATAGTAGAAATATCACCGCCCAATGCACCCATTGCTCCGCCCATTCCGACGAAACGGGCTGTACCATTCAAATCCTTCTGTGCAATATTCGCTGCATCATATATCGTCTGTGCCCCAGCACTTACAGTTGTAAGCACAGCAAGGGCTATCATCGTTATTTTCTTCATAATTCCTCAGTTTTGTTAGATTAAAACATTTCTTGTATTATCTTCTTCTGGAGCCTCCGCCGCCACCGCTGGAACGGGTAGCACTACCTCCGCCACCGCCGCTGGAACGGGAACTTCCACCGGATGAGTAACTGGAAGAAGAACGGCTGCTACTACTACTGGACGAACGCGCAGGAGCAGAATAAGAACGGGTACTACTGCTACGGTTATTACTATTAGAATAGCTTCGTGCCGGTGCACTGCTTGAGCCTCTATTATAAGTAGATGATGTTCTGCTACTGTTACCTGACGTCCTTACGGAAGAGCGGGTAGCCGATGAAGAACGGCTGCTGCGAACCCCTTCCACATTACTATTGTAAGAACTGCTGCGCGTGCTGCTGGGTCGGGTGTAAGTAGAACGACGAGTTGAAGTTGCACCCGAACGTTCTACACTTGAACGAGTGGCAGAAGAACTTGAACGAACAGCAGAAGAACCTGAACGGGTAGCCGAAGCACCTGAGCGAACAGCCGAAGAAGATCTTGTGCCTACCACACGGCCGGTGGTTGTCCCGCTGCTACTACGTCTTACCTGTGCGGAAGTTGCACTACTACTGCGACGCACCGTCTGTCCGCCATTCACAGCAGAAGAGCGACGGGCTGCAGAAGAAACTCTGCCACCGTCTCCTACAGAAGAACGGGTCGGGCCATAAGAACGTCTGTTAGTATAGGTATTATGCGCCCAATGTCCGCCACCTCCCCAGTGTCCGCCACCGGGATACCAGCCTCCACCGGGATAATAATGGTGATGGTGTCCCCACCAGCCGCCGCCATACCAGCCGCCCCAACTGAAGCCGAAGCCCCAACTCGGACCATACCAGCTGTTCCAGCCGTAGCCATAGTAAGGATATCCTCCCCATCCATAGGAGTTATAACGCCAATCCCACCACAAGCGGTTGGGGAATGTCGGGAAAGCATAAGCATACAAACCATCGGTATATACGTTCCAGTCCCAAGAGTTCAGGCCGTACACCACATCCCAATACAACGGGCTACTGATGCTGATGGCATAACGTGGATTACGGAAACGGATGATACGGGTGGCATACTCATAATCATCTTGCGAACCGTCGAAACCGCTCACCCATTCACCGGGCAAGTCGGGTTGATCCTTTTCTTCGATGTACAAAGTGTCGTCCTCCATCACAAAGTTATTGTCACGGGCATCATAACGACGGTTATATTCGTCCACATCACGGGTTTTCCCTTTGCGGTCTTTCACCACAACGGTTGTGTTTCCAGGAGATGTATAGACTGTGGTCGGTGCATTCGACTTTACTACGACTTGTTCCACCGGAGCAGCTACAACTTTCTCCTGCTTCACTTCCTTTTTCTCTTCTTTCTTCTTGGAAGGGATGTAGTAAAGGTCGTCATCTACACTTTGTGCCGCCAGTGTCCAAGGAAGGCACAAGGCAAAAAGCGATAAAAAAACAATCTTTTTCATATTCGTTGGGTTTATAGATTTACAATAGTATATTTCTTCACGTCACAAAGATAGTGGCGGAATTTGTCCCATGCAGCAGATTTTCCCCAAAGATTTATAGGGAATTCCCTAAATGCCCTATCTTTGCACTGTCTTTAAACAGTATAAACAAATATATGCAGAAATAGGTTTCTCTCCTAAGAACGCCTTCCGCATTTAACAAACAATCATATTCCGATGAAATATTTAGAATTTACATTCCGTACCACTCCGTGCACCGAAATAGTAAACGACGTGCTTTCTGCAGTCTTGGGGGAAGTAGGTTTTGAGAGCTTTGTAGAACAGACCGACGGCATCACCGCCTATATACAGAAGGACTTTTACAACGAAACGGCACTTGCAGAAGCGCTTGCCGATTTCCCCCTGCCCGATGCACGGATAGAGTACAGCTATGTAGAGGCGGAAGACAAGGATTGGAACGAGGAATGGGAAAAGAATTCTTTTCAGCCTATCGTCATCGGCGGACGCTGTGTGATTCACAGCACTCTCCATTATGATGTTCCCGAGGCGGAGGATGAAATTGTCATCAATCCGCAGATGGCATTCGGCACAGGACACCATGAAACAACCAGCCTCATCATCGGCGAACTGCTGGACGGCGAACTGCAAGGCAAGTCCGTACTCGATATGGGCTGCGGCACTTCCATCCTCGCCATACTGGCACGCATGCGCGGTGCGGCTTCTTGTACTGCCATTGATATAGATGAGTGGTGCGTGCGCAATTCCCTCGAAAACATTGAATTGAATGGTGTGGATAATATCTCCGTATTTCAAGGTGACGCCTCTGCCCTCAAAGGCAAAGGCCCGTTCGATGTAGTGATTGCCAACATCAACCGCAACATCCTGCTGAATGACATGAAGCAATATGCAAGCTGCATGCATCCCGGCTCAGAACTCTATATGAGTGGTTTCTATGTAGAAGACATCCCCATAATCCGGGCAGAAGCAGAACGCAACGGACTACACTTTGTGCATCATCAGGAAAAGAACGGATGGGCGGTAATAAAGATGGTAATGTGATAGTATCACATTATTTATCATTCGTCTTTAAGCGCTTCCACCGGTGAAATCCGGCTGATGCTGCGTGCCGGAATATAGACTCCAAGCCACGTCACAACGAGCATCACCGCATACACCAATAGCGAGACAATGCAGAAATGAGGCAAGAAATGATTCGTCAGATACAGGCCGCTGTTTCCCGGCACACCATCATCCAGCACATAAAAGCCTTCGTAATAAACCCATTGGAAATATAAAAAGCATCCGACAAGCACGGCTACCGTCGTCATCACAAAAGCCTCGCCAATCAGCATCCGGCAGATTTCTCCCGGCGAGGCGCCATAAGACAGCCTGACGCCGATTTCCTCGCGGCGCATACGCGTATGGAGCCAAAATGTTCCACTAACCGCCAGCAACAGATTAATCATAAAGAAGTACGCCAAAGCATACTTCATGCGTATTTCGCTCGTCACCCCTTCCTGCAAATCGCTATCCTTCTGTACTGTATGAAAAGGAGTCAGCTTATTGAACACCAGTGAACCGGACGAGAGATTATCATCCACCCACCGCATAAATTCCTCTATGAAACGCCCTTCCGGCACTCCCGTCTTGGTACGGAAAAAGATGCGCATACTCCGACTGTACGCCCAGTCCGGCATCTGGCTTTCATCGCCATAAGAGACCAACCGTACCATGTAAGGCTGCATACTGTTGCGCATCTTGATGGGCTGCATCACTCCCACAACAGGAATCTCCGTACTATCATAAACACTATATACACTCTGTCCCACCAGGTCGGTGCCGCCTGAAAGCGACATTGCCGCATCTTCCGTCAAGATCACACTACCGCCTGGTACTTCCAGATTTTCAAGTGACTCCCAAGTTCCGTCCTTTGCCGAACGGAAACGCCAGGTCTGAAAGAACCCGGAATGGGTAAAAAAAGGAATATACGTCATACGCACCCTGGTCGTATCCTTGAATACCTGGTTCATATTGTTGCCCGGCGAACTGGGATAAGCACCCGAAAGGACGCAAGTGGCCGATTCTATATCTTTATGGCTACGCAGTCCGCGCATAATCCGCGCATAATCCCGGACAGGGTCGGCAACGGTATCCATCTTGTTGCGTGTCAGTTCCAGACGATACAAGCCATCCGATTCATAACCGTCTGGAATGGACTGATTGTAATTCAACACAAACAACGGGTCGATGACTGCCCAACTGACAACGGCTATCACCATCAGTTCCAACATGATCCAAAGATTATGCCGACGTCCGTTCCACAGAAGCTTTATGATTTGTTGCAACATACCTCGTTATTTTTGTTTGTTGAGCGAATAAACAATATCTTTCTTCAAAGCGACGCAAGCCGGTATCAGAGCCGAAAATAGATTCAGCACGATGCAGACCACAAACGTGGTTACAAACAGAGCAGGATTGAACAGCATATCGGTGGTGATACTCATCTGCACACTGTCCGGCAACGGGCTCGTTCCCCCATCCAGCATGGTCAGCAGCCAGTCTTTGGCGAACACTACCATACCGTAAGAGAGCATCAACCCTATGATACCACCGAGACACGTCAACAAAAGGTTCTCCCAGACAATTTGTGAAAAGAGGCGTCTTCCGGTAGCCCCGAATGCTTTACGCAACCCCATCTCGGGCAACCGGTGCTCCATGCGCGAGGAAATCATCCCCGACAGATTGAGTGCCGGCACCAGCAACAGCATCAGCAGCCATAAGCCCATCTTCCTGACTATCATAAAGAAATCCAGGTCTTCCATATCATTGGCATAAAACAGCGTTTTCCAATACAGATAAGGCTGGCCATGCATCACCAGCTCGTAGTCATCATGTGGCAAGGCGTTGAACTTGCGTACATACTCGTCCACCTGCGATTTCACCCTGTCGGCATCCGTAGCCGAAGGCAGCAAGACTGCCACTTGGAACGGCCCGATGACTCCCCACTGATTGTTCTCTTCCACATAGTTCGGAAGGCACGTATAAGGCAGCCACACCTGTGCATAGCTCAGATTCATGGCATAACTCGGCGACTTCACCACGCCGCAGACGCGATAATCGGTATAGTTCAGCTTTACGTACTCTCCCACTACATCCGCCCTTCCAAAGATGCGGCGTGCCATATCTTCCGTGATAACCGCCGTACGGAAGCCACTCTGGAAATCGGCATCCGTAAAAGGTTGCCCGTGAATGAACGAGAAATCGAATACTTTCCAAAAGCCCGTATCAGTCAACTTCACCAAAGCCGAAAGAGGACGCTTCACGCCTTCTACCTTCACAAACCAGCTTTCTGCATCGTTCACAGCAGTAACCGCCTCTACCCCGTCGAGGGTATAGAAGCACTCTTTGACAAAAGCGCCGGAATACTTCCAGGTCGTATTCCAACTGGTATCTTTAGTATATTGCATGTGTGCCGCGGGAGCAACGAGCATACGGCTGCGATGAGTTTCGGCATAAATATCTCCTATCTTTATATAATAGAGCACAGCCAACACCATGACCATAGAGATGGCCAATCCGGTGCCGACAATATAAAAGCCGCTGAACAACGGATTCTGTTTCAGCATCATGAAAGACTGCCGCAAGTATTTCCCTATCATACAGATATGTATTAACTGATTGATAGATAGGAAGCAAGAAATAAGCCAAAACGGTAAGGATCAGATTATCAGAAGAAAACGGAAAGGAAGTACTGTCCGATAATGAACACTTGTCCGATAGCGGACACAGAAGGCTGTATCAAAACGCACTTATTTTGTTTGTAGCGTGAGCGCTTGCAACTCTTCCAGTGTTCCGTTGAACACGTTCAGATCGACTTCTTCTTTAATACCGGGCACAGTGCCTACATCGGTATGCTGCCAGAAGTGCCACTTACCTTCGTACTTCACCGAGTCAACGTAATAGTGGGCTATCCAGTAGGGATAGGTATTAAAGATAGAATCGTTGAGATAGCGCATCTTGAATTTATAGGAAGTATAGAGAATGGGCTTCACACCATAGTGAGCCTCTACCTGGTCGAGCCAGGTCTTGACGGCAACTTTCAGTTCCTGAGGCGACTTCTTACCGGTAGTCTCCACATCGAGCACCGGTGGCAGATCGCCTTGAGAGAGTTTCACGGTACGGATAAAGAAGTCTGCCTGCCTGCGTGCATCGGTCCTGGGCAGGAAGTAATGATAAGCACCGCGGATGAAACCGTGCTTGCGTGCCTGATCAAAGTTGCGGGCAAAGGTATCATCGCCGTGATCGCCCCCCTCGGGAGCTTTTAGGAAGATGAAGTGAAGGGGAAAACGGGGATTCTTGTCATATGCCAATTTCTCCCAGTCGATATCGCCTTGATAGTGGGAGATGTCTATGCCGTGCACCTCGTAGTCGCAAGGCATACAAACGCCATAACCTTTCTCACCAGGGCAAGACTTCCAGCGGTAGGCATAAGGACGAATGCAGAACCAATAAAACCCGGCAGAGAACACAAGTGTGATGCAGGCCGACAAGAAGATGCGCAACCATGCGGGCATGGTACGGGCTTGCGGCTTCTTCGCCTTCTTCCTGCCCCGCGGGGACGAAGAACGACGGGCGGCAGTAGTCTTGCGACGGGTAGCGGTATCGGTTTTAGTTGGCATCTATATATATGTATTAAAGAAAAGAACACAAACTACGCAAATTACACAAAACCAAAGAATGGAGAACGGTTGCGTAATTCGTGTAATTTGTGTTCCAACTATCACAACAGGCAGTAGTGTTTACTTACCTTGTTCCAATTGCAAAGTCTTGGTAGGCTCGTCGCAAACTTCTGTCGGACCGAAGTACTGGATAGGACCCGGATAAACATAGTCTGTTTCCATAGCCCAACGGTCACGCTGAGCAGCGAATGCCTTGAAAGGAGCACCGTCCAGTTTCACCAAAGCTTTCTGGATTACCGGTTTCATTTCGCCGTGACGGCGTTCCATATTCATCATCATAGTGATGGGCACACCGCCTGCAATCCATTCGTCGGCAGGAGCAGTAGTGTTGCGTACGGATGACATATATCCGGTTTTTCCGTTAGCAATCAGTGCAGAAGCTGCATAGCCCAGAGAGTAGCAGTAGTCAGCATCGTAGTTAGACGGAGCAGCGCAACGGCCTTCGTAACCGAAGAAGTGGTGCTGGGCAGCAAACTTGCCTACGAACTTGCCTTCATCTTTCCACTGAGCCAGCTTAGTACCAACCATTTCGGACAGCAGTTTCTCTGTTTCGATCAGTGATACCTGTACGTTTCCGTGCGGGTCGCGGTCCAGTGACAACTGGCGTGCAACGCCTTCGGGAAGGCTGGCATAAATGGCAGCGTTCTCAGGAGAGAGCTTGCGGATGATATAGTCGCGTTGGTGAGATTTCTTGATTTGAGAGAATTCTTCGGCATTGGCAGCCAGGAAGTCGTTCAGTTCAGCGATCAGGCGCTTCATAGCCGGAATGAACTCTACCAGGCCTTCGGGGATAAGAACCGTACCGAAGTTGTTGCCCTGTGCGGCACGATCGGCTACAACCTTGGCAATGCTGGTTACGATGTCATCCAAAGACATATCGTTAGCTTCTACCTCTTCGGAAATGATACAGATGTTGGGCTGTACCTGCAAAGCGCATTCCAAAGCGATGTGAGAAGCAGAACGTCCCATCAGCTTGATGAAGTGCCAGTATTTGCGGGCTGAGTTACAGTCGCGCTGGATGTTACCGATTACTTCAGAGTAAGTCTTGCAGGCAGTATCGAAACCGAAAGAAGTTTCAATCATATCGTTCTTCAAGTCACCGTCGATAGTCTTCGGACAACCGATAACCTGTACGCCGCATTTCTTGGCAGCAT
>OGZX01002770.1_pt1 | contig 13277 bp, 9 predicted proteins | sample 1576881 | NCBI WGS metagenome assembly OGZX01 (sample SAMEA3541542, study PRJEB24748) | human gut metagenome | biome: human gut; feature: human-associated habitat; material: faeces | place: China | collected 2012
TTGCATTTGCTGCTGTTATCGCAGCTGTATCATTCGCATCTTGTGGCAACAAATCAGCAGAAAATACTGAAGTTGCAGAAACTGAAACAGAAGCTACAGTAGAAGAAGTTGTTGCACCTGCTGCTGAAGAAGCAACAGAAGAAGAAGTGACAGTTGCTGAAGGCGATTCAACAGTTGTTGAAGCTCCGGCTACTGAAACTCCCGCTGCTCCTGCTGAATAATTCATTCGGTAATCAGTCGATGAGGACAGTCTGTATGCGCATAACATACAGACTTTTTTATTTTATAAACCTTTGAAATGAATGAGTATGAAACGATCGTTATTGATTCTTCCGGTTCTTGCATGGCTGAGTCTGCCTGCATTCTCGCAGGAGCCTGTCGATAAGACAGTCTCTTTGCAGAGTATTGAAATCCAGGGAAAACGCTTCGGCGGATTGACCGGCGGCGATGTGAAACGTCTGCAGGTAGATTATAACCTGAGTGGTGTGACCGGTACGACAGCGGATGTGTTCCGCCAGTTGCCGTCGGTTGTAACGGATATCGAGGGTGGAATTACATTCCGTGGTTCCAGTCATCCCGGACTGTTGATCAACGGCGTTCCGTACGGGCTGATGGAGGAATACAGCGGGGATATGTTGATCCAGCTTCCGGCGCTCTTCTTCAACCGGGTGTCGATGACGGCAACTCCTTCTATCGAGTTGGTGCCCGATGGAGATGCGGGGATTCTGAACCTGTCGTCGACAGCCTATACCGATAAGGATTCTCCACTCATCGTGACACTGGGCGCAGGATTCCAGGAACGGTATAACGCCGGGGCAATCCTGAACCTGCATCCCGGCAAGTTTCATATCGTCGGAAAATATAACTACCGCCGTGAGTACCGGAAACGTACGTTTAGCAAAACGACGACGAACAAGGCGGGGACAACGGTGATGAACAATAACGCATCGGCCCGTCCGGATGTGCATCTGGCCGACTTGAGTATCGGATATGACCTGACGGCCAACGATCTGATCACCGTATATGGCCTGTATAGCCTGATGGACTACAGCCGTTACGGGAAGATCCATAACAGTAAGCTGGCAGACGGCAACCTGCAACCGGTCATGTTCCGCCACCGCTATAACGACCAGCGCCAGGAAGCATACGCGGCCGAGGCGCGTTGGAGCCACACGTTCCGCAATCCGGAGGACCGTCTGGATGTGACATTCAACTATAACAACTTCACCTACGACGAAGACAACGCATACAAGAACGAGAAACCGGAGACGGGAGCTATCATTGCCGAAGATAATTATTTCGTCAATCAGGATAAGAACAATTACTATCTGTCTGCGATCTATCGTAAACTATTTGAAGACGACTGGCGCCTGCGGGTCGGTTACATCGGATATTTCAAGGACGAGAATTATCATGCCAGTGGCAACAAGTTGTCAGGTGAGTCATGGGCTTTTGACTGGCAGAAGGAGAACGAATACTATTTCGACCGTCGTACGAATCTGTTTTTAGTTTCTTTGGAAAAGAAGTGGAACGCTCTTTATGTTGAAGCAGGCGTGCAAGGCGAACTGAACTGGCAAAAGATCGATACGCGCTATCAGACCGACGATGTGGCTGATAAGTTCCCGATGGTCAAAAGCTCATCCCGTTTTCATCTGTTCCCCCGTTTGAAGCTCGGTTATCAGACGGATAAGGCTGGCGAGTTTATATTAAGCTATGCTGGACGCGTAATTCGTCCGTATGGAAGTTATCTGAATGTGTTTACCGATCGTAGTGACGCTACGCATATCTGGAAAGGAAATCCTGATTTGAAGGACGAAATGATCCATTCGGTTGAGTTGTCTTATTCCTATTCGACTTCTGCTTTCCGCCTGTCGCCAAGCCTTTACTACCGCAACAAAAGGAACCGGATCATGGATATCGCCACCTCGTCCGACAATGAAACGATCTGGAAGAAGGAGAATATCGGCCATAGCCAGACCTTTGGTTTTGAACTGTCCGGAACCTGGCAACCGATCCGTATTTTGTCGATCGGCCTGTCCGGCGATATCTTTCGGGATGAGATCGACGGCCGCACGATCGGTTATGATGAGAAGAAATCGCTGGTTTGCGGTGATGTTAAAGGCAATATCAATATTGCTATTACACCGACTACGGAATTGCAGCTCGACGGCTTTTACATCTCCGACCAGCTCACTCCGCAGGGAAAGATCAAACACCGTTCCAGTGTGAACGCCGGCATCTCCCAGTATTTCATGCACCGCAAACTGCGTGCCAACCTGAGCATCAACAATATCTTCAACGGCCTCAAAGAGACAACGATTGTCGACACTCCGGACTTGCAGATCACGCAGGTCCGCAATCGCGATGCACAGGTGACCTGGTTGACGCTGACGTATAATCTGTAGGGAGTGATGTGATTCGCGCCTGATCGCGGGTGTTGCAAATCATTCTGTATGGTTCCGTTCCTTTTTCGGAATAAACAAGATTAATCGCATGGACTGGTCATAAGTAAAGTAGCTCCAGATCCATTCTATCAGAACCATGATCTTGTTCTTTACTCCCAGAATGGAACGCAGATGCACTCCCATCCAGACCATCCAGGCGATAAAGCCGTGTAGCTTGACTTTATGGAGGTCGGCGACGGCTTTGTTGCGGCCGACGGTTGCCAGTGTCCCCAGGTTTTTGTAATGGAATGGTTTTAACGGTTCGCCCTTTTCGAGGTGTTTCAAATTGTCGGCAAGCAGAAGACCTTGCTGGATGGCTACCTGGGCGACTTGAGGATGACCGTTGGGATAGTCTGTCTCCGTTTGCAGGCAAACATCGCCGATTGCAAAGACGTTGTTCGAACCGTGCAGCTGGTTATATGCGTTGACAAGGATGCGTCCGCCGCGTCCCAATTCGTTATTCTCTATCTGTTCGAAGCGGGTAGCCGTTACGCCGCTGACCCAGACGACTGTTTTGGTTTCGATGGCATTGCCGTCGTTCAGGATCACTTTGCCGCCTTTATAGTCGATAACCTTTTTCTCTAACATGACTTTGACACCCATTTCTTCAAGGAACCTTTTCGCATTGCCGGAGGCATCTTCCGACATGGCGGCAAGCAGGCGTGGGGAACCTTCCACCAGATAAATATTCATCTTGGATTGCTTTAGGTCAGGATAGTCTTTCGGTAGGACGAAATGTTTCATCTCTGCCAGAACTCCCGATATTTCGACTCCGGTAGCACCGCCGCCTACGATGACGATATTCATCAAGGCCTGCTTTTCTTCCGGATCGGTGCAAATGGTTGCTTTCTCGAAGTTGGAAAGGAGCGTGTTACGCAGGATGAGCGCCTCTTCAATGGTTTTCATCGGCAGCGCCTGACTTCGGATCTCTTCATTTCCGAAGAAATTAGTTACTGTACCGGATGCAATCACCAGATAGTCATACTTCAGTTCGCCGATGGAGGTCAGTATCAGGTTCTTCTCCCGTACGATCGCTTTTACTTCGGCAAGCCGGAAATAGAAATCCTTTCGCTTCTGAAAGATCTTGCGGAAAGGAAAAGAGATAGAACTCGATTCGAGTCCGGAAGAGGCGACCTGATAGAGTAATGGCGGGAACTGGTGATAGTTGTTCTTGTCAATCAATACAATTTGGAAATAACTACCCTTAAGTCTGTTGGCAAGCTTTAATCCCCCGAAGCCCCCGCCAATGATAACGACTCTTTTCCTATCTGTGTCTGCTATATTGAACCCCATAATATCAATGTTTTATACTCTATAATAAAACAAATGATCCGGTAATAAGTTTCCGGGGACGGCTTTGATTTTCTTGTAATGCAGGAGACAGGCTTATTACGGTGGCCGTAAACGGGCTGTTGCGGTTGTCGCAGACGCGTTATTACGCCTATCGCAGATACCGGTCGAAGCCTGCCGAGCAGTCGGTCTGATAGTTACCGTCTTCATCCATATAGATGAACATATATTCGATATCCGGTAGCTGCTCCTTTATCCGGCGGGCTTCATCACGTCCCATCGCCATGAAAGCGGTGGCATAGGCATCGGCATACATGCAGTCGGGAGCAATGACGGTGACGCTTCCGACAGGTTGGGCAGCGGGATAGCCGGTAAGCGGATTGATCGTGTGGGCATATTTCTTGCCGTCCTTGATATAGAAGTTCCGGTAGTCGCCGGAGGTGGCAAGGCCGAGGCGCCCGCAAAGCTGCACGATTACTTCTGTTTCCTGGTTGACTCCCATCGGGTCGTCAACCGGTTTGGCGATGCCGAGATGCCAGCACTGGCCTTTCGCATTAACGCCTTTGGTGACAAACTCGCCTCCGATGTCGATCATGTAGTTCCGGATGCCTTTGCTTTCCAGCAGGCGGGCGATCACTTCACAACTGCAACCGTCGCCCATCGACGAACAGTTCAGCAGGAGGCGCGGATCGTCCTTTATTATATGTCTTCCTTCCAAACGGACTTTTTTGTAACCGACAAAAGAGCGGATGCTGTCTATCATCTGCGGCGTAACACTGTCCATCTTGCTGAATCCGAAGCCCCAGAGGTTGATAAGTGGAGCACAGGTAATGTCGTACATCCCGTCTGTCCTGGCTGATACTTCTCTCGCCTTGCGGAAGACTTCGGCGAAAAGGGTGTCTACTTCCACTTCCTTATTCCGGTTGACCTGTGAGATGATGGAGAGCGAGTCGAAAGGGTTGAGGGAATGATAATATCGTTTCAGTTCGGCGTGTATCTCGTCATCGAGCGGTTCTGTATATTGGTAGAGGATGCGATAAGGCGTATGCAGTCTTCCGGCTGTTTCGATGTATTGCGGTTGCGTCGTGCAACTGCTAAGAAGTAGGAGGGAGAGGAAGATGAGTAAGTTTGTTTTCATATGTATGTTTATATTTGATATCGACCTTATAGGACGGAGACTACACAAAAAGCGCAGACTAATGCGGAGTATCTTTAAAAATATATCTGCGTTAGTCTGCGCCTTCTGCGTAATCTGCGTCCTGTTTTATTATAACCCCATCAATATCTTCTTCAACACCGTCTGTGCCGAAATCTCGCGGTTGGCGGCTTCGGGGATGACGATGCTTTGCGGGCTTTCGATTACGTCGTCCGTTACGATCATATTGCGACGGACAGGGAGGCAGTGCATGAAATAGGCGTTGTTGGTCAGTGCCATCTTTTCGGTGTCGACTGTCCAGCTGCGGTCCATGTTGAGGACTTTGCCGTAGTTGGGATCGGCATAGGCTGCCCAGTTCTTGGCATAGATAAAGTCAGCCCCTTCAAAGGCTTTCTTCTGGTCATATTCCACACGGGCGTTACTGACGAAGCGCGGGTCCAGCTCGTAGCCTTCCGGATGCGTAATCACAAATTCATAGTCGGTCGCATTCATCCATTCGGCGAAGCTGTTAGGAACGGCTTGCGGAAGCGATTTCGGATGCGGGGCCCAAGTCATTACGACCTTCGGACGGGCTGACTTCTTATATTCTTCAATCGTGATCAGGTCGGCGAAGCTCTGCAATGGGTGGCGGGTAGCCGCTTCCATACTGAACACCGGCCGGCCGGAGTATTGGATGAACTGGTTCAGTATCTTTTCGTTGTAGTCGTCTTCCTTACTCTCGAAGCGGGCAAAGGAACGTACGCCGATCACGTCGCAATAGCAACCCATGACCGGAACGGCCTCTAAGAGATGTTCGGGTTTGTCGCCATCCATGATGACGCCCCGCTCTGTTTCCAGCTTCCAGGCGCCCTGGTTCACGTCGAGCACCATCGTGTTCATGCCTAAGTTCATGGCCGCCTTCTGTGTGGAGAGGCGGGTACGGAGGCTGGAGTTGAAGAATATCATTAATAACGTCTTGTTCTTGCCCAGCTCGGTGAACTGGTAGCGGTCTTTCTTAATCTCGAACGCTTCGGCGAGCGCCTGCTTGAGGTCGCCCAAATCCTGTACACAAGTGAAGTTTCTCATATTATACTATTTAATGTAGTGAGGCACAAATGTAGGCATTTCCGGGGAGAATGCAAAGTGCCGGATATTGGTTGGGATATGACTGAGTCAGCCCTTAATCACCCATTCGCCGAGATTCCGCTCTTCCCGGCTGAAGGAGACTCCTACTTTCACCAGTTTCCTGCCGTCGGCGGTGTAAGGAATAAGATATCCTTTGTCGTCTATCTGGCGAATGGCTTCATCGACGGTGCCATCCAGCTTGAACTCGAATACGTAGATGTAGTCGGCAGTTTTGACGACCGCATCGGCGCGTCCTTTGGCACTGCGCACTTCCGCTTCTGCAAACTGCCCGAGCAATTTGAATACGAGATAGAATACGACCTGATAATGGCGCTCCGTCTTGTCGTTCAACTCGTAAGGTATATCGGCAAAGAAGGCGCGCAGGCGGGTGAGGAAGGCTTCGGGATCACCATTCTCCAACTCTTGTATAAACTTGCCTATATAGAAGTTGCTTTCTTCGCTGTCGATCGGCGTATAGAAAGGCAGCACGAAGCTGAGAAAGCCGTAGCGTACCTCTTCATTCGGGAAGCCGAGGGTATATGTCTTGAAACGTTCATCATAACTCTTTATCGTCAGATACCCGCTCTGATAAATCATCGGGACGGGCTCCTTACTGCTTGCCCGGTAGTTGATCAATGCAGCGGAGGGCACTTCGATGCCGTCGAGTTCACGCAAGTCGTAGTCTGTGTCCTTCAGCATGTTTACCAGAAACGTAGGGGTACCGCTGACGAACCAGTAATCTTTGAATACCTTATACGACATCACACTCAGCAGGCTGAACGGGTTGTATATCCCTTCGGTAGCATATTCGCTGAACCGGTAGCCGTCATAGAGGCGGGTCAGCTTATTCATGACCTCCTCCGTTGTTAGGTTATTGAGCCTGCCTAATTCCTCTATGTCGGGAGCGAAACTGTCTTCGATTTCACTGCGCGTCATACCGCAAAGGGTGGCATACTGAGGCAGCTGGCTGATGTCAGTCAGTTGGTTGAGCTCACTGAACACACTCATCTGTGCGAACTTCGTTACACCGGTGATGAAGACGAACCGCAGCCACGGATCGGCGCTTTTCAGCACGGTATAGAAAGCAGTCAGACGATTGCGGAACTGTTGCTGCAACTCCTCGTTGTGAAAAGAGCGGAGCAAGGGCTTGTCGTATTCGTCGATGAGGACTACCACGCCCCGACCGGTCTGCACGGAGGCTTCGCGGATCACATCCATGAAGCGGATGGAGATACTCCGGTTGGGCTGGGTGATCCCGTATGTTTGTTCCCATCGGGAAAGCTGGCTTTCGAGCATATTGTCCAGCTCCTCTACACTGTCGTAACGTTCGGCGTTGAGATCGAGATGGAATACCGGGTGAACCGCCCATTCCGTCTCAAGCTGTTCGACAGCCAGTCCGGTGAACAACTCTTTCTTCCCCAGGAAGTAGGCTTCGAACGTTGAAAGCAGCAAACTCTTTCCGAAACGGCGGGGGCGGCTCAGGAAACAGGGATTGCCAGCCGTAGCCAACTGGTAGACCAGATCCGTCTTGTCTACATATATATATTGTCCGCGGCGGAGCTTCTCGAAGCTCTGTATGCCGATGGGGTATTTCCTGATTGCTGATGTTGCCATAGTCGTTCCTCTTTTGTGCAAGCAAAGATAATTAATCTTTTCTCGTCTGTCCCTCCCCTTCGATAATATATTTATAAGTCGTCAGTTCCGGCAGCGCCATCGGCCCGCGGGCGTGTAGCTTCTGCGTGCTGATGCCTATTTCGGCGCCGAAGCCGAACTGGGCGCCGTCGGTGAAGGCTGTCGATACGTTGGTGTAGACACAGGCGGCGTCGACCATTTGCTGGAAGCGGCGGACGGCTTCGGCAGACTCGCTGACGATGCTTTCGCTGTGTTTCGAACTGTAGCGGGTAATGTGTGCCAATGCTTCATCGAGAGAAGCGACGGTGCGGACCGACATCTTGTAGTCGAGGAACTCGGTGCCGAAGCTCTCCTCCGTGGCCGGTTGGAGCAAGGCGGCAGGATAATGTCCGGCAAGGGCGGCGAAGGCCGGTTCGTCGGCATAGATCGTGACGTTGCTGTCTGCTAACTTGCCACATATATAAGGTAAGTCTGCCAGCCGGTAGGTGTGTACGATCAGGCAGTCCAGTGCGTTGCAGACACTGACGCGGCGCGTCTTGGCATTGTTCACGATCTCGCGGCCTTTCTCCTTGTCGCCCTCCTTGTCGAAATAAGTATGGCAGATGCCGGCGCCGGTTTCGATCACCGGGACGCGCGCATGGTCGCGAACAAAGTTAATCAGCGAACTGCTTCCGCGCGGGATGATGAGGTCCACCAGGCCGACCGCATTCAACAGCTCCGTCGTCGCCTCGCGGTCGGGCGGGAGAAGGATGCAGATGGCCGGGTCGATATCCTGCGAAGCCAACACGTCGTGGATGATCGCAACCAAAGCGCGGTTCGAGTAATCCGCATCCGAGCCCCCTTTCAGTACGCAGGCATTCCCGCTCTTGAAGCAGAGGGAAAATACGTCGAAGGTGACGTTCGGCCGGGCTTCGTATATCACGCCGATCACGCCGAAGGGAACGGTCACTTTCCGTATCACCATACCGTTCGGACGCACCGTTTCGCTCAACAGCCTGCCGAGTGGCGACGGGAGGGAAGCCACGTTCTTCATATCTCCGGCGATGCCCGCCAGACGCTTTTCCGTCAGCTTCAGACGGTCGTATTTCGGATTTGCTGGGTCCATGCGCCGGAGGTCTTCCGCGTTGGCGGCGAGCACTTCGGCCTGGCGCGACATCAACGCGTCTGCCGTATTGAGCAGGACACGGTTGATGGTCGCGTCGTCCAGCATGACAAGCCGGCGCGAGGCGGCGAGCGTTTGTTGCAATAGTTCGTTTATCATGATTACTTCTCGTAACTTTGTATATACTTAGGATGTACGGCGTCTTTCCCCAAAACCAGGCAAAGCCCGATCACGAAACTGACGCCCCAGTTGATAAGCTGTCCGCTGCCTAACGGATGGCCGAACAGGAGGAAGCCGTTGATAAGCCCGCCGACCAGAAACAACCCAAGGCTTGCCCAGCAGAAGGCATAGTTGGAGACGAGGCGGCGTATCGTCAGGCAGATGGCGGAGATGATAAGCAGGCAGCACACCGCAATCAGGCTGTAGGCCGCAATCTTCAGTTCGACAGGTGTTGCCGTGACAGGCAGCCCTAAATCCAGTTTATCCCCTTGTGTCAGGAGGGTGATGCCTCCAACGCCTCTGAGCAATCCTACGATAATCATCAGGAAGGATGCGAATGATAACCAATACTTTTTCATACTCTCTCTTCTTTATTATTAATCCAGATACAAATAATCGTAATGTATCAACGGTTTCTTATCCCGGCTGCCGATCAGCGCGCGTGCCTCCGTACTGTCGTAACCGGCACAGCCGACACCTAACTGTACGCCCGCTTCGTTGATGATCTTCACGATGTCGTCTTTCTCGAAGTCGCCCGCAATCCGCGTCACGCCGACCAACAGGATGCTGGTTGCCTTCGGTGCCCGCAACGCCTCTTCCGCTCCCCGGTTGATGTGTATCTCGCCTTTGGCAAAGCCTTCGGAGTGGGCAATCCACTTCTTTACGCTGCTGACAGGCTTGTCCGAAGGGATGAAGCGCGTGCAGACGGTCTGGCTGCCTTTGGCGAGCAGGTCCACGAGGATGTTGTCTTTCTTGCCGTTGGCGATGATGACCGTGATGCCTTCGTCCGCCACCTTCTGCGCAATGCTGCATTTCGTCAGCATACCGCCGCGGCCGAACGAAGACTTGCTGGCTTGCACGTATTCCGACAAATCTTCCTTGCCCCCGTTTATCTCGCGGATGACGGTCGCCGCCGGATCGGACGGATTGCCGTTGTATATCCCGTCGATGTTGCTCAGGATGATGAGGGCGTCCATGCCCATCATGGTGGCAATCAGCCCGGAAAGCTCGTCGTTGTCCGTAAACATCAGTTCTGTAACCGATATCGTGTCGTTTTCGTTCACGATGGGGATGACTTTATTTTCGAGCATCACCTCCATGCAATGCTTCTGGTTGAGGTAATGCGTGCGGCTGCCGAAGTTCTCCTTCGTGGTGAGCACCTGGCCGCAAGTCATGCCGTGTTCGCGGAACAGTTCGTAATAGCGGTTGATCAGTTTCGCCTGTCCGACAGCGGAATAAAGCTGCCGGGCGGAGACGGAGTCCAGCTTCTTGCCGGCTTTTATCTCGCTGCGTCCCGAGGCGACTGCCCCGGAAGAGATGAGGACGACCTCGACTCCTTCGCGATGCAGGTCGGCCACCTGGTCCACCAGGGCGGACATCCGGGTAATATCCAGCGTGCCGTCTTTGCGGGTGAGCACGTTGCTGCCGATCTTTACTGCTATTCTTGTAAACAGATATGCCATATTTATGATTTTCTTATTCTGCAAATATAAAAAATCCTTTCATAATGTAAGTAAAGAAAGCCAGAAATAAACGCATTGTCCTCTGCCGTCCTCTTTCCCGCCGGCTGCCGGGGTATTTTTGCCGGACTCCCGGATCTTTACCCATTCGAAGGTATCTGATTTTCTTTATCTTCCCACTTATTCCTTGTTCGACGGAGGTCAAACAGTTGTTCGACCCGGGTCAGACAGCTGTCCCACACTCGTCGAACAGCTGTCCGACCCGGGTCGGACAAGGATTGTGTGGGGATGCGGCAGAAAAAACCTCCGCACAAAATGTATTTTTGTACGGAGGTAATCCAAAATATCTGCGGAGGTAAATGTAATTAATCACTGACACCTTGGCGCGTCATTGCGGGCTTGACCCGCAATCTCCTACTGATTTGTTTTATTTTGTATCCTTGTCGCGTATCTCCACACGGCGTATCTTGCCGCTGATGGTCTTGGGCAATTCGTCCACGAACTCTACGACACGCGGATATTTGTACGGGGCTGTCACTCTCTTGACATGGTCCTGCAACTCTTTGATCAGCTCTTCGCCGGCTTTGTCTTTATACTCCTTCGACAAGACGATGGTTGCTTTTACCACCTGTCCGCGAATCTCGTCGGGAACGCCGGTTATGGCACATTCCACTACGGCCGGATGCGTCATCAAGGCGCTTTCCACTTCAAACGGGCCGATACGGTAGCCGGAGCTCTTGATCACATCGTCGGCACGGCCCACGAACCAGAGGTAGCCGTCTTCATCGCGCCAAGCCACGTCGCCCGTGTAGTACAGTCCGTCGTGCCAGGCTTCGTGCGTGAGTTCGGCATCGCGGTAATATTCTTTGAAAAGGCCGATCGGCTTGCCGCCTGTCGTATGGATCACGATTTGTCCCTGCTCGCCGTCTTCCGCACGGGTTCCGTCCGGACGCAGCAGGTCGACATCGTACTGCGGATTGGGAACGCCCATCGAACCGGGTTTCGGCTCCATCCAGGGGAATGTGGCGACGGTCAGTGTCGTTTCGGTCTGTCCGAAACCTTCCATCAGCTTGATGCCTGTCAGTTTATAGAATGTGTCGAACACGGCGGGGTTCAATGCCTCGCCTGCGATCGTACAGTATTTGAGTGACGACAGGTCGTATTTCGTCAGGTCTTCGCGTATCAGGAAACGGAAGATCGTGGGAGGTGCGCAAAGCGAGGTGATATGGTAATCCTGTATGATCTGCAACATATTGGCAGGCGTGAACTTCTCGTGGTCGTAAACGAACACGGTTGCTCCGGCGATCCATTGTCCGTAGAGCTTTCCCCATACGGCTTTGCCCCAGCCCGTGTCGGCAATGGTCAGGTGCAAGCTGTCCTCGTTCAGATTGTGCCAGAAGCTGCCGGTCACGATGTGTCCGAGCGGATAGGTAAAGTCGTGCGCCACCATCTTCGGGTTTCCGGTCGTGCCGGAGGTGAAGTACATCAGCGAAATGTCGTCGTTGCTGTTCGGGTGTTCCGGGCGGACAAAAGGAGCGGCGTCCTGGATGCCTTTGTGGAAATCTTCGAATCCTTCCGGGATATCGGGGCCGATCGAAACAAGTGTTTTCACCGAAGGGGAGTCGGGCATCGCGTCTATGATATGTTTCGTGATCACCTCTTCGCCGGCGCAGACGATCATCTTGATATCGGCGGCATTGGCGCGATATACGATGTCTTTCTTTGTCAGCAGGTGGGTTGCCGGAATGACTACGGCTCCTAATTTGTGCAAGGCGATGATCGAGAACCAGAATTCGTAGCGACGCTTCAGGATCAGCATCACCATGTCGCCGTGCCCGATCCCCAATGACTGGAAATAGGAGGCTGTCTGGTCCGTATATTTTTTCAGTTCGGCAAAGGTGAAGTCGATGTGCTCACCCTGGTCGTTTGTCCAGCATAATGCTTTTTTGTCGGGTTCTTCTTCCGCCCATGCATCTACTACGTCATATCCGAAGTTGAAGTTCTCCGGGACTTTTATCTTGAAATTCTTTATAAAATCTTCCTGCGACTCAAAGGTCGTCTTCTCCACGAATCTTTCTAACATGACTAAGAATTATGAATTTTGAATTATAAGATGATGGCCAGGAAACTGACCTTTTCTCCGTCGAGCGCCTTCATCCCGTGTGGCAGTTCGGAGTTGAAATAGATACTGTCGCCCTCTTCGAGTATCAGTTCCTTGTTGTTGATTTGTAAAAGCAAGCGGCCTTTGAGTACCATGTTGTATTCTTGTCCGGGATGCGAATTGAGGTAGATCGGTGCGTCTTCCGCTGTCGGATGGACGGTCACCATGAACGGGTCTGCCTTGCGACCGACGAAACCGGCGGCAAGCGACTGGTATTTGTATGTTTTGGTGCGCTCTACGGCAACGCCTTTCCCTCTGCGGGTGATAAAATAACTGCTCATCTTTGGTTCGTCGCCAAACATCAGGGTTGTCAGTTCCACACCGTAGGCCTGTGAAATCTGGTGCAGCACGCTTACGGAAATATCGACTGTGCCGCTTTCTAACTCCATATATTGCTCCGGAGTCAGGTTACAGACTTTGGCAATTTCCTCGGGAGTAATCTCTAAAGCATCCCTGAGGCCGGCCAGACGTTCTGCAATTTGTTTTATCTGTTCGTTCATATCGTTGATTATTATGTTTATGATGCTCCAAAGATAGGAATAAAAAGCAAAATGTATAAGAAAAGAGGAATATAATGTGATTTGGATATTTTAAGGGGTATGCCAAAAGTCAGTTCTAACGCTTTAGCGTGTCATTGCGGGCTTGCCCCGCAACCTTATACTAAATTGATTTGTAATGATTAGTATGAGATGGCGGGTCAAGCCCGCCA
>OGZX01002771.1_pt1 | contig 13275 bp, 15 predicted proteins | sample 1576881 | NCBI WGS metagenome assembly OGZX01 (sample SAMEA3541542, study PRJEB24748) | human gut metagenome | biome: human gut; feature: human-associated habitat; material: faeces | place: China | collected 2012
CTGGATATCAGCACGAAGAAGAACGGCTATACCTACCGTTCGGCTCTGATGAAGGCGCCTCACGTCGTGAGCGGCCAGTATTACGCGGCCAGCAACTCCGTCTACGGCATGGACCCGACGGTTTTAGAGTACTCCCTGGGGAATGACATCGAGGTGGAGAGCCTGACATTTGAAAAGATTTCGGATGAATTCCTGGAAGGTGAGAAGAACAATGGATTGTCCATGTTCAGCGGAAGCCTTTATTTCTACAATCACGATACGGGGATTTACGATCTGATGGATACCGGAAAGAGCGTCTACGCTGCAGATGAACTGGAGCCTTATCTGTCTCCTGGAAATACGATGACAATCAAATATATCTTTGACAACAACACGGATTACAGCTGGGTGACACTGCCGATGCTGACCGTCCTGGGAAAGGATAAATGATGCTGGAGATCAGAAACTTAAAAAAGACATTTGGAAAATTTTACGCGCTGAACGGTCTGGACATGGACATCGGCGATGGAGCGCTCTACGGATTCGTAGGGCCCAACGGAGCCGGAAAGACGACGACCATCAAGATTATGACCGGACTTTTAGAGGCGGACGAGGGGCAGGTGCTGATCGACGGCGTGAATGTAACCGGCGGCCTGTCCCAGCTGAAGCTTAAGATCGGGTATGTGCCGGATTTCTTCGGCGTATACGACAATTTAAAGGTCAGTGAATACATGGAGTTTTTCGCCTCCTGCCATCACATGGACGGGCTGGTGGCAAGGAAGCGCTACACCGCCCTTTTGGAGCAGGTGGGCCTGGAAGATAAGCTGGACTTTTATGTGGACGGCCTTTCCAGGGGAATGAAACAGAGGCTCTGCCTGGCAAGAGCTCTGATCCATGATCCGGAGCTTGTGGTGTTAGATGAGCCGGCCTCCGGCCTCGATCCCAGGACAAGGCTGGAGTTCACCGGAATTTTAAAGGAGCTGCGGGAACAGGGAAAAACGCTTCTCGTCAGCTCCCATATTCTCTCTGAGCTGTCTGAGATGTGCACAAGCATTGGGATTATTGAACAGGGGAGAATGGTGCTTACCGGAAGCATGGATCAGATCCTGGAAAAGGTCAATTCCTCCAATCCGCTGCTGATTTCCATATACAGAGGACGGGAAACGGCTATGGCGATTCTGCGGAGCCATCCCTGTGTTCAGACCATTTCTTTAAAGGGAGAGGAGATCAAGGTGGGGTTTAACGGGGACAGGCAGGATGAGGCCCTGCTTCTCCAGCAGCTTGTGGACGCGGACGTAATGGTGAGCGGCTTCATGCGGGAGAAGGGGAGCCTGGAAACCATCTTTATGCAGATTACAGACCATGCAGGTGAAAAGGCGGTGCTGATACATGAAAATGAACCCGGTTTATAAAAGAGAGCTGAAGGTGAGCAGCAGAAGCATCCGTATGGCCATGGTTCTGCTTATTTTTAATGGAATCCTCAGCGCAGTTGCGCTTTTTAATATGTATTCCGTGGTGGATCAGGTGAAGATGACGGCGGAGATCCAGTATTCGAGATTTCTTGAACTGTATGTGTTTGTGGCTTCCATCGAGTTTGCCATGCTCATGTTCATTATGCCGGCCATGACCTCCAACAGTATCAGCGGAGAGAGGGAGAGGCAGACCCTTGATTTGATGCTGACCACAACTATGAAGCCCGGGGAAATTGTGCTGGGCAAGCTGGCCGCGGCCTTTACTTCCATGCTGCTTCTGGTGCTGTCCAGCTTTCCTGCCCTTGCTCTGGTATTTGTGTACGGAGGAATTACTGTGACAGACATGGCCCTTTTGCTCCTGTGCTTTGTCACGGTAGCGCTGCTGTCAGGGGGCATCGGAGTGTTTTTTTCCTCTCTGTTTAAGCGCTCCACCATGGCAAATGTATGCTCCTACGTCACCATTGTGTTTCTGGTAGCTGGTACCTATGCCGTCAATGTGTTTACCTACCGGATGTCCCAGAATGAGATCAGCAGCTATATGACTGCCGTTGACAGTGTGACAAGACAGGCCACATCAGGGGGAAGCCTCTATCTGCTTCTTATGAATCCGGCTGTTACTTTTTACGCGATGATCAATAAACAGGCAGGAAACAGCGACGTGGCGGGGGCACTGGAGCAGCTGTTTGGCTCTCACCCTGAAAATTTTATTATTGAGCACTGGACAGGGCTCAGTATTTTTCTTCAGATCGCTGCGGCAGTGATTCTCATTGCCATAGCGGTGTCGGCTGTAACGCCGATCCGGGGAGCAGGGCGGACAGGAGGCAGAGGGAGAGCAGGAAAGCAGGAACTGCAGGACAGAGAAAACGACAGAGAAAATCACAGAAAAAATGACAGGAGAAAAGGAGGAAGAGACCATGCTTAGAATCGGGTGCCATCTCTCATCGGCCAAAGGGTATCTGGCGATGGGAAGGGAGGCAAAAAAGATTGATGCCGGAACCTTCCAGTTTTTTACAAGGAATCCCCGGGGAGGAAATGCAAAAGAAATCGACCCGGAGGACGTGAGGGCATTTCTGGAATTTTCACGCCAGGAGGACATTGTTCCCCTGCTGGCCCACGCCCCCTATACCCTCAACGGCTGCTCGGCAGATGAGAACATCCGGGTGTTTGCCAGAAACACCATGGAGGATGACCTGAGAAGGATGGAGTTTACACCGGGAAACCTCTACAACTTCCATCCGGGCAGCCATGTGAAGCAGGGAACGGAGAAGGGGGTCGAATACATTGCCGGCATGCTCAACGCGATTCTGAAGCCGGAGCAGACCACCACCGTACTTCTGGAAACTATGGCCGGCAAGGGGAGCGAGGTGGGAAGGAGCTTTGAGGAGCTTCGGGAGATCCTTGATCGGGTAGCGCTCAGTGAAAAGATGGGCGTCTGCCTGGACACCTGCCATGTCTGGGATGGGGGATATGACATTGTAAACCATCTGGATGAGGTGCTGACAGAATTTGACCGGGTGATCGGCCTTTCCAGGCTTAAAGCCATCCATCTGAATGACAGCCAGAATCCCCTGGGTGCCCACAAGGACCGCCATGCCAGAATCGGGGAGGGACAGATAGGGCTGGAGGCCCTTGTGCGGGTGATCAACCATCCGGCGCTTAGACGCCTGCCCTTTTATCTGGAAACACCAAACGATCTGGACGGCTATGCCAGAGAGATCGCCCTACTGAAGTCCCGTTATCAGGATTAAAGGTCAAAAATTTCAGGCGTGCCTCAGGCCGGATTCCATGTCTGAAACGTTCTAGGGGAAATAAGAGCTGCGTAACATGGTAATAACAGCTTTTTGCCGAGGAAAAACAATGAGGTTTTTATTTTTCAGGGACAGTGAGAGGAAAAGCAGACGCAGCAGCAGAAAGAAAGACGCCGGCGGGCCAGGCCGTCTGATGCCGCTTTCCGGGGAAACAGGGAAGCCGCTGCGGCAGAAAACGGCCAGGGATTCAGAGCAGAAGGGCCGACAGAGAAACAGGCGGCTCAGCCTGCCGTGCCTTCCGGAAAATGCGCTGTTCTGGGTATTTCTTGTTCTTCTCTCCATCGGATGCATCACACGGCTCTATGAAAAGGCAGCCCTTTCTCCGGCCTCGTCCGGGCAGATTTTTTCCGCAGGAGGGCAGGGCAGGGACTATCAGGTAAAGGACAGAAAGCTTCCTATTTACTGCGTGGAGACAGAGAAGCCTCAGGTGGCTCTTTCCTTTGACGCGGCATGGGGAGGGGCAAGGATGCGGCTGTGCAGGGCAATTTATAAGCAGTTCATAGAAAATCCCATTATTAAAATTAATGAATAAAATAAAGCTCCTTTGTGTACATGGAAAGAGAAATACGGTATACTGTTAAGGCTGTGTTAAGAAAACGTAAAAATTCAAAGGAGAAAATGAGAATGAGTGAAAAGGAAACAAAGGGAGCTGAGTATGACTTTTATGGGAAGCTTCCCCTCAGAAAAGCAATTCCTCTCGGACTTCAGCACGTACTGGCAATGTTTGTCGGAAACCTTACCCCTCTTCTGATTATCACAGGTGCCTGCGACCTGGCCAATACGCAGGAATTTGCCGGCCTTCAGGTGGATCTGCTTCAGAATGCCATGCTGGTGGCGGGAATCGTGACACTGGTTCAGCTCTATGCCATCGGCCCGGTGGGCGGAAAAGTTCCAATTATCATGGGAACCAGCTCCGGCTTTATCGGCGTATTTAACAGCGTTGTGGGTGTGATGGGAGGAGGAATTCTCTCCTATGGGGCGATCATGATGGCCTCGATTCTGGGCGGAATTTTCGAGGGAATCCTGGGTTTTTTCCTGAAGCCTCTTCGCCGGTTTTTCCCGGCACTGGTGACGGGAACCGTCGTGCTCTCCATCGGACTGTCCCTGATAGCTGTAGGGGTCAATTCTTTTGGAGGAGGGGATAAGGCGCCGGATTTTGGAAGCCTTGAAAACCTCTTTCTCGGAACCCTGGTTTTAGTTGTGATTATTGTTTTAAAGCATGGGACAAAGGGCATGACAAGCTCCTCTTCCATTCTGATCGGAATCATCGTGGGCTATGTTGCATCAGCGATTATGGGACTTATGCTTCCAACTGTCGGTGTCACGGCTGAGGGCGTGGAGTACACGAAGGCCTGGGTTCTCAACTGGGACAAGGTAGCTGAGGCCGGCTGGGTGTCCATCCCCAGGCTCATGCCTGTTAAGCCTGTGTTTGACTGGCGTGCCGTAATTCCGGTGATGATTATGTTTATCGTGACGGCAGTTGAGACAGTGGGAGACATCTCCGGCGTGACAGAGGGAGGAATGGGCCGCGAGGCCACAGACACAGAGCTGTCCGGCGGAATTATCTGCGATGGCCTTGGCTCCGCTTTTGCAGCTCTCTTCGGCGTTCTTCCCAACACCTCCTTCAGCCAGAATGTGGGGCTTGTGACCATGACAAAGATCGTAAACCGCTTTGCCCTTGCCACAGGAGCTGTTTTCCTGATTCTGTGCGGGCTTCTCCCAAAGCTTGCGGCCCTGATTTCCATTATGCCTCAGAGCGTGCTGGGCGGGGCAGCCGTCATGATGTTCTCATCCATTGTCATGAGCGGAATTCAGCTTATCACAAAGAAGCCTTTAACGCCAAGGAGCATTACGATTGTATCTGTGGCTCTTGGACTCGGATATGGCATCGGAGCCAACAGCGGGGTGCTCTCCCATCTTCCCCAGGGAGTGCAGCTTATATTTGGAGGCTCTGGAATTGTGCCGGCGGCTCTGGTTGCCATTCTGCTGAATGTGCTCCTTCCAAATGAGAAGGGGGAGGCTGAAACGCAGACAGACAGAAAGTAAAAACAGAATAGCCATACGAAAGATAAAGCCCCGTCAGGGAGCGGACAAACCGCTTTCTGGCGGGGCTTTTTGCGGTTACAGGACTGCCGCAGGTAACCGCTTCCATGGGGAAACGAGGATACCAGACAGATAATGGACATTCTGGCAAAGCACAATGTGAAGGTTACGTTCTTTATGACAGGGGGATGGGTAGAAAAATTTCCGGAGGATGTAAAGTACATAGCCAGCCAGGGCCATGACCTTGGAAACCACAGTGAAAACCACAAAAACATGAGCCAGTTAAGCGAGACAGAGATTCAGAGTGAAATTCAGAAGGTGCATGACCGGGTGAAGGAACTTACAGGGACAGATATGACACTGTTTCGGCCGCCCTACGGGGATTACGACAACGAGGTAGTTGCTGTTGCTGATTCCATGGGCTATTACCCCGTACAGTGGGATATTGACAGCCTAGTAATGGGATTAAATAAAGAGAAGATAAGAAAAAGGTTCCGCGTGAAGCAGGAACCTTTTTAATATTCTGGGGTAGGCGAAAAGGGAGATCAGATGTCTGACCTAAAAATGTCGATAGGGATATACTTCTAAACTCTGGGGGAGTCAGAGCGTTTTCCTATTTCCTTTCCGCCACTTGTATTATATTGAATAATTAACAGTAGTGCAAGGGGGCTGAAGAAAAAATGGAAGGAATTGAGAAAGAAGAAGCAAGATTTAAAAATTTGTATGACAAAAATTGTAAACATCCCGGAAGGCCAAAAAAGAAGGAAAGAAGGCCCAGCATGAGAGTTAGTATGAGAATTAAGCCGGAAATTGTTCAGTTCATTGAAAGGACAGAAGGCAAAAATAGAACAGAAAAATTTGAGAATCTTATATTGTTTTGTATGAAGCGTGAAGCGGTATTAAGGCATTTAGAAGTAACTTATGAAAAGCGTTTGCAGGAATTGGAAAAACAAATAGAGCAGGCTGAAAAGCAGCTCGGAGCGTTGAATGCAGTAAGAAGATAATTTGGTTAAAGAAAAGTAGCTTAATGGAACTAGAGAGTTAAATAGGATAAAAAAACTGGTATTTGAAGGAGACAGCTTATAAAAGAATTACAAATTCAGCTGAATCCCAGGATCCGTTTAGTTGTAGAAGTAACACAGGAGATGGAACAGGACTTCTATGAGTGTTGGGAGATAGCTGAACATACGGAAAAATTCAAAGACTGCAATACTTGCAGCTGGTATGCACAGAGCGTGACAGAGGGGACATTAGCTTGTGAGATCGTGGAAGAACGATGCAGTAGTAACGGTAAAATTTTTACCTATGAAAATTAGAAGATAGTTTATGTTGAAGCTCAGGAAAGAAGAGAGGAAAAGAAAATGTGTAAAGTAATGTGTTCTGTTAATAATAAAGGCGGCGTTGGAAAGACAACATCTATTTTGGTTTTGGCGGAGCTGCTGGCTTATCTGGGAGAGAAAGTGCTGGTGATTGACTTAGATGGACAGAGTAATTTATCTTTAGCACTTCATACTTACGTTGAGGAAACAGAAAGCAGCATCATGGGGCGTACAGAGCCGGCACAGAGAAATATCTTTGAAGTATTTGTAGATAGGCTTAGAACAGCAGAAGAGCTTCAGAAAGTGATTTATCCTACTAATATTTCAGGGATTGATATTATTCCTTCAAGCAAAAGGTATACACGGATTGAAAGTGCGATGATGGATTGTTATAAAAGCCCATTTGTGTTATCAAAAGCAATAAAGGCACTGAAAGGAGAATATGATTACATATTAATTGATAATGCACCGTCGCTGGATTGGTTTACAACAAATAGCATCGCGGCAAGTGATTATGTTATCACACCAATTCGGGAAGATGGATTTTCAAAAAAAGGTTTAAAAGAAATTTTGGACATAGTTAATGCCATCAAATATGAGCATGATTTAGATCATGTAAAATTTCTTGGAACTTTTTTAACACAGGTTGATCCGAGAACAACGGCTGTAAAAGAGAGAATTAGAGAGTATCAGGAAACAATTCCAGAATTGTTATTCAGCACTTATATTCGACGAGATACAAAAATTGTTCAGATAGAAAGTAAGTTTATTCCATTATTAGAACATAGTGTTGATAGTAACGCATTGATAGATTACTGTCATTTGCTTCTTGAAATGGGAATTTTGTCAGAGCCAGCTAAAGATAAATTGCTTCAGAGTATTGGAAATGCGAGTATGTAGGTTAAATAGTAAGAGCATGGAGAGATGAATATGAAAAAAAATATGGATACAATACAGTTTGAGTATAAGTGGGAAATACAAGAGATGTTACAAATAATTGAAAAATACGTAGATGCATATCCGAGGGAAAAGGGCAACAAAACACTAAAGGAATTTTATGACTTACTTGATGTCATGGATATGACATGGTAATGAGGCGCAGGAGGCGTGAGAGATGACAATACAGGACGCAGTAAATCAAAGAATTCGAATGCTTTGCCGGGTAAAGAAAATAAGTATTTATGAGTTGGCCATAAGAGCAGATATACCATTATCGACGCTTAGAAGCATATTAGGCGGGAGAAGTAAAAATCCTGGAATCGAAACCATAAATAAAATTGTCAGAGGCTTGGGGCTGGAATTTAGAGAATTCTGGCAGAGTGAATGCTTTGACGAGGTGGACGATGAAAAGGATTCCGGGAGGAGGTGAGAGCGTGATTAAGAACGCAAAAACTATTGCAGAATATGCGATCCGCAGGTGGCTGGAGAACGAAGGATTTGTAATGGAATGCTTCCAGTTAGAAATTTCAGGCAATGAAGGAATCGTGACAGATAGAACTAGAGAAAGCCTTCGACTTGTTTATGATGAGACAAGTAAAACCGTAAAGGTTGTGGAAGAGCGGTAAGGATATGTAGAGGAGGTACAAAAGTGAGAGACGCGGTGAGAAATGAGATTGACAAGGCGATGGAGTAACAGCATACAGATGAGGGCCATTATTATGGCTGACAAGCTGGATAAAGCTGTACAGGGTATGGGCCGTGTTATGATAGGCAAGAAAACGAAAGATGAAATGATAGCGGCTATGAATGATGCTACGGAGCTTATTTTGGAGGTAAAGAAAGAACTTATAGGAAGATAAGACAGACATAAGTAAGAACCTCCCAATGGCACAATAATATATCACACATCCGCCATTGGTGTTACATACAGGGCGGCTCTAAGAAGCCGCCCGCTAAAAGGAAAGCAGAAGAAGGATTGAGATTAAGTAAAAAGTGTTACTAAAAACGAAAGAAATTAAAGAGAGGCAGAGAGAATGAAATTCAATAATTTGAACCTACCATCAGGAAGTGTAAAAAATAAATATACAAAATCGGATGTTGAAAGTAAGAGGATGCCAGAGACTCAGGAGAAAATAGATTACAATGCGTTGTCGATTGCCGAACTAGGGAAAAATATTAATAATGAGCAGTATGCCAACTCAGCATTCAATTTTAAGTATATTGCTAGAGAGAAGATTACTTTTAATCCAGATAATGACTTTGAGATGGAGGCAATAGAGGAGTTGGCTGAGAGTTTATTAACATTCGGCTTGATCCATAATTTTAGTGCATATTATGACGAAGATACAGACAGGTATGTACTGGAGTCTGGAGAGCGTAGAATGAGGGCCTGCGATATGCTTCGTGATAAATATGAGGGAGCAGAAGATGAAAAGAATTACAGCCTGTATCTGGAGAACATCCAGCCGTTTTATGTAAATGGATTTCCCGTGAATGTGAAAAGACCTAAATATTTGTCAGAAGGAGAAGGAGAGAAGCTGAGATTAGACTCGATAGACTCTCAGTTAAGAAACATCGAGGCTAATCTGGAGGCGAGAAACCTGACAGCGCAGAAAAGGGCAGCGTGTATTGAAAAAGTTAAGCAGCTGTTAAAGGAACGGAACCGGTTGTTATACGGAGAATCTGCATCAGAGCCAACACAGATAGAGATTGCAAAAGAAATAGGAATATCAGAAAGGCAGATCCGCAAATATAGTGCTGTGTCTCAGCTAATACCCGAATTAAAAGAGGAGTTTGAAAAAGGAAATATCAGTATCAATAGAGTGCAGGGGATTGCAGCTCTTCCTGAAGAGGAGCAGAAAATATTTTTAGAACTTCTCCAAAAGGAAAAGAATGTATCTCCAGAGCAGATTAAACTGTATCAGGAAGCGCAGATAGAGGCGGAGAAGGCCAGACAGGAAGCTGAAGATGAAAAAGCGAGAATTGAGGAGGAATTAGAAAGTTTGAAAACCTCCCAGGAGGAAACTTTAAAAAATATTATGGCCGAGACAAAACAGAAGGAGGAGCAGTTAAGAAGAGAGATTGAAGCGGCAGAAGCTGCTAAAAATGATGCATTAATTCAAAATCTTCAAAAACAGTTGGAGAATGAAAAGGTAAGTGCACGGCGGATGATGGAAGAAACTCACCGCTCTCTGAAAAATACAACAAAGGCTCTGGAGGCTGCTAATGCAAAGCTGCATGATTTGCAACAAAAAGGAAAAAAGGAAGAGCAGAGCATACGGGAAAAAGCAGAGTTGGATACTCAGGTGAATTTGTTGCTGGAAGCTGTTAGAAAAATAACCTCATTATTCAATTCATTAAAAGAGAAAGACAGCGATGAATTTCTTAACGCTATTACAGAAAAGATAAATAGTTCAGGAATACAAGAGCTTTTAAAATAATAGAGAACTAGAAGGAGGACATGCTATGGAAAGCCGCTTAGAATCGTCGTTTACAGAATTATTGAGAGTTGAAGGGATCAATTTTAAAGGATTTGGGATATTACCTAAATATGTAATGCTGGATGATAGCCTTTCGATTGAGGCAAAAAGTATTTATGCCTATCTGTGCAGTTATGCTGGTAATGGTTCCACCTCTTTTCCAAGCAGAGATACGATTCTGAGAGAGCTGGGAATTGGCAAGGACGCTTACTATAATCATTTTCGGCAGTTGACAGTTCAGGGATACATAACTGTGCGTCAGGAGATAAAATCAGGGCTTAAAGGACGTAATATCTATACCTTGGTTTCCAGTCCGTCTAAATTTACTGAGGATTGCTCGAAAATAAACTGTATAAGATTTACAGGATTGAAAGCGGCTGGATATGGATTGATCCCCAAAGCAATTATGACAGATCCCCGTTTGCCCCTCAAGGCAAAGGGGATCTATGCATATTTCTGTAGTTTTACTGGATCCGGGAATACTGCATTTCCGAGGCGTGATATGATATTACGCCATCTGAATATCACGGAGCCTACATATTATAAATTTTATAAACTGCTTTTAGAGTTGAATTATGTTACTGTAATACAACGCCATATAGATGGAAAATTGGGCGTTAATGATTATTATTTGAATGATACACCAGATATGTCTAAGGCGACAACAAAATTAATTTTGGTTCAGGACTTAAAAAAACCGGACGCCGTAGTTCAGGACTTAAAAAACCCGGACACCGCAGTTCAGGACTTAAAAAATCAGGACATCGTAAAGCAGGACTTAAAAAAACAGAACATCGTAAACCCAGACACTAATATAAACAGATCAACTATAAACAATTCAATTATAAACAATCCTTCTATCATTCAAGAAAGAAGGAGAGATTTGCTGAATATTAAAAAACAGGTAAAAGAAAAAATGCAAGACAGCCATAGCCTTCCATATGAGTATGCCGCAAAGGAAGATTATATGAGAGCGGCAATTTATTATTTGGCCGAGTGGGAAACACTGCATGGATACGGAGATGAACTAGAACAGAGGATTTATGATCTTTTTGTAGAAGCATTAGTTCAGATGTGTTGCAGTTCATCAGGAAGTGGAATGCATTTGACAGGAAGTTATGTTACATATGCCCAGGTAATAGATAAAATTAATCAAAGAGCAAAATTTGGAAAGAATAGCGTTGATATATCAGATTTTAAAGATGTGGCCATGGAGAATTATCATAATGCTGCTATACAGGGAGAAATTAGAAATCCATTAAAGTATATGGAGAGCTGTATCTGGAATGCCTTGATTACTGGCAGTATAAACTTATATGCCCATTTCAAAAGAAATTTTTAACTGGACAATATAATGAGACAATACTATAGGCATTTATGTGTAATGAAATAGAGTAGAGTTGAAAAAAACGAAGGTGGCAGAGCTGTTTTTTACATAACAAATATAAATAAAATATATAGATAAAAAGTTAAAAGTGTATCATATTGTCTTGATTTAAGGCGGGGATTTTATATAATATAATAAAACGAAAGAAAGGAGAATACAGAAGGTCAAAATAGTTATTTTGTCTTACTATATTGTCCTGTTATATTCTATATTATATCATAGATTAACGATTTCTCAAGAGTTTTGCGAAGGATTAAGCATATCATTATTTTGTGGAGGGCGTTATAATGTATAAAGCATTTGTCTATAGTCCCCACAAATTTTTATGAAAATATATAATGTAAGAAGAGGAAAGAAAGCATTTATGAAAAAAGAACGGTATAAGGAAGTAGATAAACACTATAAAACATTAAAAAAAATAGCAAAGGGGAAGAAGTTTATAATTGACCAGGTTGACCAAAATGAAAAATTTGATAGTGAGCATGAAAAATACATGGAAGTAATTAGTGTTCTTCATTTTTTTAGGCCCCATGAGCTAGATGATATTGAAAATAGAATAGAACGTGAAATAGAATCTGCTAAAAGACTTGCAGAATATAGAGGAGTTCTGACTATTTTTGCATCTTGTCTTGGAATGTTATGTCCTTTTTTCCTAGCTTATGTTAATGAGAAAATGTCGATAACAAGAGAAACACTTGAAATGCAAGGACTAAGTGGAAAACAAGTGTTAAATTTTATTACTTCAATTTCTGATGATATCTATACTTATATGATAATTTTAATTATAAGCGAAATATTTCTAATCCTTGGGCTATTTGCAGTCCTTTCTGTGCTTACTAGCAAGCCTATTGATAGAGGAACTTTTTTATTAAATATAATCAAGAAATATAAAAAATTCAAAAATTGATAAAAAGTATGGTTGATTAAAAGGAGAAAGGTTAGTAATTAAGTTTTTACTAATTGTCACTACTATAGGAGTAACAGTTATTGGAGAGAGGAAAGGGGCGAGCAGAACCAGTTCTGGTAGGGGAACTGGTATAATTTAAAATCCCCAACTAGAGGTTCATAGTATAGGCAGGGGCAAACATATCCTCGTAATAATTAGAGCGTTTACAGTATAGCATAAGGAGTTCTTTCATTCGAGAAGAAACCGGGTACTGCATTCTAAAACCAGATGGACAAGTTCCGTCTGGCTTTTTTTGTGTCCGGAAAAGGAAAGATGGGAAAAGAAATGAGGGCTGGGCGGATGAAGAGTGACCGGAACTAGTTCCGGTGAAAGGGTTAAGCAGGAGAGGAGTAACCGGAACCAGTTCCGGTAGAGGAGGCCGGGTGGATGAAGAGCGACCGGAACTAGTTCCGGTGGAGGAGGTCGGGCAGGAGAGGAGCAACCGGAACCAGTTCCGGTGAAGGAGGTCGGGTGGATGAAGAGCAACCGGAACTAGTTCCGGTGAAGGGAGCTAAGCAGGAGAGGAGTAATCGGAACCAGTTCCGGTAGAGGAGGCCGGGCAGGAGAGGAGCAACCGGAACCAGTCCCGGTGGGGAAGGCCGGGCAGATGAAGAGCGACCGGAACTAGTTCTGGTGAAGGGGGCTAAGTAGGAGAGGAGCAACCGGAATCAGTTCCGGTGAAGGGGGCTAAGCAGGAGAAGAGTAACTGGAACTAGTTCTGGTGGGGGCCAAGCAGAAGAGGGCAACCGGAACCAGTTCCGGTGTATGAGGCTAGGCGGATGAAGAGCGACTGGAATTAGTCCCAGCGAAGAGAAGCAAGATGACGTATAATTAATTTCGCAAAATCAATTTCATAAAAATAGACATGGTCTATAGCCGTTTGGTAAAATTAAGTCACCACA
>OGZX01002774.1_pt1 | contig 13264 bp, 10 predicted proteins | sample 1576881 | NCBI WGS metagenome assembly OGZX01 (sample SAMEA3541542, study PRJEB24748) | human gut metagenome | biome: human gut; feature: human-associated habitat; material: faeces | place: China | collected 2012
CTTATAGGTGGTGCTTATTTTATTTTTTCTTTTCGACGTGCCGCGTAAGGTGGTGTAGCGGTCTATCCGGCAGTCCGCAGGTGCTTTTGCATATCAAGGCTCAATTCGTTAAAAGTAGTAAATGAGTAGTAAAATCAATCTGCAAACCTGCGAATATGCCTGCAAATCAAGCATTTTTCAAGACAATCAACTAATTTATATAAATTTAAATACATTTTTCCTATATGCACATGTTTTTACAGACTGAAAGGTAATAGTCCCTGTCCCAGACTATTCCTCTGTCAGACATCTGGCCGGTCTCCTGGCTTATGGTTCATCCTCCGGACGCCTTCCCGCTTTCGCAGTGACTTTTTTGTCCTTTGTCCCCAATATAACTATCTGGCACTTATTGTCCCGGACAGTCACATAATTACAGTAGAGGCAGCTGCGGGGGATTTTCACCCCACTTCCCTGGCGGTTTCTATCATGTATTCCCTATATTGAACCGCCTTTTTTCCAGATGCTGCAAGTTTTCAGTTGAGCTTTTAAAAGGGTATCATTTTTTTAATGATTTGGCAACACCATTTTTCCATTTTTCATGCTCTGCCACTATATGCTTTTTTCTGTGGGTTCTGTCTTTGCAGCAGCAGAAATAATCCAGCACAGATCACAACAGACACTAAAGATCCCCCTGCAGTTGCCAGTCCCATTGGAAATAATGTTTCAGGAAATATCTTAGACGTCAGGTACACGCCAGGAACACGCACCAGGGCAATAGAGACAATATTGTGGATAAAGGAATATCCGGACCGTCCGCAGGCACAGAAATAGCCGCTGAAGCTGAAATGGATCCCTGCAAACATGCAGTCCCAAATATAGCCCTTCAGGTACTGAGTACCTGCACAGATCACAGCCTGGTCATTAGTAAACAGGTTCTCCACATTTCCAGCTGTAAACTGGATGATAATAGCTATGAGCAGGCCAAATCCACCTGCAATGCTGATAGCATATTTTAAGGCAGCCACTGCCTGCTGCGGCTTTCCTGCACCTACATTCTGGGCTCCTAAGGCTGATACGGTGGAGAGCATGGATGAAGGCACTAAAAACAAAAAACTGATCACCTTTTCCACAATACCTACTGCCGCCGCATCTGTCAGGCCTCTTCTGTTTGCAATAATAGTGATAATGATAAATGCCACCTGGATCAGGCCATCCTGCATGGCAATGGGAAAACCGATCTTTAACAATCTTCCCATCGTTTCTTTTCTGGGTTTAAAATCATCTTTCTTTACGGTAATGCCTGTTTTTCCCCTTATAAACATGGTCAGAGCCACGATCACACTCACTGTCTGGGATAAGGTAGTTCCCAGTGCTGCACCGGAAGGTCCCAAATGCAGGACTCCCATAAAAATATAATCCAGCACAATATTTACACCACAGGCAATGGCTATAAAGTACATAGGGCTTTTAGAATCTCCCATTCCCCTGAAGATAGAACTGATAATGTTATAAGCTGTAATAAAAGGGATTCCCATAAAACAAATTTTTAAATACATTGCTGTTCCTGCTGCTGCCTCTTCCGGTACAGACATGATCCCTACAATGCCATTTACGCAAAAATATAGAACAACCGTCAAAATAACAGAAAGCATCATAAATAAAGTAGCTGTATTTCCCGTATCCACCGCCGCCCGCTTCTTATCCCTAGCACCAATGGCCTGTCCAATATTTACAGTGGCACCCATTGCCAGACCTACGATCATCACCGTAAGCATGTGCATGACCTGGCTTCCAACAGACACAGCCGTGGTACTTGCCACGCCCTCAAACTGGCCGATGATAAACAGATCTGCCATTCCATACAAGGTCTGAAGAAAATACGCCAATAAATAAGGAATGGAAAAATAGATAATATTTTTAAATATGCTTCCTTCTGTAAGGTTTCTTTCCATAATATATGTCTCTCCTGTTGTCTGTTTCATAGCATTTTTTCTGCCTGTATCAGTTTATACTCTATAATAATTGTAGGGTCAAGTTTTTTATTTCCACTATCTCGGTCCATTTGGATACAAACAACAGTGTCCATACGCCGCTTTTCAAGCACAAGCAGCTCTTTTTGCAAACTTTTTTAGATATCTAAAAATTATTACAATTTTTTTGTATATTTTATAGTGCATTTTTTACAACTATATGTTATACTAATTAATGACATTTATTATCATTAAACAAAATATATGTTCAGGAGGATTTATATGAGCAGATTGGAGTTGTTCACCCCAAGTAAAGACCAGCTGATGGTTGAGAGTCTTTACAAAAATCTGGAGCAGCGTATTGTGGCCAGCCCTCCAGGTATCTGCCCTGTTGATATAACAAGGGCTTTTATCGAAATGTGCCATGCCCAGACCTGCGGAAAATGTGTTCCCTGCCGTGTGGGACTTCATCAGTTGAAACATATGATCACCAATGTGTTAAATGGCGATGCTGATTACGAGATCCTGGACCTGATCGAGGAGACTGCCCTTTCCATTATGCAGACCGCCGACTGTGCCATTGGCTCTGAAGCAGCCAAAATGGTATGGCGCATGGTACATACCTGCCGTGATGATTTTGAGGCACACATCCGCAATAAACGATGCAGCTGCGCTATTTCCCAGCCAGTTCCATGTGTTGCCCTCTGTCCGGCCCATGTAGACATTCCAGGTTATATTGCCCTGGTAAGAGACGGACGCTTTGCAGATGCCATCCAGCTGATCCGCAAGGACAACCCATTCCCTTCTACCTGCGGTTTTATCTGCGAACATCCATGCGAAGCACGCTGCCGCCGCAATATGGTAGATACCTCTGTAAATATCCGGGGACTGAAACGTGCTGCTGCTGATCTTGCAGGAAAAGTCACTCCGCCAGCCTGTGGTCCTTCCACCGGCAAAAAGATCGCCGTTGTAGGCGGCGGACCTTCCGGCCTCTCTTCTGCTTATTATCTGCAGTTAATGGGCCATCAGGTCACTGTTTATGAGATGCTGCCAAAGCTGGGTGGTATGCTGCGATACGGTATTCCAAACTACCGTCTGCCAAAGAACCGCCTGGAAGAAGATACAGATGCCATCCTGGAAACCGGCATCCAGGTACATTACAATGTAAAGATCGGTGAAGATATTAAACTGGACGAACTGCGAAAAGTATATGACGCAGTGCTTATTACAGTAGGCGCTTCTACAGATAAGAAGCTTGGCCTTCCAAATGAAGATGCAGCGGGTATTACTTCTGCTGTGGATTTCCTTAGAAACGTAAGCCTTGGGGACTGTCCTGATCTTAGCGGCCAGGAAGTAGCTGTCATCGGTGGCGGAAACGTATCCATGGATGCTGTCCGCACTGCCATCCGTCTGGGTGCAAAGAAAGTCAGCATCGTTTACCGCCGCCGCGTAGCTGATATGACTGCTCTTCCTGCTGAGATCGAGGCAGCTGTTGCAGAAGGTGTAGAACTGCTCACTTTGGTTGCTCCGGCTGGCATTGAAGTTGATGAAAATGGACGTGTAAGTGGTGTCCGGGTCACTCCTCAGATGATCAGTACCATCAAAGACGGCCGTGCAAGTGTAACTGCCAGCGGTGAACCGGAATATGTGATCCCATGCCAGACCATGATCATTGCCATTGGCCAGAATATTGAGGTCAAACATTATGAAGAGTCTGGTATCCCGGTATCCAGAGGTAAGATCGTTACTCTGCCAAACGGTGGATTTGCTGATATCCCAGGCGTATTTGCAGGCGGTGACTGTGCTTCCGGCCCGGCCACTGTTATCAAAGCCGTAGCTGCCGCAAAGGTAACTGCTGCCAACATTGACGAATATTTAGGATATCACCATGAAATCACCTGTGATATTGAGATCCCGATCCCAAATAACAACGACCATACTCCATGCGGCCGTGTAGAACTGTCTGAACGGGAAGCAAGTGAACGTAAACACGATTTTGAAGGTGTTGAAAACTGCATGAACAAGAAAGAAATAGCGCAGGAATCCGGACGCTGCCTCCGCTGCGATCATTTCGGCTTTGGAATCTTTAAAGGAGGGCGTGAGAAATTATGGTAAATTTAACCATCGACAAACTGCCTGTATCTGTAAAAGAAGGCACTACCTTAATGGAAGCAGCCGAGTCTATCGGCATCCATATCCCACACTTATGCTACTGGAAAGGTTTAAATGAGATCGCTGCCTGCCGCGTATGCGTTGTAGAATTAGAAGGACGTGACCATCTGATCACTGCCTGCAACAATAAGGTAGAAGAAGGCATGGTCGTTTATACTAACAGCCCAAAGGTACGCTTAGACCGCCGTCTTACTGTTCAGCTGATCTTATCCCAGCATGATTGCCGGTGCGCTACCTGTGTAAGAAGCGGCAACTGTTCTCTTCAGAAGATCGCAACGGATCTGAACGTCCAGGATGGTCTTTTTGAGGAACGTCTGGAAAAGCAGCCATGGGATAAAACATTCCCTCTGATCCGTCAATCCGAAAAATGCATTAAATGTATGCGCTGCGTTCAGGTCTGTGACAAGATCCAGGGCTTAAATATCTGGGATCTGGAAGGTACCGGTTCCCGTTCTACTATTAATGTAACCGGAAACCGTAAGATAAATGAAGCAGACTGTTCTCTCTGCGGTCAGTGTATCACCCACTGTCCTGTTGGAGCACTTCATGAGCGTGACGATACAGAAAAATTATGGAGAGCTTTAGCTGATCCTAATAAAACAGTTGTTGTACAGGTTGCTCCTGCTGTCCGTGCTGCATGGGGCGAAGGTCTTGGATTTACACGGGAAGAAGCTACCATTGGAAAGATTTTTGACGCTTTGAAGAAAATGGGAGCTGATTATGTATTTGACTCCTGCTTCACTGCTGACCTTACCATTATGGAAGAAGCAAATGAGTTGTTAGTCCGCCTTGGCAAAGGGGATTTAAAAGACCGTCCAATGTTCACTTCCTGCTGTCCGGGATGGGTACGCTTTGTTAAGAGTGAATTCCCACAGTTTGTAAAACAGTTATCTACTGCCAAATCCCCAATGCAGATGTTTGGTGCTGTAATGAAGAGCTATTTTGCAGAGCAGATCGGCAAAAAGCCGGAAGATATCTTCTCTGTTGCCATTATGCCTTGCCTGGCTAAAAAGGGCGAAGCAAATATGGAGCTGTTCTACAAGGAATATGCAGGTCATGATACAGACTGCGTGATCACTACCCGTGAGCTGATCCGCATGATCAAGGGTTCCAGCATCATTACTGACCGTCTTACTGATATTGAACCGGATCGTATCTTCCACGACGCTTCCGGTGCCGGTGTGATCTTCGGCGCTACAGGCGGTGTTATGGAAGCTGCCCTGCGTACTGCCTACTATGCTATCATGGGCGAAAACTGCGCTCCTGATGCCTTTAAAAATGTACGCGCTTCCTCCCAGGAGACCGGTATTACAGAAGCTGAATTTGAATTAAACGGACAGATCCTGCGTATTGCTGCTGTCAGCGGTCTGGGAAATACCAGAAACCTGTTAAAAGCCATTGAACGCGGTGAAAAGCATTACGAATTTGTAGAAGTTATGGCATGCCCTGGCGGCTGTGTAGGCGGAGGCGGACAGCCTCAGCATGACGGCGTGGAAATGGCCTTTGAACGCGGAAAGAACCTGTATTTCCTGGACGCGAATGCTGATATCCGCCGTTCCCATGAAAATCCTGATGTGAAGGCTCTTTATGACAACTACTTTGAACAGCCATTAAGCCACAAATCCCATATGCTGCTGCATACTGACCATAATAAATGGCAGATGCCTCCAAGCCCTCAGAGAAACCGCAATGGATATGTGATCAATCCTAATGCGAAGCTGCAGGGATAAGATGTGAGATAATGTGAGGTTGGATCCTGTTTCGGAGGAATTCGTGAAAAAAGTTAAAAACCTTCCGGCATTGGAATATTTTCCGTGCCGGAAGGTTTTTTCATATTTATTACATAGTCTATGATACTGCTGATGTACTAGCTCCTACTCCCCATCATCCAACAAATACGGTGTCATCTGGTATACATAGAAATTCAGCCAGTTGGTATACAATGTATTAGAAGTATTTCTCCAAGTAAGTTCCGGTACGGAAAACGGATCATTATCCTCATAATAATTAACCGGAAGAGATGGGTTCAGCCCCTTGTTCAGATCTCTGTGGTATTCGTTATTTAAAGTCATACGGTCATATTCCGGATGGCCCTGGACAAAGATCTGCTTTCCATCACGGCTCATTACCAGAAATATTCCGGCTTCTTCGGACTCTGCCAGAATGACCAGCTCCGGGTGCTTCTCAATATCTTCCCTGCGGACCTCTGTATAACGGGAATGAGGTGCCAGGAAGGTATCATTAAAGCTGCGTACTAACGGCACCTTCCGGTCTGATACTCTGTGCTTATAAATACCGGAAAGTTTCTCTTCTCTCTTATATTTCGGGATGCCATAATGGTAATACAGTCCCGCCTGGGCTCCCCAGCAGATATGGATAGTCGAGGTCACATGTGTTTTACTCCACTCCATGATACCGGAAAGCTCTTTCCAGTAGTTTACCTCTTCAAAGTCCATATTTTCCACAGGCGCACCTGTGATGATCATTCCATCGAATTTTTTCTTTCTGATGCTGTCAAAGGACACATAAAACTTGTTTAAATGACTGGCAGATGTGTTTTTGGACACATGGGTAGACAGCATTAAAAAGGTACAGTCCACCTGCAGCGGTGTATTTGACAGCGCACGCAGCAATTGTGTCTCTGTATCCTCCTTTAAAGGCATGAGATTTAAGATCAGGATCTCCAAAGGTCGGATATCCTGGCTCATAGCCCTGTCTTCATCCATGATAAATATATTTTCTGATTCCAGGATCGCCCTTGCAGGCAGATCCTTCTGTACTTTAATAGGCATATCAGCCTTCCCCCTTTTCCTTCTCCTGAAGCAGTTTCAGGAAATCTTCTTCCGAAAGGATCGGAATCCCCAGTTCCTTTGCCTTTTTATTTTTAGAAGAACTGGATTGTGTATCATTATTGATCAGATACGTGGTTTTTGAGGTAACAGAACCTGTTGCCTTTCCTCCCTTGCTCTCGATCAGTGCCTGCAATTCCTTTCTGTTTGCAAAATGCTCTACAGAGCCTGTGATAACAAAGGTCATTCCTGTGAAAGCAGTACCATTTTCCTCTGCCTGTTCTTTTTCAATGTGAAGCTCCTGCAATAAATGATCTAATACCTCATTGTTCTTTGCAGAAGCAAAGTAATCTACCCATGCCTGAGCCAGTACACTGCCAATGCCATCTACTGCTGTCAGCTCTTCCACGTCGCAGTGACGCATCTGATCCAGATCATAGTTAAAATGACGGCAGAGCATTTTCGCATTTGCAAGACCAATTCCTGCAATTCCCAGACCATATATCAGTCTTGGCAGTGTGGTGTGGGAGGCAGCTTCAATGGAACTAATCAGATTATCATAGGATTTCTGACCAAAGCCTTCCATTTCTGTAATCACTTCTTTATGGTCTGATAAATGGAAAATATCTGCATATTCGTGGATAAAACCGGCACCGATGAATTTCTCCAGAGTTGCTTCTGATAATCCATCTATATTTAAGGCATCACGGCTTACAAACAAAGTAAAGCTTTTGATCTTTTTTGCCTGACATTCTGGATTAGTGCAATATAAACTCTTTACATCATTGGTCTGGCGGATCTGTGTAGCGCCGCCGCATACAGGACAGATCTTAGGAATATCCCTTACACCGCTGCGGGTCAGGTTATCTGCGATCTGTGGGATGATCATATTTGCCTTGTATACCGTGATCTTATCTCCTGCGCCTAACTCCAGCCCTTCCATAATGCTGATATTATGGACGCTGGCGCGACTGACAGTAGTCCCCTCTAACTCAACTGGCTCAAACACAGCCACCGGATTGATCAGACCGGTTCGTGAAGGACTCCATTCAATATAGGATAATGTGGTCTCCCGGATCTCATCCTGCCACTTAAAAGCAATGGCATTTCGCGGGAACTTGGCCGTACGTCCCAGTGAATCACCATAGGCAATATCATCATATAACAGCACCAGGCCATCTGAAGGAATATCATTATGCCCGATCTGCCCTGCAAACCAGGCAACCTTATCCATTAGATCGGCTGCTGTTACTTCTTCGTGATGCACGACCTCAAATCCCTGGTTTTTCAGCCATAAAAATTGCTCTTTTCTGGAATTTTTAAAGTCAACACCTTCTGCCTTAACCAGGGCAAAAGCCTCAAAATGAACACTGCGCTCTGCTGTGATCTTACTGTTTAACTGGCGCACAGAACCGCTGCAAAGGTTTCGCGGGTTTTTATATTTGGCATCTGCATCACCGATCTCATCGTTAATACGTTCAAAATCTGTATAGGTAATGACTGCCTCGCCCCGGATGATCAGCTGCCCCTTATAGGCAATTGCCAGGGGGATGTTGGAAAATGCCCTTGCATTTGGTGTAATAACTTCCCCGATCTCCCCATTTCCCCTGGTAACAGCCTTTACCAGCGTTCCATTTTCATAAGTAAGAACTACCGTAAGGCCATCCATTTTCCAGGATAAAAGGCCTTTCTGGTTTCCTAACCACTGCTGTAAGTCCTCTACACTCTTTGTCTTATCAAGAGACAGCATAGGCTCTTCATGGGTCTCTTTTGGAAGCTCACTTAAAACCTGATAACCTACCTGCTGTGTGGGACTTCCCGACAGGATGATCCCTGTCTTTGCCTCCAGGGCAGACAGCTCATCATACAGCTTATCATATTCAAAATTGCTCATGATCTCCCGGCTTTCCTGATAGTAGGCTTTCGCAGCCTGACGAAGCTGGGGGATCAGTTCTTTCATTCTCCGGATCTCTGTTTCCATTTATTCACCTGATCTTCATTCTTAGAGTGAAAAGCCACATATCGTTTTCCTCTTCTGTCTGACTTAGACAGACTTGTGGAACCTTCCAGCAGTTTTATAAGCCGTTTATATTCTTCCCCGGTGATCTTACGATATTCCCCTGTTTTCAAACCGCCTAACTGGATATTCATAATACGCACCCGCCTAAGAAGATGCACCCGATAACCGCAGGCCTGGCACATCCGCCGGATCTGCCTGTTTAAACCCTGAGTCAGGATAATAGAAAAACGGCGTTCTCCCTGTTTTCGTACTTTACACGGAAGTGTTTTCCGCTCTAATTCCTCTAACCACACGCCTTCTGACATCTGTTTGATAAATTCATCTGTCAGAACCTTATCTACAGTAACGATATATTCTTTTTCATGGGCATTGGTACTGCGCATGATCTTATTTACCAGATCTCCCTGATTCGTCATAAGGATCAGTCCCTCAGACTCTTTATCCAGACGGCCAACAGGGTAAATACGTTCCGGATAAGAAAGCATTTCTACAATATTTTCTGCCCGGTCTTTGTCGGAAGTAGTGCAGACGATCCCTCTTGGTTTATTTACCGCAAGCAGAACAGGGCGGGGAGGTTTTACTTCTTGTCGTAGTCAATGACGATGTAAAAGGTATCCCCGCCCGCCGTCTGCACCACCTACCGGCTTTCCATCGCATATTACTTTCTGTCCATCTTCTATACGCTGACCCATCTGGGCAGTTTTTCCGTCAACTAAAACTTTGCCTTCACTGATCAGCCGGTCTGCCTCCCGCCTGGAACACACTCCCATGCGGCTAAGCCATTTATTCAGACGTTCTTCCATTTAACTTCCTACGCTTTCTTTACTTCCTACGCTTTCTTTACAGGCTGTGGATCATCAGCGATGAACATGGCATCGCCAAAAGAAAAGAATCTGTATCTTTCCCTGATTGCTTCATTATATGCTGCTAAAATATTCTCTCTTCCTGCTAATGCACTGACTAACATCACCAGTGTAGATTCCGGTAAATGAAAATTGGTGATCAGTGCATCCAGAATCTTAAACTTATATCCCGGATAAATGAAAATATCAGTCCAGCCTGTTTTTGCCTGTAAAATACCATCCTCTGTGGAGGCAGATTCTACTGTACGGCAGCTGGTGGTTCCCACACAGATCACCCGGCCTCCTGCTGCTTTTGTTTCATTTACTTTTTTTGCCTCTGCCTCATCTACTACATAAAATTCAGAGTGCATATGGTGGTCTAATACATTTTCCACCTTTACAGGGCGGAAGGTACCAAGACCTACATGTAAGGTAACATGAGCGATCTTCACACCCATATCCTCAATCTGCTTTAACAGTTCTTTTGTAAAGTGAAGTCCGGCTGTAGGCGCTGCTGCAGAACCCTCATGAACTGCATAAACAGTCTGATAGCGGTTCTTATCCTTTAACTGGTGTGTAATGTATGGAGGAAGTGGCATCTGACCTAAACGGTCTAATATCTCTTCAAAAATGCCTTCGTATGAGAACTGGATCAGTCTGTTCCCATCATCTACTGTCTCAATAACAGTTCCTGTAAGGATACCGTCACCAAAATCAATGACAGTTCCTGGTTTTGCCTTCTTTCCCGGCTTTACCAGAGTCTCCCAAATATCATTTTCACGGCGCTTTAATAAAAGCACCTCTATTTTTGCTCCTGTATCCTTTTTTACGCCAAATAATCTTGCCGGGATAACCTTTGTATCATTGATCACAAGACAATCTCCTGATCTTAAATACTCTACAATATCCTTAAAGATCCTGTGCTGTGTCTTGCCTGTCTTCTTGTCCAGTACTAAAAGCCTGGAAGAAGAACGATCCTCCAAAGGATCCTGTGCGATCAGTTCCTGTGGCAGGTCAAAATTAAAATCTTTTACATTCATTTTTCTGTTACTTCCTTTAATTTTTCTTACTGCATATTTTCTTACTGTATAGCTACAGCTGCATCAGAGTTATCCCCTGCTGCTTCTGTCTGGGTTTCTTCTGTTCCTTCTGCCGGTGTCTCACCTGTGGTCCCTTCTGCAGCATCTGCACCTGTAGTTTCTTCACCTGTACCAGAAGAAGCATCTGTACCATCACCGATCATAACCTGGCTGTCTGCATTTTCCTCATCTTCAGAAGTGCTTACTACTGCACCATTGCTCAGATCCTTATAAATACCGGCTAAAAGGCTGTCGGATTCAATAGCCTGTTTTAAGCGTTCATTGACCTGGGTCGATAAAAGGCGTACATCCTCTGTCTGGTTCTGGCTGGCAACATAATCCGCCTCATCACCCAAAACATTTTCACGGATAATATAATCGCCGTTATCATTTTTCACTACATAACACCACATAAGACCAGGTGCCAGAGTGTCCACTCTTCTGAATTTTACATCATAGGTCACATATACCACATATGAATCATCTGTCATTCCCGCTTTTGTATAACAGGTGATATCCTGATAGTCCTCGATATAAACAGCTTCATCTTTTAACTGCTGCTTTCTCTCCTCTATACGGTCATCCTCTTCTTTTCCAAATACCTTATAAAGCATCTGGGCATCCTGATCCACTTTTGCCTGAAAATAAGTGCTGATCAGCTCATTGACCTGGGGATTTGCGTCCTTTTGGAGTTCATACGCAGAAAAATCCTGATTATACTCATTGTTATCCGGTTCAATAGAAGCATCATCCGTACTGCCTTCTGCACCGCTTTCTGTATCTCCTTCTATAGAAATATCTGAAGCTTCAGATACTGTGGTATCCTCTATATTTTTACTGCTTCCCGGTTTCTTATCCATGACCAGGATCACAACCAGCAGTACCAGCACTACTGCTGCCGGGATTGCCAGCAATCTGGCATACTTAGTTTTATCATCAGACCTTCTTCCAGGTCTTTTTCTTCCTCGAACAGTTTGTTTCATATTCTATTCTTCCTCCATTATCTGCCACTACTCCGCTCTATTCTAGCAAAAAGCAGACCAAAATGCAATACAGCGAAAATCAGCGGATACATAAAAAAACTTCCCTATCCTAAGGGACAAGCCCAGTTTTAACAGGATACGGAAGTTTTTAATATTGCGGAAGAAAACATTCGTAATCCGCTCATTTTTCTTCAAAAAATGGCTTCTTACTCATGTTTTGACCCTGGTACATCATTTTATTTCAGTGTCAGGTCTCCTTCTTTGACCCAGCCGATCTTCTTTAAGAACATATTAATGACCGGGCAGATCACTGCCGGAAGGATGATGGATACAAGAAGCAGTCCGGCCCAGTCGCCTGTTGTGATCGCTGCCTTGGTTCCTTCAGAAACATCTTTGACCCAGCCTGTGTATACACCGATCTGGCCAACCAGGCCACAGGTACCCATACCGGAAGAAACAGCAGCACCATTCATTTCCATATGGAAAAGGCAGGTGGCAACAGGTCCTGTAATAGCAGAGGTAACAATAGGCGCGATCCAGATCTTTGGATTTTTTACAATATTTCCCATCTGAAGCATGGATGTTCCGATTCCCTGGGATACCAGGCCGCCCCATTTATTCTCCGGGAAAGACATAACTGCAAAGCCTACCATCTGTGCACAGCAGCCTGCTACTGCTGCTCCTCCTGCCAGTCCTGTAAGTCCTAAGGCTGCACAGATTGCAGCAGAAGAAATAGGAAGTGTCAGTGCGATACCAACAAATACAGAAACTAAAATTCCCATTAAAAATGGCTGAAGCTCTGTTGCCCACATGATCACACTTCCCACTTTCATGGCTGCCTTTCCAAGCGCTGGCGCTAAAAGTGCAGATAATGCAATTCCCACACCAATGGTAACAAGAGGCGTAACAAGGATGTCTACCTTTGTTTCTTTAGAAACTGCCTTTCCTGCCTCAGAAGCAAGAACTGCAACAAAAAGGACTGCCAGAGGACCACCTGCACCGCCAAGAGCATTGGACGCAAATCCTACTGTGATCAAAGAGAATAATACTAACGGTGGGCAATGAAGTGCATAGCCGATAGCCACTGCCATAGCAGGACCGCTCATAGCAGATGCCAAACCGCCTACTGTATAGGCTGTGTCATTAACAGTTGCCACTGTCATGGTTAAGAACGGGATATGAAGCTGGGTTCCCAGTGTATTGATAATGGTTCCGATCAAAAGGGAACAGAACAGTCCCTGTGCCATTGCACCAAGGGCATCAATGCCGTATCGTTTCACACTGATCTCAATGTCTTTCCGGTGCAGAAAAGCTTTTACATTTTCCATAATACCTCCATAGCTTATAACTGATTTATTTTTTCATAAGATATTAACATGATGTTCGAGGATTGCGGGAATTGCATAGCAATGGAGCAATCCGGTTACATC
>OGZX01002779.1_pt1 | contig 13253 bp, 13 predicted proteins | sample 1576881 | NCBI WGS metagenome assembly OGZX01 (sample SAMEA3541542, study PRJEB24748) | human gut metagenome | biome: human gut; feature: human-associated habitat; material: faeces | place: China | collected 2012
GGCGGCGTTGCCCTGATCGGCATGACCCTTGTACCGCTGCTTTCCGGCCTGTTCGGATAATGACGGAGGGATAACCTATGCAAAGCATACTCGACAAGCTGGCGGAGTGGCTCAAAGAGCTGCTCATCAGCGGGATACTCGGTAATCTGTCGGGGATGTTTGACACGGTAAATACCAAAGTGGGCGAGATCGCCGGGGAGGTTGGCATGGAACGGCGGCGTTTTCAACCTCATCCGGTCTCTGTCTGAAACAGTCATTATCCCCATAGCCGGTATCATTTTAACCTTTGTGATGTGCTACGAGCTCATTCAGCTTGTGATCGAGAAGAACAACCTGCATGATGTAGACACATGGATTTTCTTCAAGTGGATATTCAAAACCTTTGTGGCCGTGTTCTTAGTCACCAACACCTGGAATATCGTTATGGCGATCTTTGATGTGGCCCAGAACGTGGTAAGCCAGAGCGGCGGTATCATCAGCGGCTCTACCAACATTGACCTCTCCACCGCTATTCCCGATATGGAAGCCCAGCTTGAGGCCATGGACTTAGGACCTCTTTTAGGGCTGTGGTTCCAGAGCATGGTGGTGGGGCTCACCATGAATATCCTCTCCATCTGTATCTTCCTGGTGGTCTATGGCCGTATGATCGAGATTTACCTTGTGACCTCCGTGGGGCCTATCCCCTTTGCTACCATGAGCAATCGGGAATGGTCCAGCGTGGGGCAGAACTGCTTAAAATCTCTGATTGCCTTAGGCTTCCAGGCGTTTCTCATTATGATATGCGTCGGCATCTATGCGGTCCTCATCCAGGAGATTTCCACCACCGACAACATATCCGCTGCCATCTGGGGCTGCATGGGATACACGGTCCTCTTATGCTTTACCCTCTTTAAGACTGGCAGCATGGCAAAGGGCATTTTCAGCGCCCATTAAAGGAGGTGTATGCTGATTGGCTTATGTGACCGTACCGAAAGACCTTTCTAAAATCAAGACAAAGGTATTTTTCGGACTGACGAAAAGGCAGCTTGTCTGCTTTACCCCGGCGGTGCTTTTAGGAGTGCCGCTTTTCTTTTTACTCAAAGAACCTGCCGGGAACTCCACGGCGACCCTGTGCATGATGATGGTTATGCTGCCGTTCTTTCTGCTTGCCATGTATGAGAAAAACGGACAGCCTTTAGAGGTGATCTTAAAGCAGATGATCGAAACAAAATTCATCCGCCCGAAGAACCGCCCCTATCAGACCAACAACTTCTACGAGGCCCTGGCAAGGCAGCGTGATCTGGAAATGGAGGTGAAACGGATTGTCCAAAACAGAAAATACGGTGAGAAAGGTAAAGCTCACCGCCAGAGAAAAAAAGGCCGTGGATAAGGCTATCCGGCAGGCTAAGGGGGATGGAAAACCCCACACCGCCCAGGACACTATCCCTTTTGAGGTGATGTACTCGGACGGTATCTGCAAACTGCCGGGCAAATCCTATTCCAAAAGTCTTGCATTTGACGATATAAATTACCAGCTCGCCCAGGCGGATGATAAGACAGCCACCTTTGAAAACCTGTGCGATCTGTATAACTACTTTGACGCCTCGGTGGGGGTACAGCTCTCCCTTGTGAGCCAGTATGTGGGCCGGGAGGAATTTGAACGCTCCATCGAGATCAGCGACCAGGGGGACAGCTTTGACAGTATCCGAAAGGAATATGCCCTCATGTTAAAGAACCAGCTCGCCCGCGGCAACAACGGCCTGGTGAAAAGCAAATATCTGACCCTCACCATCGAGGCGGAGGACTTAAAGGCGGCCAGGGCAAGGCTCTCCCGGATTGAGACGGATGTACTCAATCTCTTTAAGGTGATCGGTGCGTCGGCAAAACCGCTAAACGGCAAAGAACGCCTGCAGGTCCTTCACGGACTCATGCACCCGGACGGGGAGCCGTTCTCTTTTGAATGGGACTGGCTTCCTAAGACCGGCCTCTCTGTCAAGGATTATATCGCCCCGTCCTCATTCCAGTTTGGAAACACAAGAATGTTCCGCATGGGGAAGAAACTGGGTGCGGTCTCTTTCCTGCAAATCCTGGCGCCGGAACTCAATGACCGTATGCTGGCGGATTTCATGGAGGCACAGGACGGCCTCATGGTGACGCTGCATATTCGCAGTATCGACCACAACGAGGCCATAAAGACCATCAAGCGCAAGATCACCGATCTGGACGCCATGAAGATCGCCGAACAGAAAAAAGCGGTCCGGGCAGGTTATGACATGGACATCATCCCCTCTGATCTTGCCACCTATGGCGGCGAGGCAAAAAATCTTCTCCGTGACCTGCAGAGCAGAAATGAAAGGATGTTCCTGCTCACATTCCTAGTGGTGAACTTTGCGGATACCAGACAGAAACTTGAAAACAATGTATTCCAGTCGGCGGGCGTGGCTCAGAAATATAACTGTGCCCTGACCCGCCTTGATTTCTGCCAGGAACAGGGGCTTATGTCCTCTCTCCCTTTGGGACTGAACCAGGTAAATATCAAGCGGAGCCTCACCACTTCTAGCACCGCCATCTTCGTGCCGTTCACCACTCAGGAACTTTTTCAGGGTGGCGAGGCGTTGTACTACGGGCTCAATGCCCTTTCCGGCAACATGATTATGGCAGACAGAAAGCAGCTTAAAAATCCCAACGGCCTTATCTTGGGTACACCGGGCAGCGGCAAGTCCTTCTCCGCAAAGAGGGAGATCACCAATGTATTCCTGGTGGCGAGTAAGAAAGATACCATCATCATCTGCGACCCGGAGGCAGAATACACTCCGCTTGTGAACCGTCTGGGCGGGCAGGTGGTAAAGATTTCCCCTACAAGCAAAGACTTTGTGAACCCTATGGATTTGAACCTGAACTACTCCGAGGATGAAAGCCCCTTGGCCTTAAAGAGCGACTTCATCCTTTCCCTATGCGAGCTGATCGTGGGCGGCAAGGATGGATTGCAGCCTATTGAAAAGACCATCATTGACCGGGCCGTTACCACCGTGTACCGCGGGTATCTGGCTGACTCCAGACCGGAAAATATGCCTGTCCTCGGCGATCTCTATGAGGAAATCCAGAGACAGCCGGAGCTGGAGGCTGCCCGTATCGCCGCCGCCCTGGAGCTCTATGTGACAGGCAGCCTTAACATTTTCAACCACCGTACCAACGTGGATATTCAGAACCGTCTTGTGTGCTTTGACATTAAGGAACTGGGGAAACAGCTTAAAAAGCTGGGTATGCTCATCATCCAGGATCAGGTCTGGGGCAGAGTCACCGAAAACCGGGAACTGCACGCCAACACCTGGTTCTACTGTGACGAGTTCCATCTGCTCTTAAAGGAGGAACAGACCGCCGCCTACTCCGTGGAGATTTGGAAACGCTTTCGTAAATGGGGCGGTATTCCGACAGGCATAACGCAGAATGTCAAAGACCTGTTATCGTCAAGAGAGATTGAGAATATTTTTGAAAATTCCGATTTTATCTATATGCTCAATCAGGCAGGCGGCGACAGACAGATTTTAGCGAAGCAGCTTAATATATCCCCTCACCAATTATCGTATGTAACGCAGTCGGGCGAGGGCGAGGGACTTTTATTTTACGGAAATGTAATCATTCCGTTTGTAGACCGTTTCCCGAAAGACTTGAAGCTGTATTCGTATATGACGACGAAGCCGGAGGAAATACAGAAAGATGAATGATTTAACGCATTTAAGCCTGTTTACAGGTATAGGCGGAATAGACCTCGCCGCAGAAGCAGCGGGGTTTAAAACCGTCTGCCAATGTGAATGGGCGGATTTCCAGACTTCCATACTTGAAAAGCGGTGGCCTCGCGTGCCCCGATTTCGTGATATTACAACTCTAACAAAGGAGGTATTTTTTGAAAAAACAGGACGAAACAGCGTTACCCTCATTAGCGGCGGATTTCCCTGTCAGCCGTTTTCAAGCGCGGGGAAACAAAAAGGGTTTGAAGATACCCGCTACTTGTGGCCTGAAATGTGCCGCGTCATTACAGAGCTCAAGCCCCGCTGGGTGCTTGGCGAAAATGTTGCTGGGTTCATCAATATGGGGCTCGACAAAACGATTTTTGACTTGGAAAAAGCGGGCTACACTGTTCAAACATTCGTATTACCAGCTTGCGGTGTCGGCGCGTGGCATCAGCGCACAAGAACTTTTATCGTCGGCGTTGATGTTTCCCACTCCGCTTGCCTCCGACAACAACAAAAAGCAGACGGCGGCTGTAAATATGAATGTGTATCTTTCAGACAACGGGATATTTCGGAAGAAGAACAAAAACGGCGCAATCTGGAGCCTTCCGCTGTCGGCGGCGGTGTTCTATATGACGCCGGTAGCGTCGGACGGGATAAGGTCAAAATTTCCGCCGGAGGTAATGAGGAAAAGCAAGGACGGGGCGAACCTTGCGGCGCAGGTGATATTAGAGGAACAGCCGCAGTCGGAGACGGCGGCGCTCAATCCCGATTGGGTGGAATGGTTAATGGGGTTCCCGAAGCAATGGACGGATTTAAGTTGTGGGAACGGGAACCTGTCGGCGTTCCGCGTATAACGGACAGGACGGACGGCAGAGCCGACAGGCTAAAAGCCTTAGGTAATGCCGTATGTCCTCCGCAGGTGTTCCCTATACTTAAATTCATTTCAGATATTGAAACGGGAAGATGTAAGAAATATTGTGAGTTTGGAGGTGAGCAGATATAAGCAGAGAAAACAAGGATTTTCTTAACGGCAGCGGGTGCAAGGATTTTACGGCGTATGAAGCAATCAGGAATATAGAGCGCGCGGAACGCAAAAAGCTGATTGCCGATATTGCCGAGCTTGCCGCAAGACGCGGCTATGAGATTGTAAGCCCTATCCGATTAAAGGAATTAGAATAAAAAATGTCAGGAGGTATATATGTACAAAGATTACGATAATTACCGTACTTATGAAAATGACGATTTATCAGCCGGCGCCACACTTAAAGTTGAGCATACCATAATCGTTAATGAAACCGATATATTGAATTTGATTTCACAACCGCTTGAAAAAATACAGGCTATGCGTGATAATAACGTCAAAAAAGAAACAGCCGCCTTTGAAAAAGTACGGCAGTCAGCGCGGGATTGGGAAAAAAAAGCGGCAATTACAAGACAATTTGACAGGGCTATTGAGTATTTGCAAGTACCGGAGGTTTCGCATTCTTCAAATAAATGGGTAAACGACAGAGATTGTTATAACTACGATTGTACATCTATCAGTAATATGGTATATAAAATGACATACCGTATGTATGATTACACAAGCTGGCGTTCAGAAAAAACAAGACGCTGGGAAGTGAAATGGTCTATTGGCACAAATAGTCCAGTTGGTCATAATAACTGTATTGCAGAACAAGAACGCTCATTTAAGGATAAGGCGGAAGCGGAAAAATATATACAAGGCAGAATAAAAGCCTATTCACATTTATTCACGGAAATTTCCCCGCCAATTCCGAAAGAATATGAAAAATCCTTTATGGTACACGAACATCTTCTACCCGGATATGTTACAGAGAAAATGCAAAAAGCTCAGGAAGCGGCAAAGACGGAAAATATCAGCCGAAGCGCAGATAAAAAGCCGTCAATCCGCAAGGAGTTAAATTCCATTAAGGCGGCAGAGAAAAGCGTGCCGAAGCCGACGCAGACAAAAAAGCGCGATAATCTCGAACTTTAACAGCGGAGGTAATGAATGAAAGACAATGAATTTAAGGCGCGGAATAAGGACACGGATTTTTAAAAAAAGGTTGAAGCCGATACCGTTCTCGGACGGCAGAGCGCAAAAGGCAGCGCGAAGCCCTTTACTTCTTCAGAACATAATAGGTATCAGCAGAAATTTTTAGATACCGAAAAGCCGCTTGATACTTCTACCGTACAAAATCCGTCAGACAGTCAGGAAATATTAAAGCCTACCGAAAATAATACAGAACAGCAAGAGGACTTAGAGAATATTAACCTTGATAGTCAGCCGGATATACCATATTCCCCGCCGACAAACGAGCCGCCCAAAAGTGGCGGTTTTTCTAATGCCGTAACTACGGCGGCAAGAAATAAACGGTATCAGCGCAAATTTAATCAAAAGAAATTTGATGTTGATATTACTGAACATTCCGCAGATAGTACGGCGGAAGAAACGCAGCCGGATAGTGCCGAAGCCTTAAAAGATAACGGAAATTATGACTTTACCGAGCAAACACATAATCCTGATGAAGCGTTTGACCGTGTAAACGGCAATTCGGATTTTCAGCTCGGCGCGGATTCCGAAAAGGATTCCGCAGACGGCAATCCGAAGCAGCCGGATAAAAACCGAGCCTATCAGAAAAAGCGCGTCAAGACCGAAAAAACAGCAGAGTACAACATCAAAGAAGCGGTTGACGCAGGCGATACGGTTTTTGACAGAGTAACGGAAAAAGAGGATTTTGTTTTTGAAACGCGGGAAAGCAAGACGGAATTTTCATTCCGTCCGTCAGAGGATAAAACCGAAAAACAGACAGCCGGAAGCAAAAACCGCTTATATCAGGAAAAGCAATCCAAAACAGAGTCGGCGGAAAACGCCGATACTGTTTTAGATATTCCCGAAAAGGGCGATTTTCAGTTTAAGCGAGCGGAAAAGGCGCAGGCGAAAGCCGATAAGCTCAAAGGCAAGGCGGAAAAAGCACAAAACAAATTACCTCATAAGCGCAAGGTTAAAAAGCAGCGTGTTTATGATGAAAAGAAAAAGAAAGCTAAAACCCGTCTGAAATTTGAAAAAGAGATTAAGCCTCAATCCGATATATACCACCGTTCCCCTGTAAAAAATGCGGCGGATATGGCAGGTATGACCGTATTAAACAAGGCACATTCAAAAGTGAGCGAAACAGAACACGAAAATACAGGAATTGAAGCCGCGCATAAGACAGAACAGAAAGCCGAAAGCATTTTACGGTTTGGAAACCGTACAGGGCGTATGATTATACAAAACCGCAAAAACGCGCCGTATAAAAAAGCGGCGCGTCTGCAATTCAGAGCAGAGAAAGCGGAAGCAAAGGCCTTTGTTCAAAAAACACTTGCGGATAATCCCGATTTCAAGAAAAAATCAGCTTTGAGGAAATTTTTTCAGAAAAAGCAGATTAAGAAAAAATACCAGCAGGCGAAGCGCGCCGAACAGAACGCTAAAAAGGCAAAACGAGCCGCAAAGACCACAAAGGACGTTACGGTGTACGTTGTTGAATTTATAAAGCGTCATAAAAAGGTATTCGGCGTCATTCTTGCTATTGCTTTAATAATTGCTTGGATAGCAACTACAATTTCATCTTGCGCGGTTATGGGTACAACGGGCTTTAACTCAATTATGGTATCGTCATACTTTGCGGAGGACGAAGATATATACGCGGCGGAAAACTATTACAAAGACCTTGAAAGCGGTTTACAAAGTGAGATAAACAATATTGAACGCGATTACGGAGGTTATGACGAATACAATTACGATTTGGCGCAGATAGGCCATAATCCGTATGAGCTCATTTCCTACCTCACGGCGTTGTATATGGATTTCACTTTTGATGATGTAAAACAGCCGCTTGATGATTTGTTTGAACAGCAGTATATATTAACGCTTACATCTCAGACGGAAACAAGGACGGACGACGAGGGCAACGACAAGGAATATAAAATACTCAATGTTACGCTTGTAAACAAGAATATTACTATGCTTACAAATACGAACCTTACGGACGACCAGCGGGAATTATACGGTATATATCTTGAAAGCAAGGGCAACCGCGATTATTTATTTGCGGACGATATTTATTCTAATCCGGCAGCGCCGCCGAGTTATACCATACCCGGCGAAGCATTAAACGACGCTACATTCCGACGTCTTATAACGGAAGCCGAAAAATACTTAGGTTATCCGTATGTATGGGGCGGTTCTTCACCGTCAACGAGTTTTGATTGCAGCGGTTTTGTATGCTGGGTATATCAGGCGTCAGGCGTATATCCTCTATCCCGTACAACAGCGCAGGGTATTTTTAATCAATGCGCGGTTGTGTCAAGAGCGGACGCAAAACCCGGCGACATTATATTTTTTACAGGCACATATAACGCGGGCGAGCCTGTAACCCACGTCGGAATATTTGTCGGTAACGGTATGATGATACATTGCGGCAACCCTATTCAGTACGCGAGTATTGATAGTTCCTATTGGAGTTCGCATTTTTACGCCTTTGGCAGACTTGGGGGCGGTTGATATGCGTTATCTTTACAGTTGGAGCGGTGGCAAGGACAGTACGGCGGCAATAATACTTAGTCATATTCATAACTTGCCGCCGTCAACCGTCATTTTCAGCGAGGTAATGTTTGATAAGAAACGCGGTATTTCAGGCGAATTACCCGAACATATAGACTTTATCAAAAACAGAGCTATTCCCGTTTTTGAAGAATGGGGTTATACGGTTGAAATATTACACGCGACAAAAGATTATTTAGATTGTTTTCATCAGATAATCACAAAATCTAAAAATCCGTTAAGAAATGGAAGAAAAAGCGGTTTTCCGATAGGTGGAATGTGTACAATTAACAGCCGTATAAAAATAAAAGCAATTCAGGATTATTTGAAAAATGTAAATGGCGGATTTGTACAATATGTCGGAATAGCCGCAGACGAACCGGCGAGGCTTACAAGGCTTGACGGTACAAATAAAATATCATTACTTGCCGAATATGGCTATACTGAACAAATGGCTTATGATTTATGCAGCAAGTATGATTTGCTGTCCCCAATATATAAGTATCACAAAAGGGGCGGTTGTTGGTTCTGTCCTAACGCGACTTACGGCGAGTTTGCATATTTGAAGCAATACCACCCTGACCTATGGAATGAGCTTGAAATATTATCAAAGGACAAAAACCTTGCAAGTCAAAAGTTCAAATATGGGAATACATTTTCCGAAGTCGATAAAAAGATTGATGAATTTATCGCAAAACAAAAAATTTAATTTTATGGAGGTATTTTAATTATGGCAACACTTGAAAAAATCGAAAAGGATATTATAAGGACAAAAGCAAAGATAAGCGAGTATCAGCAAAAATTACGCAATCTTGAAGCGCAGAAAGTCGAAGCCGAGAATTTGCAGATTGTAAATCTCGTTAAGGCTGTTAAACTTAGCACTCCCCAGCTTACCGTACTTTTAAGCGCGTATGCAAAGGGTGATGTTCTTCTTCCCGACGAGTACGAGGAGGAATTAAAGGCTATTGAGGAAAACGAGCAGCAGGAGGACGGCACGAATGAAGAATAAAATTATTGCGATATTATCAGCAGCTTTATTATGCTTTGGCGGAATGTGCGGAATAACCGCACACGCAAACTATGACAGTACAGCAGCAGCGCCGGCGGCAACGGAAACGCCGAAGCCGGCGCGTACCATATCAACAGCGGGCGCGGGGCACGTTGTAGACAACATTTCCGACAGTGATAAATTGCAGTTTATAAGCGTAACCGCAAAGGACGGCAGCGTATTTTTTATCGTTATCGACAAGCAGAATGTAAACGATAATGTGTATTTCTTGAATAAGGTTGATATATCCGACCTTGAAGCGCTTGCAAAGGAAAACAGCGCGGCAGTACCCGCAGCAGTAAAAGCAAGCCCTACACCGCAGGCGCAGGCGTCGCCGTCGGCGGAGCCGGACGGTAAGACGAAAACCGCGCCGAAAACCGATAAATCAAAGTCAGGCAATTCAAGTATAATGCTTATTCTGATTGCGATTATAGGTATAGGCGGTCTTGGCGCGTACTATTTCAAGGTTTATCTTCCAAAAAAGAATATGGAAAACGCCCCCGATTTGGAAGATTTTGAATTTACCGACGGCGAGGACGAGGAAACCGAAAACGAGGACGATACATATACAGAAGATGAATAAAATATATTGCAATATTACTTTGTTTATGATATAATATTTATTCAAGAAATTTTATACTTACTAACAAGTAGAAAGGAGATTGTATATGAGTAAGGTTGATGAATATACAGGTAATGGAATGATTGTAGTTAGTGATGGTGAAGTTTGGGCGGTAGATGATAGCGGACTACCTGATGTAATAGGAGAAATAGGACGTGTTGAATTATCCATAGAAATGCCAGAAAACTTAATTGGCATATATCGAGTTGAGCATATAATGTTATTTGATGAAGATGATGAGGAATTATATGACGACCAAACATTAGTGGATAATACGGAATACCATTCAGAAAGAGCGTTAGTAAAAGCAGTTGCAAAAAAATACGGTATTTCAGAGGATATTATAACTGTTTTATAAAGGATAATATACAACCACAAAAACAGCACTCATTGTTGGGTGCTGTTTTTGTATGTAAAAATAAAGGAGGAATGATTAAATAAATGAAATTAGTAATTGCGGAAAAGCCGTCGGCAGCCCAGAGCTACGCAAAGGCTTTGAACATAACCGCTAAGAAAAGCGGATATTTTGAGGGAAACGGATATATCATTACTTGGTGTATCGGACATCTTGCAGGCTTGGCGGACGCAGCGGCGTATGATGAAAAATACGCGGTATGGAAATATGAGGATTTACCTATCCTACCTGAAAAATGGCAGTTTGCCATAAACAAGGGCAAGGAAAATCAGTATAAGGTTGTCAGCGGTTTAATGAACCGAAACGACATAACCGAGATTATAAACGGGTGCGACGCAGGACGCGAGGGCGAATTGATTTTCAGATTTGTATATAATATGTGTGGCTGCAAAAAGCCGTACTTCCGTTTATGGATTTCCTCAATGGAAGAAAGCGCAATCCGCGAGGGATTTAATAACCTCAAAGACGGACGCGAGTATGATAATCTTTATAATTCCGCGTTATGCCGCGCAAAAGCTGATTGGATTATCGGTATAAACGCAACAAGACTGTTTACATCACTGTATAGAAAGCATTTGAATATAGGACGCGTTCAGACGCCTACCCTTGCTATGATAGCAGAACGGGACAGCAAAATTTCAATGTTCAGGAAAGAAAAATATTATACCGTTGAAATTGACGGCGGCAATATTAAGGCTGTAAGCGATAAGATTTCCGACAAAGACGAAGCGCAGAATTTACAAGCGGCTTGCCACGAAAGGCAGGCCGTTTGTATTTCCGCTGTTAAAGAGAAAAAGAAAACAGGCGCGCCGAAACTGTTTGACCTCACAACATTACAGCGCGAAGCAAACCGAATATTCGGATATACGGCGAAACAGACGCTTGACTATGCTCAATCGCTTTATGAAAAGAAGCTGATTACATATCCGAGAACCGACAGCCGATATTTAACGGACGATATGCACAATACTGTTATTAAAATCGTTCATATAGCGTCAAAATTCGCGCCGTTCTCAAACTGTACGGATTTTAAGCCTGATACATTCTGCTTATTCAATAATGAAAAGGTATCAGACCACCACGCTATTATTCCGACGGCAGAAATTGAAAATATCAGCTTGGCGGAAATACCAAACGGCGAAAGTAATATACTTCACCTTATTATGTGCAAGCTGTTATGTGCGGTTAATTCCCCGTATGAGTATGAAACGATTACCGCAGTTTTGGAGTGCGGCGGCGTACAGTTTACGGCAAAGGGTAAAATCATTTTATTTGAGGGCTGGAAAAATATCGAACAGCTTTTTAAAAGATATATTCATTCGGACACAGACCGCGCCGAAGATGTATTTTGTATTACAAAAGGCGAAACCGTTACCGTTTCATCAGAAGTCAAAGAGGGTTATACCTCACCGCCGAAAGCGTTTACGGAGGACACTCTATTATCATCAATGGAAACGGCAGGAGCCGCCGAAACAACGGACGAAGCGGAACGCAAGGGCTTGGGAACGCCGGCGACAAGAGCGGCAATTATAGAAAAGCTGGTACAGACAGGTTTTGCAGAGCGTAAGGGCAAGTCTATTGTTGCAACTCATAACGGTATAAGTCTTGTCAGCGTTCTTCCCGAAAAGCTCACATCACCTATTCTAACGTCCGATTGGGAAAATAACCTTGCCGAGATTGCAAAGGGCAATTATCCGCCGGAGCAGTTTATGAAAGGAATTGAGGATTTGACAAGGGAGCTTGTAACCACATATTCATTCATCACAGACGAGGACAGAGCGATATTCCGCGCGCCGCGTGAGGTTATCGGTATATGTCCCCGCTGCGGTTCGGACGTACACGAAAGCAAAAATAACTTTTATTGCGCTAATAAAAGCTGTAAATTCGTTATGTGGAAAAATGACAGGTTTTTCACAAGCAAGCGAAAAGAGATTACAAAGAAAATGGCGTCTGATTTGCTCGCAAAAGGCAGAACAAAGGTAAAAGGCTTGTATTCCGAGAAAAAGGATAAGACCTATGACGCGGACGTGGTTTTAATCGACAGCAACGATAAGTATGTACATTTCAGGCTGGATTTTGACGGAAAGTGAGGTTGATATATGGCAGATACAGAAGGCACACCAGATTTTCACTTGGCCGCTTATGTTACCAATCTTGGAAAATATAACGAGGGATATTTAGTAGGCGAATGGGTGAAGTTCCCTGTTACTCCTGATGAAATGCAAGATGTATTTAGGCGTATAGGTATAGGCGGAAAAGATGTATTCGGTTCGCCGTATGAGGAATGGTTTATTACAGACTATGATTGTTATATTGACGGGATATATGATATGTTGAGCGAATATGAGAGCCTTGACGAATTAAATTATCTCGCAGACAAATTAGATGAAATGTCGGACGCGGAAGTACAGCATTTTAAGGCTATCGTTAAAATGGGCGAACATTCAGACAGTGTACAGGATTTGATAAATCTAACTGAAAATCTTGATTGCTACGAAATATATCCAGATATTACAGACGAGTATGATTTGGGATATTACCTTATCAATGAATTGGGCTGTTATGATATGAACACACTGAAAGCATTGGAAAATTACATTGATTATAAGGAGTATGGAGATGATACTGCGCTGAATGAAAACGGTGTATTTACGGATTACGGTTATGTTGTGTGTAATCAAAGTGATTTTAAAGAGATATACAACGGCAGCCGTGATGATATTCCTGACGAATACCGTATAAGCTCTATACCCGATATTGAAGCTGAACAGAAAGACGCTGTAAAAACAGAAGAAAAAAAGCCGTCAATTCGTCATCCAATATGAGCCATGAAATTAAAACACCGTTGAATGCTCTTTCCGGGTTTGCGG
>OGZX01002782.1_pt1 | contig 13248 bp, 9 predicted proteins | sample 1576881 | NCBI WGS metagenome assembly OGZX01 (sample SAMEA3541542, study PRJEB24748) | human gut metagenome | biome: human gut; feature: human-associated habitat; material: faeces | place: China | collected 2012
GGCTTGCCCCCTCTGTGTACCGGGCTTCCATTTGGGCATAATAGTGGTTAGGCGGATTGCTTCGGCATCGAGCAACGGGTCAACACCGTGGAGTACTTTTGGGCTGACGATGTCTCCTTCCGCACTGACAACGAACTGTATAGTAACTCTTCCTTGTGTTCCCGCCTTTTGCGCTTCTACCGGATACTGGATATTCTTACTTATAAAGTCCATCAGTTTGGGCATGCCACCGGGAAACTCCGGCATCACCTCTGCTACCTCGAAGATTGTTTCACCTGTCTCCGTCCTTGTCGCTACGGCATGCTGAACCGGTTCTTCATCACCCATCAACCGGAACATTACCGGTATGGTATACTTCACCCGCACTGCCTGTCCGCGCTGGATGCCGGGTTTCCACTTCGGCATGGCATTTACTACCCGGATGGCTTCTTTGTCCAAGTCGGGATCGGCGCCTCGAAGGATTTTCGCGTTGCTGATAGTCCCGTCCTTTTCTACTACGAATTGTACGGTCACCCGTCCTTGCGTACCGTTCTCATGGGCAATTGCCGGATATTGAATGTTTTCGCTCAGATACTTCATCAGCCCGGACATACCGCCGTCTGCAAACTCCGGCATGTGCTCCACTACTTCAAAGATGATATTTTCATCATCGATGAGGGAGTCTTTTGCTATCTTGGCAGGCTGTGCAGGTGTCTCGAAGGCGATTGGAGCTATCTCCGTAGTTTTAGGAGTTTCCACAGCCTCTATGACTTCCGATGCAATTTTCTTAGTAGTTCGCGCCACTGCTTCGATGTTGCTGATAATCATAAGCAAGGCTGCCAGAGGAAGGAACATCAGGTATTTGGTCCTTCCTATTTCTTTTGTTCTCTTTTTGTTCATCATTTTGATGCGTTTTTTTAAAGGTAAAACATTGAAACTGTTATAGATAGTTGCTGCAGCCTTATGGTGTGAAAGCCCTAACAGATGGTACTGGTAGGTTTTGGAATCATAGCCGTTTTCCAATACGCGGGCATCGGCCATATATTCCAGGTTGGTACGGATTTCCCGTTTCATGAGCCAGGCAAAAGGATTGAACCAGCATAGCGTGCACGCCAATTCGCTGATGATGACATCAATGGAGTGCCACTGCCGGACATGTGTCTGTTCGTGAGTCAATATCTCGTTAAATTCTTCTTCGGTATGCGAGGCGGGATGGATGAAAATCCAGCGGAAGAAAGAAAAAGGACCGTCTGCCCGGGGGAGCAGATGAATGGTCGAATCGCCTATTTGTATTTTGCGACACCGGCAAGCCAGTCGGATAATGCCTGCCAGTTGTAGCACGAAGCGCACGGCGAGCAGGGCTACGATTATCCAATAAGCAATAGTTGCATATTCAAGGATAAGACTTTTCCAGTCGGTTGTGGCAGCTTCGGGAGTTATCGTGAATTCCGGCAGTACGACACTGGCATAAAGGTCTGCCATTGCTACCATCGGCTCTTGTGCCGTTATCCATGTCTGTATATTCAGCAACGGAACGGCGGCGGAGATGGCGAAGAAGCAGAGCATAGCCGTCCTGCGCCAGCCAAAGAACGTGTCTTTGTAGAAGAATAGCCGATAGAACGCATAGAACAGTGCTATCGCTACATTCACTTTTAGAAAATAGGCTAACATAACTTTTTATTTAAAATTTCTGATTTCTGATTTCTGATTTCAGTGACATCCTTCTGCATAGCATAAATCTGAAATCATAAATCTGAAATCTTTTCATTCTTTTCCTTTCTCTATCATGTCTATAATATCCTTCAGGTCATTGGTCGAAATCTTTTGCTCCTTGGCAAAGAAAGAAACCATTTCCTTATACGAGTTTTCAAAATAGTTGCGTACAAAGCCGCTCATGAAAGTGCGTTTGTATTCACTTTCGCGAATCAGCGGGGTGTACTGATAAGTGTTTCCTACGCGGGCGGCACTGACGTATTGTTTACGTTCCAGGTTCTTCACGATGGATGCTACGGTAGTGTAGGGGGGCGCCGGTTTTGAGTACTTGGCAACAATGTCTTTCACGAAGCAGCTGCCCAGCTCCCAGATGTACAACATCACTTCTTCTTCTTGTATTGTTAATTTTTCCATGGATAAAGTATTTAAATGAATTCAATGCAAAGCTACGAATAATTCGTAATTAAGCAAGAAACAGTGGGTTAATTATTCTAAATGAAAGAACATACTGCTTGTTGCCCTTCTTTTGATTAATATTAGCTATATTTGTTACATATTTATTTACTTTAAACATAACAGAACATGAAGGCAGTTAAATCGTTGTTGTTAGGCATGTGCCTTGTGCTGGGCGCATGTACAACTCAGACTTCTACCGTGCAGACGACGGAGAAGGGGACCCAATGGGAGTGGAAAGACGGAACTATCGTTGTTAAGTCTCCCGAGCGTCCGGCTGGGCAGAAAAGTGTATTGGGACTGACCACTCCGAAGATGGAAGTAGTCCGCGTAGGATTTATAGGACTTGGAATGCGTGGTCCCGGAGCTGTGGAACGCTTCACTTATATTCCCGGAACGCAGGTGGTGGCCCTTTGCGACTATGAACAGTCGCGTGCGGAGAAATGCCAGGAACTCCTGAAGAAAGCATCTATGCCGAAAGCTGCTGTTTATTCCGGCGAAAAGGGATATGAAGAGCTTTGCAAGCGCGATGATATAGACCTGGTTTATATTGCCGCCGACTGGTTGCACCACTTCCCCGCAGCCAAATGTGCGTTGGAGAACGGAAAGAATGTAGCGATAGAAGTTCCTTCCGCCATGAACCTGCAAGAGTGCTGGGCTCTGATCAATCTAAGCGAAACTACCCGTAAGCACTGCTTCATCCTGGAGAACTGCTGCTATGACTGGTTCGAAATGAATACGTTGAACATGGCGCAACAAGGTGTGTTCGGTGAAGTGATCCGTGCACAGGGAGCTTATATCCATAACCTGAGCCCGTTCTGGGATCATTATTGGAAGAATGGCGAGAACGATAAACTGGGATGGCGTCTGGACTATAACATGAAGCATCGCGGTGACGTATATGCCACTCATGGCCTTGGTCCCGTAGCGCAAGCTCTTGACATACACCGTGGCGACCGTATGGCAACTTTGGTTGCTATGGATACCAAATCAGTGATCGGTAAAGAACTGGTAGAGAAGAGAACCGGCGAAGAGTGCAAAGAGTTCCGTAACGGCGACCATACCACCACGCTGATTCGCACTGCTAATGGTAAGGTGATTGAGATTCAGCACAACGTAATGACTCCGCAACCTTACAACCGCTTGTACCAGCTCACAGGTACCAAAGGCTTTGCCAATAAATATCCGGTCGAAGGATATGCCCTCGATGCCGAGCAGTTGACTGCTTCCGGTGTGCAGCCCAAGATTGACGATTTGAACTCACATGGTTTCTTGCCGGAAGCCGAAATGGCAGCGCTTGTAGAGAAATACCAGCATCCCATCTTGAAGAAGTATGGTGAAATGGCGAAAGAAGTAGGTGGTCATGGCGGTATGGACTTCGTGATGGATAGCCGTCTGGTATATTGCTTGCAGAACGGATTACCTTTGGATATGGATGTCTACGACCTGGCAGAATGGTGTTGCCTGGCAGAATTGGGAGAACTTTCTATGGATAATGGCTGTGCTGCCGTTGCATTCCCCGACTTCACCCGTGGTGAATGGAATGTAGTGAAAGGCTATAAGCATGCTTTTGCCACTCCCGAGGAAGAAAGTGCCAGCATGGAAAAAGCTCAGGCATTTACTGCCAAGCTGAAAGAGCAGGGCGCTAAGGAGTGGGAATAGATTGGTAGTTAGTAGAAAGTAGTTGGTAGTTAGTAGGAGATACTCTGCATTATATAAGCAGAACTATTCTACTAACTACCAACTACTTTCTACTAACTACTAACCACCAACTACTTCCTCGCCACTTTCAGCAACTCTTCCTTCATCTTCTCCACTCCCGGGAATCCGGTAGCTCTGAAGGTGGTGTTTCCCTCTTTGTCGATGACCATATAGGTGGGCACGCCCTCTATATGGAAAGCATCCCGCCAGTATCCCCATTGGGCATCGGTCACGCGGTAGTGTTCGCCGTGGATGTCGGGAACCATGTTCTCCCAGGTTTTTAGCGGAGAGGTTTCACCGGTGAGGTACAGGTAAACGATATTCTTGTCCTTCAATTCCTCTTTCATCGGGAGCATGGTTTTGTTTGCCATGCGGCATGGGCCGCACCAGGTAGCCCAGAAGTCAACCAGCACAGCTTTTCCTTTGTACTTGCCGATGATGGAAGCAAACAAATCCTCATTGCTGACGTTGGCATCCACTTCATTAATGGTATAGCCGGTCTTCTTTTTGTTGGCTTCAATCTGTGCCAGCAGTTCGTCGTTGGCTGCGGTCAGCATTTCGCGGTAGGCGGCGGGTAGTGTTGCAACGGTAGCTTTCTGCTCGTCGGTCAGCGGGGTGAAGTTCTTTATATTCCGGTAAAGAGAGGCATTGCGGGCTATATCGAAGAAGATGCCTTTGTCCGTTCCCCATGCTTTGGCAAGTTCTTCGCTCTTGCCGATGTTTATCGCAGCCATATTCACGTATTGGTTGGATAGGATGGCTTGCGGAACATTCAGTATGGCAAGGTCGGCATCGGAAATGTAATCGGCGGGCATTTTCTTTCTCAGTTCCATATAGTAGTCAGTTGCCTTCTCTCTTTCTATGCGGTTGGCGCGCAGGGCAGCCGAGGTCAGCAGGTTTGGAATAGAACCTAATATGCTATTCGCGCTCAGCTTGTTGCCGATGGAGAGCAACTGGCGGGTAGGGGTGCTGCAAGGCAGTTTGTCGATGGTGGCTTGCACTTCGTCGGATATCTGGAGCACATAGTCTTTGGCGGAATCAAGATCTTTGTCATCAAATACAGTGATATCTTTAAACAGCTTTTCTTGTGTATTGACGTCGCCCAGTTCGCGGTTCATCTCTTGTGCCACCACTTGCAGCGGACCGTTGATGTAGGCGAGTTCTCCGTACGGTTTATCCTGCTTGTGGAACTTGGAATCGCGGCGGGACATTTCGCGCAGGTTCACATAAAGCTCTGTGGTCTTGCCCGGTTCCATAAAGAACAGCACCTCATCCCCACCTATATATAGAGAGCAGGGCGTAGTACCGACCAATGCCGCTTCTGTAGAGAAGCTGCCGTCGGGTTGGATGTCGAGTACGATTTCCGAAAGGTCTCCTTTTGCACTTTCCCAAAGAACGATTTCGGAAGGCAGACCCATATTGGGACGGAAGTCCAGTAACTTTCCCTTCACCGTAGCTTTTCCGTATTGAATCACCGGTTCGGGCAGTTCGGTGCTTGCATCGGCTTTGTGCACTACGGCTTCTTGGGGGAGCAACAGCATCGGCAACTTCTTGCCTTTCAGTTCTATGCCCCAGATGCTGAATCCGTTCTCCACCTTCTCTCCCTCGGTAAAGTCGATGGAAGTGGCGTTGGCAGAGAGGGGCGGGAATACGAGTTGGAACTCGGCTTCGCCCGATTCCGGCATCCAGAATTCCTTACCCGGAGTGATGCCTATGCCCGAACGTAGCTGGTAAGTTTCTCCGTTGTTATCTTTCAGATAGCTTTCGGGAGCTATTTGTATCCAGTTATGGGGGCGGTACTTGGCGTAGACGTGCAGCACGGTGGCTGTGTCGCTCATTACTACTTTACTTACTTCGATGGAAGTCGTGTTTCTTACGCAGAACGGCGGACGGTCAATCACCCGCTCTTTGGCTTGCAGCGTGCTGCCGATGCATAGCAGCAGGCTTGCGATGAGTAAATGGAAGTGTCTCATATAAGATTGTTTTCATCAAAGATACGAAAGTCTCGTAAATCGGCAAGCCTTGGCGAGTTAATTGATGTAAAACATCTTATGTTTCTTGTATTCCTCAATCACATGCTTTCTGCTCTTCAATATCTGCCACCTGTACACCAGGCAGGTTGTGATGAAGTAAATCCCCGTTTGCAACCACAGGGCGCGGTACTCAAAGGAAACCTCGTTGAGTGTAGCATTCATACTGTTGATGCGTACATACCCGTTGATGCCGAAAGTGGAAGGGAAGAGGTACGAGAAGTATTTCCAGAAAGCAGGCATGGCAGCCCCCGGCCATGAGATACCGGAAAGAAACAGCAGCGGAACGGAAGTGAACACAAACAGCAGCATACACGTCTCCCGGTTGCGGATGGCGATGGAAGCCGTCATGGCAAAGAAGATGCAAGCCATCAGATAGGGTAGGGTGAACAGCCCTAATACATCGGGAAGTGCTATCTGGTTGAGGCTGAACAGCCAGGGAACTACACACAGGATATACACCGATACCAGCGAATAAACCATGAAGTAACTCAATCCTTTTCCCAACACAATGCGCAGTGTGCCGTTGTAGTGCCGGTTGATGGGCACCAGATCCTTGAAACGGTTGTGCTCGCGCGCCGTTCCTACGGACAGACCGATGCCCAGCAGCAGTGTCTGCTGGATAATCAGCACCAGCACGGCAGGTATCAGGAACGCGGCAAAGCCATTGGTAGGATTATAGAGCGCTACGTCTTCATATTCTATCGGATAAGCCGTAATCTCGTCCTGGCGGTCGGTGGTATTGCCTGCCCGTTCCATTTTGATATCCGCATTCATGTCCAGGGATACGTTCGTATTGGTATTCAACAGGGACTTGTAGTACAGCAATCCGCTCATATCGCAATAGAGGCTGACTTGCGTCTGCTTGCCGCGGGCTATGTCCTCACTGAAACTCGAGGGAATGTAGATGATGCCGTATGCCTTCCGGTCCTTCAGCATCAGTTTGGCCTCTTCCATATCGGCGCAATAGGTCACGATGTTCACCTCTGAACTGGCATCCACTTTCCGCAGATACTCGCGGCTCAGCGAGGAACGCGAATTATCCACCGCCACGGCAGGCACCTCGCGGATGGTCTCGTTGGTGTAGATAAAGGAGTATATCAGCGGATAGACCAGCGGAACGAGCACAAAGAAGATGAGCACGCCCTGGTCGCGGAAGGTCGTGCGGAACTCCTGTCTCCATATATAGAACAAGTCGTATATACCTTGTACAACTTTCTGTTTGAACGTCAACTCTTTCATCACGGCATGTATTTATAATAAATCAATGCTTCCTTCAGCCGGTGGGCAATGAGGAAGGGAAGCATCATGAAAATAAGCAGCGCCACGTAGTTCACCCACGAATAGATCATAGGATAGCCGTTCAAGGCCTGGTCTACGTAAATCAGGAAGTAGTGGCGCAGCGGGAACAAGTTTGCCAATGCCTGCAACACCGGGTGCATGGCCATGGCGGGGAACGACAGTCCGCACATCGAGAAGGAGAGCACGCCCCACAGGGAAGCGAAGCTGAGTCCCAGTCGCAGCGTAGGCAGCGTACCTATCATCAGTATTCCCATGCCCTGCGATGCCAACACCAGGCAAAGGGTGGCAAGGAGCATCGGCACGATGCCGCTGTTGCAGGGGAAGTGCAGAAAACCATAGAGATACACATTATATAATATACCCATCAGGAAGAAGATAGCCGTATGCGGCAGCAACTTTCCGGCAAGGGATATCCAGATGGAGTTGTTGCCGCTGCGCAGCCATTCGCGTGCGGTGCGGTCTTTTATCTCTACACCGATGGAGTAGACGGTAATCATGAAGATAAGCAGCATCAGCACGCCCGGTGCAAAAGTGTTGCACAGGTACACCGAGTAGTTCAGCCACGGATTGTTGAGCGGATGAGTGTCGATGACAATAGGTTGCAGGAACGCCATTGCCTGGTCCTCGGTAGCGCCTTTGGCGTAGAGCGAGCTGCGGGCGGCGGCACCTGCTGCGAGTTCGCTCATCATCTTCATGTCCTTGTACAGCAGGGAGCCGGCGATGAGCAGGGTGTTGTTGGTGTAGAACGACAGTTTGGGCTGCCGCTGCGCCTGTGCTTTGGCGGAAGTGCCCTGGGGGATGTAGTAGAAACCGTAAATCTCTCCCCGTTGCATGGCGGTGCGTGCCTCGCTCACGGTGGGGTAGTGGGCAATGACGGAGGTCTGCTCAAAGGCGTCCAGGTTGCGCACCAACTGGCGGGAGGTGCTGCTCATGTCCTGGTCTACCACGCCTACGGGCATATTGGTAGGCAGCCCGGAGTCCATCAGCGTGGTGAAGAATATGTAGCAGAACAACGGCGCTATCACCATGCAGAACAGATATAGCGGACGGGAGACGAGACGGCGGCATTCGCGCTTCATCACGTTCCATAGGGCTATATGTTTCTTGTCTCTTTCCATCATTTTTTAAGTATCACACTCATTCCGGGTCTTAATCCTTCCACCTTTTCTTGTGGCGATGCTTTTACTTCAAACGTTTTCAGGTCGAACTGTCCGGTGGTCTTGGTGGCCTTCCAGGCGGCGTATGTGCCGAGGTCCTTCATATAATATACCTTCAACCGGATGTTCTTGTCCAGCGCAGGGGCGTAAGCCTCGAACTCCGTACCCATGCCTAGGTCTTGCAGCAGGTCCTCGCGCACGTTGAAGGTCACCCACATGTCATCCAGAACGGAGATGTTCATAATGGGGGCGCCTGTGCCGACCAGTTCGCCTACTTTCGGGAAAATCTCGGATACCTCGCCTGCAGTCTGTGCCGTGAGATAAGTTTCTTTGATGTACGACTCCACTTCGGCCACGGCTCCTCTGGCACGTTCTACCATTGCGGCGGCAGCGGCTTTGTCTTCGCGTTCCGCACCGTTCTTCGCCATGTCGTATTGTGCCTTGGCGGCTTTTTCGGTAGCTATGGCGGCATCGCGCTGGGCGGTTACTTCATCCAGCTTTTGGGCAGTCATCACACCCTGGTCGTGCAGGTTCTTCACCCGCTTGTACGACTTCTCGGCAATCTCTACTCCGGCTTGTGCCTTCTGCCACATCTCGTAGGCGGCCCGTATCTTTTCCTCGCGGGCACCCTTCAGTGCTTTATCGTTCTGTGCCTGCGCAGCAAGTTCGGCAGCACGTGCCTGTTCCAGTTTGGCCTGTACATCCGGGGCTTCCAGTATGGCAAGCGTGTCTCCGGCTTTTACGCTTTGTCCCTCTTTCACGCGGAATTCCAGAATACGCCCCGGCACTTTGCTCGATACCCGGTACTCCGTTACTTCTGCCTGTCCCTGCACAATCTCCGGCCCCTTGCGAAGCATGAAGAATCCTACAAGGGCAACTACAGCAATCACCCCCGTCAGTGTGAGGAATGCCAATAGCATGTTACTGTTCTGTGATTTAGTATCCATCGTTTTATCTTTTAATTTTCAATTCTCAATTTTCAATTCCCAATTCTCCCGTTGCCTTCTTCAGATAGATTTCCGTCAGCTTCACGTCAATCTGTGCATCTATCTTTTCCGATTGCGCGGATAGCCAGGCGGTATGCGCTTCGAGCACGTTGCTTGCCGGAATGACGCCTTCCTCAAATCCGAGTGTGGCATATCGCAGGTTCTCATCTGCTTTCTCCCGGTTCTTTTCGGCCATAGCCAACTTCTTCGCCGCCTCGTTCACCTTGAAGGCGGACTGGCTGACCTGCAGTTCGATCTTCTCCTTAGCATCGTCCAACTGATACTGGGCTATGCGTGCTTCGGACTTTGCCGCCTTTACCTTGTAGCTTCCTTCGCCCCAGTGCCAGACCGGAACCGATACCATGACGCCTACGCTCCACATCCCCTTGAATTTCTTCTCGAAGCTGTTGAAAGTCGAAGGGTTCGTTGCCATATAGCTGCCCATCATGGCAACGGACGGCAGGAATTCCGACCGGACAACGTTTACTTTCTGCTTATAAATCTGTGTGGCAAGTTCCAGGCTGCGTACTTCCGGGCGGGTGGCATACACACTGTTGAGGTCGATGGCGTTGGTAGCCACTGCCACGGGTGCCAGGTCTTCTGCCTTTTCATCTTCCAGGGTGATGGGGGAGGAGAGGTCGAGTCCGCACAGCTGGCATAGCAACATCCGGGCAAGGCTCAGTCCGTCGTCCACTTTCGTCAGCGTCATTTCCGCCTCGTTCACTTTTACTTTGACGGACAGCCCGTCGGCTTTGGTGGCAACGCCTTCGGCTATCATCTTGTCTATATCGCTGTCCAGCTTTTGCAACAGCTCCAGATAGCCTTCCGCCAGCTTCTTCTTGTTGGCAAGGGATACTACCTGCCAGTAGGCCTGGTCGGTGCTCAGTATCACTTCCTGTATCCCGGTGTTGTGCTGCTGGCGTGCCAGTTCCTCGGCATATTTAGTGATTTTATTGTACGCGCGAATCTTGCCGCCCATATATAATGGTTGCGTCAGGGTAAGTGCCCCTGCGTACATATTGCGGGTATCTGTGCGGAAAGCATCTACCAGCGCACTGCCGGCGCCATCCAGCGCTCCCACCAGGCTCTGTCCCAGTGCGGGAAGCTGTCCGGCTATTTCGGGATGTAGCTGCGCAATGACTTGTGCCGCCTCTTGCAAGGGTCCGCTGAGGCTTGTTCCCAACCCTGACAATGCCTCTTTCTGGGCATCGCTCAGTATGGATAACTCTTTTTGGCTGCGCATATATCCGCCGCTTGCCGAGATGTCTGGAAGATAATTGGTGAATGCTGCCTTTTTCTGATAGTGTGCCGTCTTGATTTTTTCCTGGCCGATCAACAGCTCCTTGTTGTTGGAGATTGCCAATGCACGGCAACTATCCAGGCTTAATGCCTTCTGCGCCGCCATTGGCAGCGTCAGACATGCTAACCAGATGAAACAGAAGAACTTTTTCATTGGGTATATACATTAATTAAGATGATAATATGTTTGTTCCTTATAACAACAATAATTGCATAAACAACAATGCAAATATAGATGCTCCCTGCGACACCTCAAAATAATTTAACCTGTTTTAATTATCTCCCTTCTTAAAACAGGTTTATCATCTTAGTTCAGCGTGAACCCCTGCGACCCAATCAGCGTCCCGTCCGCAAAGATATCCACCCTGTAAGCCCCTGCATACAGATACTCTTCCACATCCCAGTAAACGGTCACATTCTGTTCTTCCCCGTTATACTCGATGTATTTCTTGATAGAATACCCCAGCTCCCTGTTCTCGTAAGGGAATGTATTCGATGCACTCTTCGTCAGCACATCATTATCCGGCTTCGTAATACGGATATAGAGTGTCCGCTCTCCTGTCTCGGCAGTAATATTTTTCACGATGGAGAAGTTTATCTTGAACTTCACCACGTCCTTCACCTTCTTGGCAACCTTTCCCCGCTTGTTCGTCGGCTGAATGGAGATATTCGTCGCATCCAGCTGTGCCGCCAGCGTCACCGTCTTAGTCAGGTTCTTCTTTTCTTCCGACAGATTGCTTATCTGCCGCGAAGCCGCATTATACTTCTTGGTAACGTCCGCTATAATCTCCTTCTGGTGAGCGGTCAACCGGTTCAGCGAGTCTATCTGGTTGATATATCCTATCATGACCTTGCGCAGCGAAGCCAATTCCTTCTTCAACCGGCGTATCTCCGTGGCATTGCTGCTCTTCACCGTCCGCAGTTCTTCCAGCAAGCGTTGCGTTTTCAGTTGTTCCTGCTCCAACAGCACGGACAGCGAATCGTTGGAAACCGTCAGCTTCAACTCATCATACTGCTGCGCGAAGTTGGTATATTGGTTCTCCAGGTCTTCCTTCTCCAACTGAAACTCCTGCACAAGTTCGTTATTGGTCTTCTTCTCCGAGATTAATAAAACCGTGACACCTATTAATAATAGTATAAGAAGGCTTCCTACTACAATGAGGAGCGTGTTTTTTTTAACTGCCATATGTATGTTCTTTAGGTTAGTATACTACTCTTTAATATTATTTTCCGCCGACCCTGTGTTTCCATTGCATCTGTATGGAATGTATTGCCACAATGATTGGAAACCAACGCGCTTCTGCCGGTGCCAATCGCTTCATATCCTTGCATCGCAGGGTCAGTTGTGTCAATGTGTGCCATTTCCCACTCCAATACCCCTTAGGGCGCCTTTTCTTGTCAGCGTTGAATTGGCCGAAGTTTCCTTCCTTCCAAATGTCGTTCATCAACCATTCTCCCGTAGCGAGATCATCCGGTCCATACACTATCGGCAGGCATTCTTTTTTGAGCCCTAAATATTGGGTTGCTACAACTCCGAAGACCTTGGCTGCTTTTTCCAAGCCATATTCCCGCAATAGCTTTGCTACCGCTTCTTTATCAATTACCTCTGCATTTTGATGCAGCAGGCAGGCCCAGTCGCATATCTGACGCATTCCGATTCCTTCGTTTAGAGCGTGCAGTACGGAATGTATCAATATATATACGGCATCAAAAGTGAGAGGCGGTACGCTGACAGTGCAATCCCCCACTTGCAGGCTACGCATTTCTGATGCCTGATGCCATCGCGCTATTTCTGCCTGAAATTTTTTATTTGCGGTGGGAGCATTCAGAGTATTTAGTATTCGGTGATTTTCTATGGTTACGCCGTGCCATTCATACCCGACATGTTTGAAGCATTCTTCGTCTATTCTTGTTACATCGGGCATCAAAAGGCTGTTTACTTTTTCATAATCCTCATATCCTGTAAACAGGTCGATGTCTCCGCACTGCCGATGCAGCGGGTTAGGGTAGTTCTGCGCCACGCCCTGGCCTTTCAGCAATACCGGCTCCACGCCGTTCTCGCGGCAAAGCTCGTAAACATTCTTCAGCTCGCGGTTCAGCAACCGGTTCTTCTCTTCTATCTGTAGCAGCGTGTTGCACCACTTCAGGTAAAGTCCCCGCTGGGGACGCTTCTCGGCAGGCAGCGTCTGTATGCCGTCCAGCACAATGCCCATCAGCGCCTGTGCCCGTGCCGTCTTATAAATCTGTTCCCATTGAGTCTGTTCGTCGAAGAGTCCGGCATCCGCATCCGTGCCCCATAGCCCGGACTGTACCAGTGTGAAGAACTGTTGTTGTATGATATCCATAATCCTAAATTGCTGAAGAATACAGTCGTTAGTTTCTGTGTGCAAAGATACGTATTATTTCGGAAACGTCCCTTCGCCCTTCCCCTTTCTCTGTGATATTTAGTTATTATTTTCGCTTTTTAGGCTGGAATGTTTATCTTTGCGCCACGAAATAATAACAAAAAACAATCGGATATGAAGATTAAAGACATTTATAAAGTACGCGAAATCGCCGGTGAAAACCTCGTTGTAGAACAAGGCAAACTCCAATCGGACATGACCAAAGTCATCTCCCTCAACTCCA
>OGZX01002784.1_pt1 | contig 13239 bp, 8 predicted proteins | sample 1576881 | NCBI WGS metagenome assembly OGZX01 (sample SAMEA3541542, study PRJEB24748) | human gut metagenome | biome: human gut; feature: human-associated habitat; material: faeces | place: China | collected 2012
GCTACCCATTCCGGCTGCCAATACAAATAATGTAGGTTTCATAATTCTTTTATTTTAGATAATGTATTTTTCATTCTGCAGGCAAAGGTAGAAAACAATTTCTGTTTATCCACTTGCTCAACCTGATAAAATACACTGTAAATATCGACACCATCGATAAACACGTATCGGAGCTATCGATACGTGCATATCGGTTGGGACTCTTATTTTACCTCCAGAACGACGATCGATTTAGCCGGCATATTTATTTTAAGCTGGCCTTTTTCCACTTTTGCACCGTTGAAAGCTACCGGTTTTACGAAATCGGGCTTTTCAAAAGTGTTGTGGTCGTTGATGGAAGGTGAGGTGAGGATACGGCCGTTCACACCGGTTATTTTTTGTCCTTGCAGGTCGAGGGTGATATTTTGTGCGTTGTCCGTATCCACGTTTGCCAATGTGATATGGATCACTCCGCTTTTGTCTTTGGAGGCGGAGGCACTCAGCATCGGAACTTCCCGGTTGTCACGTACCAGGGTCTTGTCGCAGATCAGGTCCATCGGAAGGAATGTGGCATCCTGATGTACTTTATACATTTCGAAGACATGGTACGTCGGGGTCAGCATCATTTTCGGACCGTTGGTCAGGATCATGGACTGAAGTACATTTACGATCTGGGCGATATTGGTCATTTTCAGACGGTCGGTGTATTTATGGAATACATTTAGGGAGAGGGCGGCTACGAAAGCATCCCGCATTGTGTTTTGCTGGTAAAGGTGACCATTGATAGTTCCCGGTTCTTCGTCCCACCAGGTACCCCATTCGTCGAGCATCAGGGCTACGTTCTTTTTCGGATCGTATTTGTCCATGATGGTGATGTGTTTTTTGATAACATCTTCTATTTCGAGGCATTTGCCCATCGTCCAGTAATAATCTTCTTTGTTGAAGTCGGTAGCGGATCCTTTGCTACCGCTCCATCCGGTCACTGTGTAATAGTGCAGGGAAAGACCGTCCATGCGACCACCTACGTTTTTCATCAGCGTCTCCGTCCAGTTGTAATCGTAATCGCTGGCACCGCTGGCGATCTTGAACAGACGGTTGCCATCGTAATTACGGCAATAAGTCGAGTAGCGGCGATACAGGTCTGCATAATATTCCGGGCGCATACTACCTCCGCAACCCCAACTCTCGTTGCCGACACCGATAAACTTTACGTTCCATGCCTTATCGCGGCCATTTTGCCGACGCAGGCGTGCCATCGGGCTGTCGCCTTCCGAGGTCATATATTCGATCCATTTAGCCATTTCCTCCACAGTTCCGCTTCCTACATTGGCGCTGACATAAGGTTCGCAGCCCAGTAGTTCACAGAGGTTCAGGAATTCGTGGGTACCGAAACTGTTGTCTTCGATTGTTCCTCCCCAGTTGTTGTTTACCATCTTTGGGCGGTTTTCTTTAGGGCCGATGCCGTCCATCCAGTGGTATTCGTCGGCAAAGCAACCACCCGGCCAGCGCAGGTTGGGAATATGTAATTCTTTTAATGCCTGCAATACGTCGTTGCGGTAACCTTGTGTGTTGGGTATATCCGACTCCGGTCCGACCCAGAGGCCACCATAGATACAGGTTCCGAGGTGTTCGGCGAACTGACCGTAGATATGTTTGCTGATCTGTTGTGTACCCTGTTGGGGATATACACGGATGCTGGCATCTTTTTGGGCGAATAGGGGAAGTGCTAGGAATGCCAGGGCACTGATGAATAATTTTTTCATGGATTATTTGCTTTTAAGATTAATATTGTTCTGTTTGATACGGATCACTGTGAATGAGTAAGCCGGCAGGTCGATGTCGAAATCGTTGCTGACACGGATCGTCGTAGTGACGGGCTTTGCCTGTTTGTCGTCGGGTTTGCCGCTCAGTGTCGTCAGGGTGGCTGTTTCTTCAACTACCGGGATATCCTTTAATAATACACTGGTTTGTGTCGGGACAGGCAGTAGGTTGACCAGCTTAACGATCAGGTCGTTGCTTCGGCTATCGCGTACCACGGAGGAGGCTATGCGTTTCTGCATGGCGTCATTTTCTTCCGGCAGGATTACCCGGCTGTTCAGGTATTCGTCTCCGGCATGCTGTCCGTAAAGTTGCTGCACATAATATCCGACGGTCGGTTTCACCTCTTCATTATTGAAATAGATTAAATCAGGATTCCACTGCGTATGGCCTTCTTTGGCAAGCAGGGGAGCATAGGATGTCATGTGCACCACATCCCCGTTGCGTTCGAGTGCGGTCATATACAATGCTTCCGAAAGGGCCGTTTCCAGATTGTTGGGGCGGCCGGGAAGGTGGGCGGCATATTCACCCAGATATACTTTCGATTTCGAACGGTCGTATTTGTCGTAGTAATCCTGATTATGGATAAACCACCCCGGTTTCTGGTAATAATGCTCGTCTACCATCGGTATATTCAGTTTGTTGGCAAGCTCCCATCCCTCTTCGTAATCGGTACCTTCCGAATAAGGGCCGACTGTTCCGATAACGGTTATTTCCGGGTGTTTTTCTTTCACGGCATTAAACAACATGGTGAACCGTTCCTCAAAGATGTCGGTGATCAGGTCTTCGTTTCCGATACCGATATATTTAAGGTTGAAAGGCTTCGGATGTCCGGCTTCGGCCCGTTTTTTACCCCACTCGGTTTTTACATCGCCGTTGGCATATTCGATCAGGTCGAGTATTTCCTGTACATAGTCGTCCATTTCACACATAGGAATACCTCCTTGTTGTCCGCCTCCTCGGTGAGTGCAAGCCGAATTCTGGCAGGGAACGCCGGCAGCTACGACAGGAACAGGTTCGGCCCCGATGTCTTCGCAGAAGCGGAAGTATTCGAAATAACCTAACCCCGCTGTCTGGTGATAACCCCAAAGATTACGTTGCGGTTTGCGTGCCTCCAATGGGCCGATCGTGTTTTTCCAGCGGTACATATTATCCAGTCCGTCGCCATGCGCCACACATCCTCCGGGGAAACGTATGAAACGCGGGTGGATATCGGCAATGGCCTGTGCCAGATCGGCACGAAGGCCGTTCGGACGGTTCATGAATGTTTTTTCAGGGAAGAGGGAGATCATGTCCAGGGCAATAGTACCGGGCGTTCGGGTTACGACCTCCAACTGTGCATCGGATACATTTTCCCGGGCTGTAAGTGTGACCGGCAGTTTTTTCCATTCACGTGATAATCCTCCGGTGAAACCTTCCGCATAGATACGGCCGTCCTTACCGGTCAGACGAACTTGTAGCTTTCCGTTCTTTCCGTCCAATGTACGGGCGAAGAGGGAGAATTTATATTTGTCGCCGGCTTTGAGCGTGATGCCGTCAAAACCTTCGTTAACCAGGGCTGCGCCGGGCTGATCCGTTTTTAATACGGCATAATGCAGGTTGTTAGGATGGATCGGTTGCGTGGAGTCGATGGTGAAGGAGGCGTTTGCCCCTTTCAGGGTCCATGACTTTTTACTGTTCCAGGCCGGATCGTTTCCTTCCTTGTCGGCAGGCGAGTATTCGAAATCACGGTTTTGTATCAACTCGGCATAAAGGCCTCCATCGGCGGCATAATTGATATCTTCAAAAAAGGCCCCGACCAACAGGTCGCTGATTGGTTTCTTTTGGTTGCCGTTTACAATGACTGTCGTATTGAACGGTTTCAGGGAGGCGAAGCGCACCGGATCTTCCTGGGTGGTTTCGCTGTAAATCCTGTCTTTGTAAGCGACCATGTCTTTAGCGGCAATCAGTTTGTCGACTACCTCCCAGGGGACTTTGTGGATCACGCCGGTTTCCGGTTTGTCGTAGAGGACAACCGTGCAACGTCCATCCTGCGGATAAGCGGCCGGTGTCGACGGATTATAAGTGCTGAGGTCGTCGGTAGTTGTCGAATACGATTGTCTTCCCCAGGTAACGAGATCGGCGGAAGCCGCATGACCAAACGTTTGGGTGGATTCGTTGAGAGTCCAGAAGCAATGCCATAATCCGTCGGATGTCCGGATGAGGTAGGGGGAAAGCATTCTTTTTTCCGTTCCCCAACGTCCGTAGTCGCAACGCAGGAAGCTGTGTTCGGGGCCGATACGGTGCCAGTTTTTTTTGTCCGTACTCCAGGCGAAATGTAGCCCGTTATGGTTATTGTCCTTGTCGGTGGCATACGAGAACAGATAGGCCGAGTCGGGCTTGCTCGCTAAATCTCCGGCCTTAGCGAAGGAAGGGCCGGAGAAGCATGCTGAAAGGATTAAGAAAGAGGTGATGATTCTTTTGATCTTTTTCATCATGTCACTATGTCTTTACTGGTTAATTAGCGGGAGTTAGTTTGTATAATACGGATGCATGCGGCTGAAGGCTGCAACTGATCTTGTCTCCTTTTTGATCGACCTCTTTGTCGCTCCACATTTCTGTTACGCGGCACTTTTCGATCCCCAGGTCTTTAAGCGGAATGTCGATAACGGATACGCCTTCATCATTGAGGTTGAACAATGCCAGGTACACTTCGCCCGTTTTTTCGTTTCCGGAAGTGATAGCCGCTTTCCCGTCCTGCTGGAAAAGCTGGCGTACGTTCGTCCCTTCGCGGTGCATTCTGAGCACTTCTTTATTTGTCAACAAAGAAAGGGTAAACTCGTCGTTGCTGGGCAGGTCGCCGCCGAACATCAACGGGGAACGGAAGATACAGAACAGATTCATTAATGTATATTGTTCGTCGTGGGTCAGGCGGGTCATACGGTCTTCACCCCGTTCTCCGCGGATAGAGATACGTCCGAGCGGGATCATATCGCAATCAGGCCAGGTACCCGGGGCAATATACGGATACCATCTCTGAGCTACATCGAACAGGTGGGTGATATGAGGCCAGGTATCCCAAACATCGTCTACCATACGCCACATATTCGCATGACTGCGTACGTGGTCTGCGTTGGCAACCGGAGTTTCGCCCGGGGAAGTGCTCAATACGATCGGCCGTCCGCAATGGTCGATGGCGTTTCGTATTAACTCGATCTCGCCGAGGTGGTAGGGGCGCGACAAATCGTCTATCTTGATAAAGTCCACTCCCCAGGAAGCATAAAGCTCGAAGATGGAATTATAATATTCCTGTGCACCCGGCTTATCGGCAACGACCGTATAGTTATCTCTCAGCCATTCGCATTGCAGTTCCGGCGAATAGATCTGATCGGCAGTGATCCCGTCGGCACCTTTTACCGGCAGTTTCTTTTCGACGGCCACTTTCGGAATGCCGCGCATAATATGTATACCGAATTTCAAACCTTTGCCATGTACGTAATCCGCCAGTTCCTTGAATCCTTTTCCATCTTTAGCGGACGGGAAACGGTTTACGGCCGGCTGGTAACGTCCGTATTCATCCAATACATAACGGGGATCGGTCTGATTGTAACCGCCTGCCTTGTCGTTTTCCACGAACCAGCGGATATCCACTACTATGTATTCCCAGCCATATTCTTTCAGCTTGTCGGCCATATAGTCGGCATTCGCCTTCACTTCGTGTTCTTCCACTGTCGGGCCATAACAATCCCAACTGTTCCATCCCATAGGAGGGGTTTGTGCCCATTCTTTAAATTCGCCGGCTTTGAACGGCTCGGGCTGACTTGTTTCTTTTTTCTGTGCGCAAGAGCTGCATAGAACGGTCGCTGCGACCCATAATAATAACTGTTTTTTCATGATATACTATTGTGATTTTTTATTATGTGTCAAAAATACGTTATATTTTTGTTTCGCAGCACCACTAATTCGTCAAAAAGGGCCTATTTTGAGCCAAACCCCTACGAATTATTGTTTTTTATACAAATATTCCTTGAAACCGACAAAAAAAGGCCGGCTCAAAAATTTCTGTAATGAAACAGTGATGAGTCGGCCTTTTATTATTTTATTCGATCACCGGGCGATCGTCGGGATCGGGTTCCGGTGTGGGATCGGGTTTGGGAGTCGGATCGACGGGGATATCGGTTTTTTTTCCGGCTTTGCGGCGTGAGAGGGTTTCGGAGAACTGCACGATCAATGCGTTGACGTTGTCGATCAGGCCGGCCAGCTTCGTTGCCTGGTCGGCATCGTGAGTAATCGTCTCGTTCACCAGCCAGAGGGCATTGATAGCCTTCACGGTTGCGCGGTAGGCATCGTCCACCTGCGAGCGGACGGCTTTCAGGCTGTCGTTGCTGACACGTCCGAGTTTGACGTCGGAACGGTTCACATACAATTCATTGAACTCATTGTTCGCCTGTTTCAATAGGGGAAGCACGTCGGTGAGGCCCAGGGCGGTGATATACGCCTGGTTGGCTTCACTTTCCAGTACCTGGAGGCAGTTGGTCACTTGCGCCGTGTTTTCGGCTGCCGGTTTTGAGGCTGCATCTTTGTAAGGTCTCATCTCGAACTCGATCTTTTGCGCTGCGGTCTTTTTTTCCGGCACCGGGCTGTAGAGCATGGCGGCGACCATTTGTTTGATGTAGATGAAAAGATCGTCGCGTTCGCGGTCTTTTTCGTTCATGGCCTGTGTTTCTTCGTAAGCGCGGGCCTGTAGATAGAGGTCGTCTTCGCGTTTGAAAAGGTCTGCATAGGTTTTCTGTAGGCTTTCGATCTTCAACTCGGTGGCCAGGGCGGGGGTGGCGAAGGTGAGGACGTTGGCGTGGAACTGGAAATGCTCGGCGTTGCGGGCGTTGTTCAAGTTGGTAGTAACAATTTCCTTCATGGCATTTTTTTTATAAGGTTTATACTAAAAAAATCGATCAGATAGTTCTGAAAGTATCCTGTCGTGAAAAAAATATTTTCAGAAAGCTCTGAAAGTGCTTTTTCACTCAAAAAGCAAAATCGGAATACTCTGAAACAACTAAATTGACAGAAATATAAAATCAGAAGGTTCTGAATTCATTTTTTGAAGAAAAAAACGTTTTCAGAACCTTCTGAAAACATCAAATCATCAAAATAGAGCTATCAGAGAGTTCTGATAGGCCAAATGTAGTCTTTTAAAAGTGTTTTACCTAGCGTCTCGTCCTGAATTTCAAAAAATAAACTGCTCTATCCTCGCGAACCGGGCAGTTTTCAACAAATTAATATGCCCTACTTAAAGCATATGAAATCTGATGTACCTATCATCGATCTCTATTTCCCCTTTCAAAAATTAGTAGGAGATGTACTCAGGGTAGCAAAATCATGCTTAGACTTTGGTTTTACAAAGGTCGGTGATTTTCTGTTCTCTGAAAAAAACATTCGCGCATAAAATATGCGGCGCGTTGCATATTTTATGTAGTTTTCTTTCTGTCCTGGACAGATACTTAATTGTTTGTCCTTATATTTGTCTTCAATAAAATAAATAAGGTATGGAAAAAGATGCAGAACTGAAAAGAAGCAAAAATGTAAACGAGGGTGCGAATGTCCGGAAATTACGCCAGATATTAGGTATCAAGCAGAGTGCTTTTGCTGAAAAGTTGGGAATAGACCAATCGGCCGTTTCCCGTCTGGAAAGTCGCCGGGTGATCGAAGAGGATACGTTGCTGAAAATAGCTAATATATTTAATGTATCTCCTAAAATTATTCAGGAACTGGAGGAGAACCCGCTGTCGGTGGTGGTTGAGAATACATTTGAAAGTGGTAGTTCAAATAATGGAAATATAATTGGAAATAATGAAAAATTAGAAACCATTGTACATCCTCTCGAAAAAGTCATAGAATTAAACAAGCAAACGACCGAACTTTACGAGCGCATGGTAGCCCTCGAAAAAGAAAAATCAGCCTTGCTGGAACAGTTGTTGAAGGAAAAGCAAGGATAATATAGAAAAATGTGAATCGAAATAACAGACCTCGTAGGGGCGGGTTCTAAACCCGCCCAATATCAACAGGGTGTAATCCTTGTCACAACGGGCAGGTTTGGAACCTGCCCCTACGAAGCCGGTCATATTGTCTCATTTCTGTCAATAACTGAAATATTAATACAGGGTAAGGGCAGAAACAAAATCAGCCAGATTGTTATAGATTAAAAACAATCTGGCTGATTTAATTTAATGAGCAATAATAAATAACAATTCGTTATTTTCGATACCCTGTTTTAATACTTAAACGGTGTCATCCTCGTATACGCCTTGTAATCTTTGATCATTCCCGGGTATCCTTCTTCGGCACGGGGCAGGTAGCGGAAACCCGAAACTGTTACGGTTTCACGCAGGTCGATCACTACCTGGTGCGGATATTTGGCTCCCCTGGCTGTGCTCCAATAGGTGGACTCCTGCAAATCATAGATTTTATCGGCTGTGAAGTTTCCACCGGATGTTTCTTCGCTGTCGGCATAACCGATCTGCCAGTGCTGGCGTCCGAGCGGATTGCCGTTTTCGTCGAGCAGATAAAATTCAGCGATGGCGGCAATATTTCCCCCATCTTGTGCATTCAATGCTTCCAGGCAGAAATGACGGGCCTCGACAGGTGCATCGAACCTGACTTCCTGCCAACCGTTGCCGGCCTTTAACGAACCCTGTCCGACAGGTTTCTCATTTTTCAGATCCAGATTCTGCCCTTCTTTGCGGTTGGTGAGAGGTGCTTCGGCACGCAACATATCCAGGATCGGTTGGTTGAGTCCTTTGATCGTTGCCTTTTCCGGGCCTTTCAGGTCGAGAACGATGATTTCGTTTTCACCTTTCTTCAACCAGCAACCGGGCATGAACAGTGTTTGCTGGGGACCGATTTCCCAGAAACGTCCCATGGCCCTGCCGTTTACCCAAACCATACCTTTTCCCCAGGTTTGCATATCCAGGAATACATCACCCGGAGTTTCGAGGTTGAAGGTTGCACGGTAATAGGCCGGACCTTCCGCTTTTTTACCGGTTACGAATTTTTTGTCTTTTGCGAAAGAATAGTCAACCGGGAGATTGTATACCTGCCAGTCTTTCAGTTCGTCGGTAGACGATTCGGTGATAAGAGCCACCTTTTCGGTGATCCCTTTCCGGTCGTGGATGGCTTTGTCGAAGTTGACGCGTCCCATCGCTTCGATCAGGATATCCAGTTGTGAACCGGCTGCAGCAGCGGGTAATTTGATCGTATTTTCTCCGCGGCGGCGATCCAGGCGCCCTATCAGTTTACCGTCGATGAAAACCTGTGCCCAGTCGTGTACTTCGTCGATCAGCAGTGTTGTACCTGCTTTTACTGCCGGAAGAGTGGTTCGGTACAAGATACTTCCCCATCCCTGGTCGAACTGTTCCATCGGTTTGATATCGTGGCTGGTCTTCGGTTCCGGCAGATTGTCGAACAACAAGGCTGTTTCATTTAATTCGAATTCCGGGATTTCAATGACAGGGAATGCTTCCGGCACTTCCGGCATCACTTCGCCCGGTGCCATATAACCGGCCATGAACTCACGCAGTTTGTAATATTTCGGAGTCGTCCATCCGGCTTCACTGATAGGAGCGTCATAATCGTATGAGCTGCACATCGCCGAATAAGCCGGGCTGTTTGCGCCGCCCCAGTGTCCGAAGGTAGTACCTCCGTGAGTCATATAAAGAGAGAAAGAAATGTTACGGTCGAGCATGTCTTTCAGGCCGGCGATCATAGTCTCCGCATCCCGTGTCTCATGCTTGCGTCCCCAATGGTCGAACCATCCGCTCCAGAATTCGCTACACATCAGCGGGGTGTTCGGACGAACCTCTTTCAGCTTTTTGAACTGTTCGTCTATATTGGCTCCGGTTCCGAAGTTGATAGTCCATACCAGGTCGTCGAGCGCGTTGTTGAGGAAGTTGGAGCTCCAGTCGCACTGGAACAGCGGAACGTCTGTAAATCCGGCTTCCCGCAGGATGTCCCGGTTCTTGGCTATATATTCTTTGTCCGTGCCATACGAACCATATTCATTCTCCACCTGTACCATAATAATATTACCACCACGGGTAATTTGCAGGTCTGCCACTTGTTTTCCGATCTCATTCATATAGATACGGGTACGTTCCATGAAATAAGGATCGTTCGTACGGAGTTGGATATCTTCTTTTTTCAACAACCACCAGGGGAGTCCGCCCATTTCCCACTCAGAGCAAACGTATGGGCCGGGACGTAGCATGATATACATATCGTATTTCTGTGCCAGCCGGCAGAATGCGGCGATGTCGTTTTGTCCGGTGAAATCGAATTCTCCCGGTTTCTGTTCATGAATATTCCAGAATGCATAGATGCAGATGGTATTCATGCCAAGGGCTTTACACATTTGGATACGGTGTTCCCAATATTCCACGGGGATACGTGTGTAATGGATTTCGGCAGCTTTTATAACGAAAGGCTTGCCGTTTAGCAGAAATGTCTTGTCGCCTATCTCGAAGGTTCCTCCATTTCCGGATTGGTTCTTACAACCTGTCAGCACGCAAATCAACAGGGCCATCAGAATTGTTACGGTCTTCATTGAGTAATTCATGATAAAAATTAAGTTTATAACTGTTTTCTGACCGTAAAAGTACATAAATTGCTACTGGGCTTAGGTATAATAATCGGTCATATTAGGGTAAAAATGGTTCTATTTAGCTGATTTTGTATACCTTTGCGGCATAATTCAAGAAAACGTTGAACAAAAATGAGAAAGTTAATGGTAATTCCGTTGGTTGCTGCCGGTATGGTTGCAATGTCGGGGTGCAGTAAATCACCTGTGAAGGAAACTGCAAAAGTAGACGCCATCAATCTGGCTAATCTGGACACAACAGTAGCGCCCGGAACTGATTTTTATCAGTATGCATGTGGTGGCTGGATAGAAAAAAATCCTCTGAAACCGGAGTATTCACGTTTTGGTACATTCGACCAACTGCGTGATAACAATCAGGAACAACTTCGTTCGCTTATCGATGAACTGGGAAGCACTCCCCAGGAAGCAGGAAGCGTGGCTCAAAAGATCGGTTCCCTGTATGAAATGGGATTGGATAGTGTGAAGCTGAATAAGGAAGGAATGACTCCTATAAAAGACCAACTGGATGCTATCCAACGACTGGGAACAAAAGCGGATGTAGCCAAAATGGTCGCCGTCTTACATAAAGAAGGAATGGCTCCGTTCTTTGCTCTCTTTGTTGATGCCGACGAAAAGAACAGTTCGATGAATATCGTACAATTGTACCAGGCCGGTATCGGCATGGGCGACCGCGATTATTATCTGCTGGACGATGAAGCGACGATGAAAATGCGTGATGCTTACAAGCAATATATCAATCAACTGTTTACGCTGACCGGAGCATCCCCCGAACAGGCTGATGCGGCTGTAAATGCAGTAATGAAGGTTGAAACGGGTATCGCCGAAATATCTTTCAGCCGTGAAGACCTGCGTGACAGCCAGAAGAATTACAACAAGATCAAGCTGAGTGAGTTCAAAGCCAAAAACAACCCGATCGACTGGGATGTCTATTTTGAAAGCATGGGCCTGATGGAAATCGAATACCTGGATGCCAAACAACTTCCGTTCTATGACGCATTGGGAGAGTTTATGAAAAATGTTTCTATCGACGAACAGAAATATTACCTGGCATTTAACCTGCTCGATGCTGCCGCTCCTTACCTGAGTGACGACTTTGTGGCAACACATTTTGATTTCTACGGAAAGACAATGTCCGGAAAACAGGAACAACAGCCTCGTTGGAAACGTTCCCTGTCTACTGTGAACGGTGCTTTGGGAGAAGCTGTCGGCCAGATGTATGTGGCTAAATATTTCCCGGCTTCTTCGAAAGAAAAGATGCTGACACTGGTAGGTAATTTACAGAAAGCATTATCCGAACGTATCGCCGGCCTTGAATGGATGAGCGATGCAACGAAGGCAAAGGCACAGGAAAAACTCTCTGCCTTTATCGTAAAGATCGGTTATCCTGATAAATGGCGCGATTACAGTGCACTGGAAATCAAAGACGACTCTTACTGGGCAAACGTATGCCGCTCGAATATCTTCGAAATGGACTACGACCTGGCGCAGGCCGGAAAACCGGTCGATCGGTCTCGTTGGGGAATGACTCCGCAGACTGTGAATGCCTATTATAACCCTACGACAAATGAGATCTGTTTCCCTGCTGCCATTTTGCAACCTCCTTTCTTCAACCCGGATGCAGACGATGCGGTAAACTATGGGGCTATCGGTGTCGTGATCGGTCATGAAATGACTCATGGCTTCGACGACCAGGGACGTAACTACGATAAAGACGGTAACCTGAGCGACTGGTGGACTCCGGAAGACGCCGCTCTTTTCACTGAACGTGCCGACCGCTTGGTTCAGCAGTACGACGATATTATCGTGGTAGACAGCGTACATGCTAACGGACGTTATACATTAGGTGAAAACATTGCCGATCAGGGTGGCTTGCTGGTATCCCACTTGGCTTACCTCAATTCGTTGAATGGAAAAACACCGGCTCCGATAGACGGTTTCACTAACGAACAACGTTTCTACCTCGGATATGCAACCCTTTGGGGCCAGAACATTCGTCCGGAAGAAATCCTACGTCTGACAAAGATCGACCCGCATTCATTAGGTAAATGGCGTGTCAATGCCGCCCTCCGCAATATCGACACATTCTATACCGCTTTCGATATCAAAGAAGGCGATCCGATGTATATGATGCCTGCCGATCGCGTAGTGATTTGGTAATACTGGAATACAGATAGTATTATATAATGTATAAAGCGGGATAGTCGTTACGATTATCCCGCTTTTTTATACCTGAAATAGTTGTTCAGGCAAATATAAATTTCAAAAGGAACAGAGCAGCCAGTATATACATGGTAATACTTATATCCCTGTGTTTTCCGCAGAATAACTTGACCAGTACATAGCAAAGTAATCCCAATACCATTCCGTCTGCGATGGAGTAGGTGAGTACCATCATGATAATGGTAATGAAAGCCGGGAGTGCTTCGGATATATCATCCATATCGATCTTTGATACCGAGTCCATCATAAATACCCCGACAAGCACTAACGCCCCGCTTGTTGCCGCACTGGGAATAAGCAGGAACAACGGAGCAAAGAACAAAGCCAGGATAAACAGCAATCCTGTTACCAAGGAGGTAAAACCGGAACGCCCTCCTTCAGCAATACCCGAAGCACTTTCCACATAAGTGGTAATGGTCGAACTACCTATCATCGCCCCGATCGTTGTACCTATTGCGTCAGACATCATCGCCTCTTTCACATGTGGAATATGTCCGTCTTTCCCCATGATCCCGGTTTTGGAAGCCAGGCCGACCAGTGTCCCTACCGTATCGAATATATTCATAAACAATAAGGTGAAAATAACGATCGCC
>OGZX01002785.1_pt1 | contig 13231 bp, 12 predicted proteins | sample 1576881 | NCBI WGS metagenome assembly OGZX01 (sample SAMEA3541542, study PRJEB24748) | human gut metagenome | biome: human gut; feature: human-associated habitat; material: faeces | place: China | collected 2012
AAGAGAGCCTGCGGCACAAGGCAACGCCTTGTAAAGAAAGGTAGTTCAAATCTGATAATAAGTGAACAAATAAACCATTTAGCAAAATGCTATTTTACCCTATTTTTGCCAAAGCTATATGGATCGTGGTACGAAGATGATTTATTTCATGAAATTGTAGGAAAGTAAAGAGTTATCACATTGATACGTAAAACGATATTTATACTCCTATTTCACACTTTTCTTGATACTTTATGAGCCAAAAATCGGAAACAAAGCCATTTCGTTCCTTTATAACACCTTCGTTTCATCCTTAAAACAAAGCGATCCACACAAAAAACATGTTATACGGCACATAATTTTGACCTTACAAAAGCCTGTTTTCATTTTCACTGAACTGCATTTAACATATTTTCAACCTTAAACCAAACTACATTTTGTTTAAAAGGAATTTTTTTTCGTTTTAAACGAAATTGAAATTCGTTTAAAACGAGATTATAAAGAACTATCAGGCACATCAACCGTTAATTATTGTATTCAAGCAAATTCCAGAACCGGATTAAAATGAATAAGCCCGTCACAAAGACGGGCTTATTGGTAACATACTGCTACTATTTCAGTAATTTACAAATCGTTTTGTCATAATCCTTACGGCTGCCCGTACTGCGAAGGCGTCGTCCCGTATTGCTCCGTGAAACGCTTACGGAAAGTGGCCGTATCGTTGAAGCCGACCATTTCAGCTACTTCCTGTACGGAATATTGCTGGGTCCGGATCAATTCGGCTGCTTTCTTCAGGCGGATCGTACGCGTCAGTTCCAGGATACTGCAATCGGAGAACTGTTTGATCTTACGATACAGCGTCGGCAGACTCATGTTCAATGAGTCTGCGAGCACCTTTGCCTCAAAGGTGGAGTCGTCGAGGTGCATCTCGATATTTTTAATGACCAGATCCATGAACGGATTACTGGGTAAGGCCGGCTCATTCTGGTCTGCATCGACTACGGTACTGCCAGCCAGATTACTGGTGAAATACTGCTTCAATTGTTCACGGCGTTTAACCAGGCTGTTCAACTTGCTGCGAAGTATTTCGACATCGAACGGCTTGGTGATATAATCGTCGGCCCCGGCCTCGATTCCGGTGATGACATCTTCACTTTCTACCTTGGCTGTCAGCATGACAATCGGGATCTGGGAAGTACGAGGATTATTCTTCAGTATCTTACAAGTTTCAAAACCATCTTTCACCGGCATCATGACATCACAAAGCACCAGGTCAGGCAAGGTAGCCAGGGCAACCTGCACCCCTTCTTCACCGTTGCGGGCTTCGAATATCTCATATTCCTTGGCAAAGACATGTTTCAAGAACCAACGGATCTGGTCGCTATCGTCGATCACCAGTATTTTCTTTCCCGTTGTCTTCTTTTGCGGGATAATCTGGATAAATTCTGCAATTTCTTCCTTCTGACGGTCGTTCAATCTCACTAGGTCGGCCTCCGGCTCCACAAATTCCACACGACGGTCGAGCAGGTGTTGTTTGCCTAACGGTATTAATAAGGTATAGACAGTACCTGCCGTAGTCGTTTCATTACTGAAAATACCACCAATATCATCTACCATATCGGAAACCTGTCGTATTCCGCGGCGAGTACCGGCATTTTCATCTAATCCTTCGTCCTCTACCGAGAGGGAGCAATATGCTCTGCCGTCTTTCTGAACAACGGAGAGGTTCAAAGATACTTTACCGTAAGCGAAAGTATTTTTGAATGCATTAGATAATAATGTACGCAATGCATATTCCATCTTGCGACGGTCGAGCCATATCCAGAGCACAGACGTTTGAGTGTTGACCTGAAAGTCGACATTGTTCATTGCAACCCAGTCTACGAACAAGTCACAAATCTGGCGGGATATTTCCACCAGGTCGTAACGGGCAATACGCAAATAATTGGCGACATCGTTTGCCCGCCTGGTCCCGATCAACTGGTCGGCAAGGTCCTGCAGGGCCAGTGTATTTCGATAGGCTGAAAGTAACTGAGTCGACATTTCCTGATTTTCATCTTTATTCTGCACGATCAGAGCCAGCGAACCTAACACCAGCGAAAGAGGGGTACGCATTTCGTGAATCGTTTCGATAAAGAAAGTATCATGAATGCTTTCGGCTTCTACCAACCGTTGCTCCGCTTCCGACAGTTTATCGGCCACCTCACGTTGAAGCGAGTCGCTTTCCTTTATCTTGGCAACAAGCATCTGCTCCAGATCTTTCTTATTGCCGTTCAATGTAGAGATCATTGTTTCTTTCTCGGTCAGCTTTTGGGTAAGCTCTTCATTCACTCTTGCCAACTCGCTCTTTTGGGATTCCAGTTCAGAGAGTCTGGCTTCGATGGAATCTTTACTTTCTTCCAGAGCCGCTTTTTCGACTTCCAGTTCTTTACTCTTTTCCACAGCTTCATCCCTCTGCCGGATCAACGACTCTTTTTCTTTCGCAATCACCTTCGACTGTCCCGTAAAGCCAGTGTACATCTTTTTCAAATAAAAACAAGCAGAGATAAAAAGTATTGCTAAAAGAACAGTGAACACCAGTACAATAATGTCGATAGTACCAACAGCTTCTCCAGCAGCAAACGCGCGTTGCCCACACAAAACAAAGCAAGCAAGAAACACAGTCCATTTCCTGAACAAAGCTCTATTATTATTCATAATTGATATATATTATTTTAGTTCCAAGATTATTCTATACCCCGACCTCCACAACTGTAAATTTTAATCGCTGCATAATCCACGCACAAATATGATAATAATATTCCGTTTTTCGAACATCAACGGCTCTTTTTTTCCGTTAAAAGACATGATTATCATATTTATTTCGGTAATTTATGACGATTGGTATTACCAAACAGAACTTTTCATCGCCTCAAAAAATAACACAACTACTTCTGTCTGGGCACACACCAATTAAAACAAGGTGTATTCCTATCACTAGCAGCGTTATTCGTATCACCTGCTTTTTCCAAACAGCCAGCGAGAGCAGGAGAGAAATAAGCCTAAAATGATATTTTTCACTTCCGTTTGAGAGTTTTACAATCGTTTATTTGACATTTTCGGCAATCATTTTGATCGTTTTAACTTTTATTTCACATATAATCGACACCCATCTCGTTTTTGTATCTATATTTGCAATGTCGATGAGAGAGAAAAGGTTTTGATGAGGGTCTTAACCGAAGGGTAAAATCTCTCCGACAGTATAGGGTAATTTCAAAGCATATAAAAAATTAAGGTCATGAAAAAGGGTAAAATTTTCACAAATTGTTTGTTTTCTGTTTGCATGCTGATCGCTATGATCTCTTTAGCCAGTTGCTCTGCAGACAGCGATGCCACTTCCAGTATCGACAACAGCATCATCGAAAATGCTTCTAATCAAGGAAATACTTCTTTTTCAGTCGTTCTGAAAGCTTATTCAGACAACAAAGACATTACGGTTAAAGGCGATGTGGACCAGACTACATTGTTCGTATTCGATCAGCAAGGTGATTTCTACAAACAAATCAATGTCGACAGAACATATCTGTTGCAGGCTAAACCGATCGAAATAGCATGTCCGGGATCAAAACAGATCACAGTGGTAGCATGGGCCGGTATTTCTGGTGAAAACGAAACTATCAGTGCTATGAACCAGGCTAACATCATTTCTGATTTGCAGGTGAGCCTGAAACAAAACAATGGCGTTGCTGCTTCTTTGCCAGGTGATTTGTTCTACGGACAGGTTACATTGAAAAGCAACACATCGACAAAATCAAGTACTGAAACTTTGAAAATCGAACGCAAAGTGTCTTCCATTTCTTTGGTCACAAAAGGAATTATCAAAGTTTTGGATTCAAAAGAAGGCGATTTTTATTATAAAGTAAAGAAAACAAAAAGCTCTTTTAATCACAACGGTGAACTGATAGGAGAAGATATTGAATATATCATTCCGGCTACTTTAAATGAAAAAGGAAATGTTGTTGCTGACAATACAACGATCCTGCCGGCTTCCAATATCGTTGTAGAGCTTTACAAAGACGATACTATGATTCTTTCTTCCGAAAATGTCAAAAATTTGGAGAAAGTGTCTGTAAACGAAGGAGAATTGTCAGAAATGACTTTCGATCTTTCCAGAAATAGTGGCAATATTGTTGTTACAGACTGGGGTACAGTTATTCAGCACGTCACTATCGATTAATTTCGACCCTCAATTTTTTATATGCATAAAGGCGTACATCCGGATTGTTCCGCGTGTGCGCCGTTTTTTTTCATATATGCGATTCTCCGTGATAGGAATACCACTATTCATGATAGCTATACACCTGTTAATAATTCCTTCAAAATCAACACAAGTCAACAAACTAAAGGGTTGACGCAAACACCGCCTACGTGTGATACGAATACCTACTCCTATTATATAACTATACAAGTACATTTGTGAACACAATACAATTTGTGAAATTTTACCCTATACTCTGCTTGTCAGAATCCCTTAATTCTACAAGCAAACCTTAATTAACATAACCGGGAGGTTACATAATTAATAAAGCTCCCACTCTTTATTTGTTTTTTACAGACAAACGGAGAGTGGGAGCTTTTTTTGTATCTTGCGGACAGATTTGTCCGATTTCGGACAGCCCACAATAATCGCATCCTCTAATTTTCAACAGAATAAAAATCTGGCATACCCATTGCAGACAAAATAGCGGGAAAAAATATATAATATGGAAATAATCAAAGTAGAGGGTATTACTAAAATATACCGCACAACAGAAGTCGAGACAACCGCTCTTGAAAATGTGAACCTGACAGTCAAAGAGGGAGAATTCCTCTCTATTATGGGGCCATCCGGCTGTGGGAAAAGTACACTACTTAACCTTATGGGTCTGCTGGATCTGCCGGATCAGGGAAAAATAATCATCGACAACGTAGAGACCACGCAAATGAAGGATAACAGGATGGCAGAATTCAGGAATGAAATGCTGGGATTTGTTTTTCAGAGTTTCCACCTGATCAATTCACTGAATGTACTCGATAACGTAGAACTACCCCTGCTCTATCGGAACTCGACAGCCAAAAGCCGTCGGGAAGCGGCTATAAATGTACTGGAAAAGGTAGGACTATCACACCGCATGAGACATTTCCCCACCCAACTATCGGGAGGGCAATGTCAACGAGTAGCACTGGCCAGGGCTATTATCGGCAATCCTAAAATCATACTGGCCGATGAGCCGACAGGAAATCTAGATAGTAAAATGGGATTCGACATTATGGAGCTATTGTTCCGTCTTAATGAAGAGGGCACAACCATTGTAATGGTTACCCACGATGAACGAATTGCCGAATCTACCCAACGAATTGTCCGCTTCTTCGACGGAAGACGGGTTGAATAAACCACAAAAGAGAATTATCATGTATAAACTATATTTCAAACAAGCATGGCTGATGCTGAAACAAAATAAATTTATCAGCATCATTGCAATCATGGGGACCGCCCTGGCAATTATGATGATCATGTCGATCATTGTCGCCGATGAGATACAAAACATAAGTGTTTCACCGGAAATAAACAGGGATCGTACATTATATGTGAATTACCAGGTTCAAAGAGATACGACCAAGGGTAGCTGGCAATCGGGTACCCCGCCCTATAACATCCTTAAGGATTATCTTTATCCGCTGAAAACGCCTCAGTATGTATCGGGCGTCACCAACATAAGGACCGATGTCCCGGCTACATTGGTCTGCAAAGAAGGTTCCAATGATATCACAAATATGCATCTCAGGGCTTCCGACGCGATTTACTGGAAAATATTTTCTTTCTCATTCATACAGGGGAAGCCATTCAGCCAGGAAGAATTCGAATCGGGAATACCTGTTGCCGTTATAACGGAAACGACTGCAAGAAAAGTATTTAAAGGAGAAACAGCGATGGGACAAACCATTTTAATCAACTTCAAGCCTTACCGGATCATAGGCATCGTAAAAGATGTATCGCCGGTATTCAAACATGCTTTCGGCGATTTATGGATCCCGTATACATCGCTCCAAAAAGAGGACCTGCATTTTGAAACCATCATCCTTGCTGAAAACACCAAGGATATCCCGGCTATAATAGAAGAGGCAAGAACCATGGAAAAAAAATATGCCACAGAACGTGCTCCCTGGATACTTTATCTGCAAGGCCCGTTAACCAACAAAGCCTACCAGATGAATATCAGGGGAAATACTGTCCTGGAAATAGCAGAAAACATGACTATTAAGAACAGGAAATTAATTTTCATCCTATTGATCCTGCTTCTGATACCGGCCATCAATCTTTCCGGACTAAGCCTTTCGCGCATAAAAAAACGTACGGAAGAGATCGGCATCCGAAAAGCTTTCGGAGCGAAGAAATATACGATCCTGATACAGGTTCTTTTTGAAAACCTGATCACTTCGGTTCTTGGAGGTATTATCGGTCTGATATTGTCGTATCTGGTTGTCTTTCAGATGCGCGACTGGCTATTGGATGTTCCTGAAGGCAGCATGATACCGGTAAGTACCCTTATCTCTATCCCTGTTTTGCTGGCTGTGTTTGCCGTCTGCCTGGTTATCAACCTACTTTCTGCAGGGATTCCGGCGTACAAAGCTTCGCGGATGAAGATTATTAATTCACTCAATCAAAATGACAAATAATTATGATACGTCACTTATTAAAAATTATCTGGAACGAGCGCAAAACAAACGGCTGGATTACGCTAGAATACATTCTGGTGTTTTGTGTCCTTTGGTTCTGCATCGACTACCTGTACTATATGGGAAAATCTTATCTCGAACCGACCGGTTTCAATGTAGAAAATATCTACCAGATCGATATGGGCAAGAAAATAACGAAAGAAACACCCGACAAGGAAGCACTTGCAATGACCTTCCTGAACCGGGTAAAACAATACCCGGGCGTGGAAAGCGTCAGTTTCTCGAAATATGCGGCTCCTTTTGCCGGTTGGAATTATATAAGCAGCTATTATATCAATACGGATACAAATATGGTTAGCCTGCGGATGCGGTGGATTTCGGACGGCTTTTTCGATGTATTCAAAATCAACAAACCGGCAAAAGGATTGCAGGGATGGGGAACACCCGGTTCGAAAGAGGTCATAATTACTCCCGACAGGAATGGATATTTCGGTTCCTATCCGGAAGCGGCTTTTCCCCTGAATGAAGTAAAGAAACTGACTTCAACGGATAAAGACAGCAGTGTTTATACCGTGATAGGGACAGCGGACAAAATGAAAGACGGCTATTTCGAAACTTATTTCAGCTGTATGCTTTTCCCGCTGGAGAAACAAGACTACGACCTGTCGGAATTACAAATTTACATGCGGGTAAGTCCGGATGCCGGTAAAAACTTTGAAGAGGAGTTTAAGCGGCAAATGAGAGATCAATTGGCTCTCGATCCTTATTTCTTGGCGTCCGTCATCTCCCATAAAGACATAAAAAAGACCTGGACCGAGACATTAAACTCGCTGAAAGGGGTATATGCAATCACCACTTTCCTGTTCATTAATATATTCCTAGGGATTATCGGCACATTTTGGTACCGCACGCAGACCCGCCGCAGCGAAATCGGTCTGAGGTTGGCGCTGGGGGCTACCCAAAACGGAGTAAAGGCAATGATATTCATGGAAACGATCCTGATTTTATTTATTGCAAGTATAGTCGGAGTCAATATATGTGTCAATATAGGCCAAACAGTACTGTTGGAGACGTTGGACATACCAATATCCAACAGGGTACAGGGTGGAATCGGAAATGAACAGGAATTCATTAACTATGCCCTGACATTTGGTTTACTGGCTATTATATCGTTGGTCGCCGCATGGTATCCGGCCCGGCAGGCAGCAAAGATTCCTCCGGCAGAGGCATTACGGGATGAATAAATTTAGTAACTTTACTACATTAATATAAATACACAGATCATTAAGAGGTAATTCTATGATACTTATTTGTGATGATGATATTACTGTCCAGACTTCCCTCACGCTTGTGCTCAAGCGTGCCGGATATGAAATAGCGACAGCTTCTAACCAGCAGGAAGCAATAGACTTTGTACGCCGTACATGCCCGCAATTGATCCTGATGGATATGAATTATTCGAATACAACGACCGGAGAGGAAGGACTGGAGCTTCTAGCTAAAGTACGGATCTTCTGCCCGGCTGTTCCTGTTATTCTTATCACCGCCTGGGGGTCCATCAACCTGGCGGTGCAGGGCATACGGGCCGGTGCATTCGATTTTATCACAAAACCCTGGAATAATCTGACTTTACTGAATAATATAAAGACTGCTATCGCGCTGAATGAGAGTAGCGAAAAAGAGATAAAAACGGTAGGTGATCTCACTATGGACACAGGGCATTTTGAGAAGATCATTGGGAAATCACCCTTGTTATTACAGGTTTTAAACACTGTTTCAAGGATTGCCCGGACAAATGCTTCTGTACTGATCACTGGCGAAAGCGGAACCGGGAAAGAACTCATTGCAGAAGCTATCCATGAAAACAGCGACCGGAATAAAAAACCGTTTGTTAAAGTCAACTTGGGTGGCATTTCCCAGTCGTTATTCGAAAGTGAAATGTTCGGACACAAGCAGGGAGCGTTTACGGATGCTCGCCACGACCGGATCGGACGTTTCGAGATGGCTGATAAGGGCACTATATTCCTGGATGAGATCGGCGAGTTGGATATGGTTTGCCAGGTGAAGTTGCTGAGAGTCCTGCAAGACCAGACATTCGAACCACTCGGCGACAGCAAACAGAAGCAGGTCGACACACGGGTGATCAGTGCGACCAACAAAAGCCTTACCGGTATGGTCGCCCAAGGTACTTTCCGGGAAGATCTATTTTACAGGATTAACCTGATCACCATCCGTATGCCGGCTTTACGGGAACGTATCGAAGACATACCGCTATTGGTCGAACATTTTGCAGGTAAACAGGCTGAACTTAATAATATGGATCATGTGGAATTATCTGCCGAGGCATTCGGCTACCTGAAACAATTACCGTATTATGGCAATATCCGGGAACTAAAAAACCTGATAGACCGTACGATCCTGATCTCCGGAAAGCGTATTATTACCGACCAGGATTTAAAAAAGCAATATATCGAAGTCCCCGTAAATCAGATACCTGACAACGGTTCTATCCAGTCGCTCGAAAATGTAGAGAAAAACATGATTCAAAAGGCTGTCGAGTTATATGGCAGCAATCATTCGAAGATAGCGACGGCATTAGGACTAAGCCGGCAAACTTTATATCGCCGGATGGAAAAATACAATATAAAACTTCCCGAATAAAACCACAGCATGAAATCAAGATGGATACTTCGAATAATCATCGTGCTTATCGCATGCATATCGACCGGTATAGGCTTCTTCTTTTTCCGCGACGAGCCGTTACCTTTCTGGGTCATACAATGCATAGCGGTATTTTCCATCCTGCTTTCTCTTTTTATCTATCAAAAACTCATCAAACCCTATCACATCCTACTCAGCGGGATGCAACTGTTGAAAGAACAGGATTTTTCGACCAAACTGCGCCCGGTACAAAACAAGGATGCCAACGAGTTGATCGAGGTATTCAACCGGATGATCACACAATTACGTTCCGAGCGGATCGAAGTGCGGGAGAAGAACCAGTTTCTCGACTTGCTTATCCATGCTTCGCCGCAAGGTATCATCATCCTGAATTTTGACAAACAGATCACCGACATCAATCCTTCCGGACTAAAACTACTGAATATCGGGGATATTTCTGAAATAAAAGGGAAAACTTTCCAGGAATCGACCTTCGAACTGGCTCCGGCCCTAGCTGAGTTAAAGCAGGGAGACGATGTGATGATCCGCAGCACGGTAAACACCGTGTTTCACTGTATCCGTTCGTCTTTCATCGACCAGGGATTCAATCATCCTTTTATCCTGATTGAAGAGATCACCCAGGAGTTACTCAAAGTAGAAAAAGAGTCGTATGAACGCATCATCCGTATGATGTCCCACGAAGTAAACAATTCGGTCGGGGCAATCAGTTCTACCTTAAATGTCGTAACGGATATTTTTAAACAGGATGAGAACAGTAAATGGGAATATGTTTTGCCGGCCGTCGAGGCTTCCTTCGACCGTTGTGGAAATCTAGCAAGCTTTATCAGCAAGCTATCGCAGGTAATCCGTATCCCCGAACCTACCCTCTCTCCTATTTCCCTGAATGAGCAGGCGCGTTCTGTTTATGCATTAACGAGTGCCGAATGCCGGCAAAGGAATATCGAATTGACTTTATCGCTGACAGCGGAGGACCAATACGTTCATGTAGACGGTATCCAGTTCGAACAAGTACTGGTCAATATTATCAAAAACGCTTATGAAGCGATCGGGAAAAACGGTAAGATACAGATATACACACATCACTCCCCTTTATCCATTATTATAGAGGATAACGGCCCCGGTATGACTGAAGAAACCAGGCAAAAACTCTTCACCCCTTTCTTCACCACCAAATCATCCGGACAAGGAATCGGCCTGATGTTCGTCAGGGAAGTTCTGACCAACCATCGATGCAAATTCAGCCTGACGACAGAGAACGGGCATACCATGTTCAAAATATTCTTTAGAACTCCGGAATAAATCACGAAAGACCTTTTAACCTATACATCAATAGATTATCTTCCGGGTCACCATCTTCTATCGTTCCATAAAGAGTAAAGGTTTCTTCGTCGACTGCAAAGTAAACCGGACGTTTACCTTTCAAATAGTATCTGATTACCGGATTACCGTCTAAATCAAATACTTCAAGAATAGTTCCAAAAGAATCTTTCGCTCTATTTTCATTCCATGACATTCCGAAAAACAAAGCATATAGATAGCGTTTACCTAAATAGCTATAAGCATAACTTATCTTTTCATTACCAGTTGCCAAAATACTGGCATCAGAAGTATCAAAATCGAATTTGACCCTTTTGATGAGATTAAAACTGGTATCCATAAAGTCAATCTGCTTCTTATATCCATAACAGAATACTATACGACTTTCATTTGCATATACATTACCCATATCCGGGTCTAATGAATAATCCATGATATCAGAACTTCTGTATGTCCATATTTTCCGGGGTAACGAATCTTGTAAGGCCAAAAGATATAGGCTGGGTTGCAACATATATTTAGGATCTGCTATATATAACGAATCATTGACAAAGGCAGCGTCATACAAAGCATTGTCATAACCAAATGTCTCAGCTGCCTTGAATATGGGTAATCCTTCATTATCAATACCAAACCGAAATATTTGATTTTTGCCGAAATCGCCAATCAGAAAATCGGAAAGCGGTCCCTGAAACAAGGATGGAGACACAAACTCATCCGAACCTTCTCCTTTTACCCCAAAAGTACTTTTCAATTCATGACTGGTAAGATCGTAGATGTGAAACAGGCTGTCACTCCGCTTCCAATTTTCAAAAATCAAAAACGGAGGTTTTATTTCCACTTTTACAGGATTGGTTATCCCCTGCAAAGGCATTAATTCCTGTACTAATGTTTCTTCGCAAGGAAAACCATGATCTGTTGAACTACATCCAATAGTCAAACCACAATATAATATGAATGCTAAAGAAGAAATTCGCATGATCGTACCTTTAATGTAAAATTATTTTTTAACCGATGACGCTGATTACTGTTCGTTACTTTTTGCGAGCGATGCTAGTCCTCCCATAGCTCCCAAATTCATAGTATCCAGTGCCGAACTCGGCACTATAATCATAGAACCTTTCTCTTTCAAACCCTCGAACAGCATATTCATTCCTCTGAGGTGCAATGCAACTGGATTATCAGTATACTTTTTACTGGCCAACTCAAATTTCTCGGCAATCTCGGTTTCCGCCGTTCCCAGAATGACACGGGCTCTTCTTTCGCGTTCAGCCTGGGCTTCCTTACTCATGGCATCAGCAAGATCCTGAGGTATAGCAATATCGTTAATACCAACAGTTTGACAGGTAATTCCCCAGGGATTTGTATTTCTATCTAAAACATGCTGTAAATCTTCAGCAATCTTATCGCGTTCCTGCAAAAGAGTAGACAGTTCATGTTTACCGATTGTATCCCTTAACCCTGTCTGGGCTATATGTTCAATGGCTTTTTGATACTCCTGCACTTCCAAAGCCGCCTTCTCCACATCCCAAACCGTCCAGTACACAACAGCATCCACGTTGACAGGTACTGTATCTTTCGTCAGGGTTTGTTCTGCTTTAAAAGCACTTACCCGTACCCGTTGGTCGATATAAGCAGATACACTATCAAGAATAGGAATAATCATAAATGGCCCAGGACCTTTTAAACCCTTAAATTTACCCATACGTAACACCACTGCCCGTTCCCATTGGTCGGCCACACGGATTGAAAGAGCCAACAAACTGGAAATGAGAATCAAGAACAACAAAACCGGCATATTCACAATATGCAAACTATGCAAAACGACTGATAAAAAAATCAGTACCAGCAATACAGAAAGAGAAATAGGATTAAACCATCCCTTGTTGATCACATTTGTTGTCATAAGTATTATTTTTTAGAGGTTTCAATATTTTTCAATTCCTGTATGATTTCACTAAGAGTAAAACCATAACTGAAGGCCACAGAAGAAAACTGTATGCAAATTTCTTTCAGTTTATCTTCCCTCTCCTTTTCCAGTATTACATTCTCCGTTTTATTGATAAACGTTCCTGTACCCTGTTGGGTTTCCAATATATTTTTGATTTCTAATTCTTTATACGCCTTGGATACCGTGTTCAGATTCACCTTCAACTCTACGGCTAGCGCCCTGACCGTAGGAAGTTGCTCACCTAGTTTTAGTTGCCCTGATGCTATGCCAAATATAATCTGATCGATAATCTGACGATAGACCGGTACGCCGCTGGAGTAATCTAATAAAAACTTAATCATACAATTTCATATTATATTAAACAAACATTGTACTATTTGTATATGACAAAGGTATAAAAAAAATTGTTACTCCAAACTTTTCGCACTGTTTTTATAAAAAAATCTATTTTTGAATCGGGAGAGATTAGGAGAGACTATAATAATAATGTATAATAAGTCATTGTATAAAAACAAAAAAAGACTTACAATTTCTTGTAAACCTTTTATTTTGTAGCGAGACCCGGGATTGAACCGGGGACCTCATGATTATGAATCATGCGCTCTA
>OGZX01002787.1_pt1 | contig 13225 bp, 11 predicted proteins | sample 1576881 | NCBI WGS metagenome assembly OGZX01 (sample SAMEA3541542, study PRJEB24748) | human gut metagenome | biome: human gut; feature: human-associated habitat; material: faeces | place: China | collected 2012
CGTAGAATCCCCCAGGTGAAACACCTGGGGAGAAACTATTTCAATCCGATCCCGATTCTTGATAAAACGTATCATCCGGTCAAACACCGAATCACCGCCATACCCGAAACGAGCATCCCGACTCCGTTCTTTCTGGGCAGTTCCCTTGATAATCGTCACTGCCACTAAAATATCCCGCCGCAACATATCATCCGGAACCTCCAGATAATACCTTCCATCCTGTATGTAAACGTTAAAGAAACCGACATCCTTCGGGGTATCCTTCCGAATAAACTCATCTATCGTAACCACTTTATCCCCCGGAAAAGACGCACGATTCTCAGCCCTGCCACCCAAAACGTACAGGGAAAACAATATAACCAATAAATACTTCATACTAACGTTTTAATGTATTGCCTACCTTTTGCAAATCCATGTTATAATTCTCGATAAAATAATTACGCACCATATCATACCGCTTCTTCAAAAGACCATTTACATCTTTTACCGGATTCAGAATACCATCCCAATTCTTTGATGTTGAGTCCCAATTGTTATTATACTCGGGAACTCTAGTTAGAAATTCTTCCGTAGAAAGTACCATCATCAATAAAAAAGTCTTCCAATCATTGCTTTCAGAAATACTGTAATTTACTAACTGAGGTATTCCCGCAGCCCAAAGTTTAGATGCCGTATACATATCAGAAGAACTAATGTTATAATTTGCACTCTCTCCGAATTCTTTTGTCGGAGCTGTTTTTCCGCGCCCGATCATACTCTCCACGAATATACGATTCATCCTACTTCGAAAATCTGACGAATCCTTCTTGGTCATCTGAGTCACTGCTATATCACCATATCCGACACAAATATTGTCGTAATTATACCATGATCTAACATCTTTACTCAAATATACCATTTGCATGGGAGTAACTGAAAAATCCCATGTTACATAGAGAGAATCAATTTCCGAACAAAGCATTATCTTCATCGGAAGAAACTCTTTTAAAAACTCGGCCGAGTACGATGAGAACCACAACTTTTGTATTAAATCCAATTGTTCTCCTACATACTTTTCATCCGCAGGAGTCGCAAGGTATCCCGCTTTACCATTTACACCCAACACCCCATTCATCCAACCGGAGGGAGTCCAATAAGTATCCTTATCTGTAAATTTATATAATAAACAGGAACCGTACTTATTGTAATATTCCACAATTACATCATCATAATCATGCTCCCCTTGAGGAACTGAATAACTGGAAATAATCCCCGATGGAGATAACTCTTTCTCATCATAACAAGCTACCGCACACAAGAGCCACGATAACAATATCATATAAAAATAAATTTTCCGTTTCATATTATCTGGGATTTTGTTCTAATCTGTAATTTCTCTCTATTGCATCATAAGGAATAGGCAAAGCATAAAGCGGGGAATGACTTTCCAATGTATATTCTCTCTCCACTCCCTCTGAATCAATATATACATGAGTAACCGATAACCCCAAGCGTTTGATATCAAACCAACGGAATCCCTCTTCTAGACTCAATTCCAATCTACGTTCCATCAAGCAAAATTTCAATAACTCATTAGCATCAGTAATCTGTTCGTCAACATAAGAACCCGTTACATACCTCGTCTCTCTCAACACGTTCAAATCATTTAATGCCAGTACCCGGTCTCCAGCATTCCCCGTCGCTAAAGAACGGCGAATAAAAGCCTCCGCCCGGTTTAAATAAGCTTCCGCTATACGAATACCATGATCTGAACCATTGGATGTATTATGAGCCACTTTAGTTCCGTATATACACCCGTATGGACTACCATAATACATCTTATATCTCAAATCATTTGTTGCATCATAAAGACGTAACAAATCAGAAGAGACTTCCCAAGGTACGTCATATCCCCAAGTTACATTTGTCGTGAAAAAAGAACCTCCACCAAATGAATTTACACCATAAATCCAAATCACTTCCGAACTTACATCACTATTATAAACACTCTTACCACTGCCATCCAACAAAGCTAAGCGGGTCAAATCCGGACCTTGAGCGATAGCTAAATCCGCATATTTAATCACGTTATCCATATCTTCATCACGTCCCATATAAAGATATAAACGAGAAAGTAAAGTATATGCTGCAACATTCCCAACACGCCATACATTATCCGGTGTATAATTTTCTTCTAACAAGGTAGCTGCTGTCAACAAATCTTTTTCAATTTGTTCATACAATGCTTTCAAAGAAACCCTACGAGGAAAATCATCTGTTAATTCCATCGTTAATATCAAAGGAACTCCCAAAGCTGTATTCACATCTATTCCCGGAGCATTATACGGCTGACAGTATATTGTCGCTAATTTCAAGTAATAAAAACTCCTTAGAAATAACGCTTGCCCCACTAATGCGTTCTTTTCCTCCTCGGTACCCGATATTTCGGAAACATAGTCAATAATAACATTACATCCTTTAATTTTCTCGTAATACGTTTTCCAAGCATTCACATCCGCCGGAAAAACTTCAATACCATCAAACATCATCGGATTAAACGTAAACACCGGTGTTCCGCTTTGATGAACAGTTGCATACGTATCATTCGACAACCCGTTACACTGGACTTCATCAGTCAATAGCATTAAAAATGTTCCTGTTGCCAGTTGGTAAGGGTAAGCTTCTTTATACATTACTCCCCTCAAATCCTCCACGGAAGAAGGTTTTATCTCGTCCTGACTCGACTCTTTAAAGAAATCATGACAGGAAGTACATAACAAATACAGAAGTATTCCCAGACAATATATAGATCGATAATTCTTCATACCAATATCAACTAAAAGGTTACATTAAGATTAAATGAATAAGAGCTGGTCGATGGTTGAGCTCCTGTCGCAACTTCCGGATCCCGCCCCTTAAAATCTTTACTCGCTATTGTAAACGGGTTAGAAACACTTGCTCCTAGACTGATAGATTTACATCCCATCAACTTTGCCGCTTTTTCCGAAAGGAAATAACTCACGGCAATATTATTACATTTCAAAGAAGAGGCATTCACCACCCGAACATTACTATAATTATACATTTCATAAACATTACTAAAGGTTGAATTATTCGGCAGATAAAAATTAGTAACATTTTTATCCGGCAAACCGGGGAATTTAGCATTCGTATCTCCCGGTCTCCAACGCCCGTTCAACTCGGATGACAAATTTTCGTATTCAGAAGGTAAAGTCTGGGATTCATAAGCCGTCTTCAGAAACTTCTTTCCTCCTATCTGTAAATAAAAGCCCGTTGACAAAGACAGTTGTTTATACCGGAATGACATGGATAAACCTCCCGTAAAATCCGGATCCAATTTGCCCGCATATTTCATATACGTGGTAGGATCATTCAAAGGATCTCCATCCCCGGATGTTTCCAGATTAATGATCGGATAACCTGTTTCTTGATCTATCCCCTCGCAATCAAACGCCCAGAAAGAGGATACGGCATATCCCTTTTTGTAATACTCTCCGGAAGTCGCTGTCCTCCACGTCAAATTTTGTACACCGACTTTCGTTATCTCATTATTATTTTTAGAGGTATTAACATTCATATCCCAAGTAAAATGTTTCGTCCTTACCGGGGTAAAACTTACACTCAACTCATACCCCGAATTATTCATACTTCCTCCATTAATCGGCATATTCTCAATACCATATTCCCGGGGAACTAACAATGAAGTAATTATGTCCCTTCCTTTCTTCATGTAATACTCAAACCCAACTCGAATCTTATTATTGAATAGAGCTAAATCCACCCCATAATTATAAGATGTTGTTTTCTCCCAGCGCAAATCCTCGTAAGGTAAAGACGTGATTTCCAACAATTCATCTCCCGTATTAACATCCGTCACAGCACTAGTTGCCCCGGATGTCGGGATCTTAACGATTAAACTTGGACTATAATTTGTAGCCATATTACGTTGATAACCAAAACTAAAACGTAAACTCAGATCAGATACCACGTTTTGTCTACTAAACCAAGATTCACGAGCCACGTTCCAACGGAGTCCTCCAGCCCAAACCGGATTAAAATTCTCGTTAGTATAACGTCCAAAACGATTCGATGCATCTACTCGCACACTAAAATTCACAACGTAACGTCCATCGTAAGCATAATTTAACGTCAAATACCCCCCCATTTGATTTGTCTTTCGATCAGTGATTTTACGAGTAAATTTCTTCATCAACTCATTTTCATAAATAGCTCCTCCATAAGGATTTATTCTCACAGCGGGCACAGTGGCAAAAGATTTTCCCCTATCTCTTAAATAGCCATAAGAAGTAGTCGAGAAACCTGTATTCTTTGTACTGGATAATTCAATGCCTAACATTGCAGTTAACGTATGCACCCCATTAAACACTACATCATAAGAAAGCGAATTTCTCCAATTCCATGATATGGTCTTATTCTCATCTTGATTATATTCTCCCCCCACGGGAAGTTGTGAATTCTTGTAGTCGGCATCAATAGGCTTACGTGTACCATAATCATAATTACGTATTTGAGCTATATACTCCGTTCTTTCCGTGGCCCACGATTCTCCGATAACAGATGCAATATTGACGCTCCCCAACATTTGAAATCTCAATGACTCTGTAAAGTCATAATTCAAATTCAGATTCGTATTAATAGACATATTTTTATTTGAAGTCCCCGTTTGATCCCGTTCATTTATAAAATTAAACATTTTCGGACCCGGACTACCATCTTTCAAATAATAAGCCAATTCCCCGTTATCTTCATAAGCCGCTATTGATCGATTGATTGTAGTCGCATAAGTATATGGATTTACTATATAAAAACCATTCGTCGTTGCCTGAGTTCCGGATAATGTAAATGAAGCTCTAAACTTCTTTCCAAAATTCATATCCAAACCAACATTCGCCCCGTATGACTCCGTATCATTTCCAATAGCCGTACCCTTTGTTGAATTATACGATAAGGAAGCATAATAGCGAACATCTTCACTACCTCCCGAAACTGAAAGCGAATGAGAATGACTGAATGGATTCCGGAAAAGAATATCAAACCAATCCGTATTCGTGGTTTCCAATTTAGCCACACGTCGTTCAAACTCATCTTTTGTCATCTCTTTCTTCAAATATTGATTCAAAGCCCCGGCATAACCAATATTATTATTAGTCCAACTTGCCGTCAAGCCGCGTTGAAAAATTTCCCGGGAAACCTCCACTCGTTCCTTGGAATTCATCAGTTCCAATTTGTCATAAGTAACTTGTTCCGAGACATTCAAACGGGCCGAGTAAGAAATAGAAGCCGTACCAGCCCTTCCCCGTTTTGTTTTAATAACAATAACTCCATTGGCTGCACGTACACCATAAATAGCTGTAGCAGAAGCATCTTTTAACGCTGTTATACTTTCAATATCATTCGGATTCAACCAAGCAATAGAGCTTCCCACGAAATTACGGATATAGTCAAAATTATCCGAATCAATCTCTCCTACACTATCAAAAGTTTTCGTGTCAAACGGAAGAGGGTCCTCCTGGATAATCCCATCCACGACCCAAATCGGTTCCTGACTTCCCAACAACGTGGAAGTTCCCCGAACTCGTGTCTTCTGCCGCACTCCGACCAACCCGCTCGTGTTCAGCAGTCCCAGTGTTTTGTCTGCCGTCTTTTTCAACACCTTGCTAACGGTGAGGACGTCCCTGCAACGCCTGCTCCAAAGTATTCGTCCCGTTAAAATGCAAATCCTCCGCTTTTATCGAAGAAACAGAACCTGCCATCCTCGACCTGTCAAACTCCTGGTAACCGGTAATCACCACTTCCCCGAGTTGAGTCATATCCTCCTTCATCACGACCGTGTACTCGAACTTATCCTTTTCAAGCTTTAGATACGTGGTCTGCATTCCCACAAAACTGACAATCAAAGAATCAACGCCCCGAGGCACACGGATTGAAAAATCTCCTTTAGAATCAGTTACCGTTCCAACACTCGTTCCCTTCAGCAATATGGTGACACCGGGAAGAGGTTCTTTATTAGAATCCACGATTTTCCCTTTCACAACATTAGACTGATCCGACATCTGACTAGTATTACTTTCAACCTTCCGTTTGATCACCACAATCTCGTCCTTCACGTCATACGTGAACCCCTCTTTCTCCAAAACCCGTTTCAGTACCGCCTCCCAATTCTCCCCTTTTGCCTCCACGGTAACCGGTTTCGCATCTTTAAACAGCAACGAATTATACAGGAAATTCAGCCCTGTTTTCTGCTTCATCACCTCCACGAACTTCTCCAGTTTCACCTCTTTCAAATTCAAAGAAACCGTATCCGGCACGACTTTAGCACCATATCCCGCCAAACTTTCTAGCGTCAGGATAAGCGTCAAACTTACCACGTGAAAAAAGCCTTTACATTTTAAAAGCCTTTTCCACTTCAAGAATGGATTTTTTTTCATAGATTTGTAAATTACTTGTTAAGATGAGATAATGGACGTCGAACCTGAGAAATTTGTAGTCCGTTATCTCGCTTTAATTTATTTATATAAGATCACGTGATTCCCATCCACCCGATACTTTATATCCCCGGTACGGGTTAAAGCATCAAAAAATACATTTATATCATCATATCGTTTCAAATTCCCTGTAAATAGAAGTCCTCTCAACTCTTCTTCTTCAAAAAGCACGGATATATTATACCATCGTTCCAACGTCTTCATGATATCTCCCAGATGCTTCTCCCGAAAAACATACATACCGTCTTTCCATCCCACAAACTCCTCCACATCCACCTCCTGCCGGATCATCTTCCCGTCCTTGGACGTGACCACTTGTTCTCCGGGTTGAATAACCAACGGATCAGACGTACCGGTTTCAACGCTCACTTTACCCCTTACCAGCGTCGTATAGCTCTCCGGAGCATCCACGTAGGCATTTATCCCGAAAGACGTTCCCAACACCCTCACGTCCCCGAAAGATGTCTTCACGATAAAAGGCTTCTCGTTCTTCACCACGTCAAAAAAAGCCTCTCCTTTCAAGAACACTTGTCGTTTACCCGGTAAGGTGACGGCATCTACCGGGTATTTCAACCGGGTCTCGGCATTCACCCACACCCTAGTCCCGTCATCCAGCGTGATGATACACTCTCCTCCTCTCGGAACCTCCAGTTCATTATAAACAATTTCGGTAGACACCCTTTCCGTCTCGTAAGAAATCTCCCCGTTCTCGTATTTTATATTCACACCCTCCTCTTTCAACACGTGCGCACCCGTCTTCGACACCTCGACCTCGGTCCCGTCGGCTAAAATCAACCGGGCCTTCTTCTCCCCTGCCGGAATAACTTTCGAGGCCACGGGCGGTACTTCCTTTTCCCCGCTCTCTCCTAACGTCAACCATAACATCGATCCCAGTACAATCACCCACACGGCAGCCACGGCCGCCACCCAACGAATCGTATTCACCCGTCGGTCGCATCCCCTTCGTTCTCTAAAAACCATGTAGCCTTTCTTACCCGAATAATTCTCGTACTCCATAAACTGCTTTTTCAAGTACGTCGGATCACTCAACTGATCATACACCTCCCGTAATTGCCGATCTTCCAGCAACTGCTCCAACTTCATTCGATCTTCCTCGCTCAAATCTTTCAACAAAGATTTCTTGATCAAAGAAGCGTCATCATATATATCTTTCTTCATGTTCATCTATTATCGGTTCACTTTGTATACTCATAATACACAACTCCCGATTTCAGATGACACGAGTAGTCATTTTTTTTCAATTAAATTAAAAACAGGCACACGGAATCCTGAAGCTTCGAACGTAACGACCTGAACCCACGACTTTTATGTGTCTTTACGGTATTCACGCTAACCCCCAATTTTTCCGCAATCTCATCCCACGAATACCCCTCGATACTCATCAGAATCACTTTCTTCTGCTCCGAAGGCAAGGCCTCGATATACACGTACAACTGCCGGGTAACTTCCTCCCGCACGGTCTGGGCGTACACGTCATCAACGGTAAAATCACTTTCAGCCCCGATAGAATTCAGAATAGTATCATGGATCTGGTTATTCCGCACGAACACCAATGCGTTATTATAACACGCCCGGTACAAATAACGAGTCAAATCTTGTACGGAATCAAATTTCTTATCCGACTTCCAGATAGCGATAAAAACCTCCTGTACCAAATCCTCCGTACTCTCCGATCCCTTCAAAATCCGGTTCACGTAAGCACATAATGCCGCATAGTAATACTCGTAAAGACTTTTCCAAGCCTTTTCATTCTTGCGGTTTACCCCGGATAAAATCAACTGCTCATCTATCATATTGACATATATTCTTCATCACCCATTAGACAAATATAGTGATTTAAAATTCTTTCAAAACATACTTCGTGTACAAAAATACAAAAATGAACATTCACGCCCCTTTTGACATACTTTTATCCGTTTAAAAATTTTTCTATTCCGCCATATTCTAGTAAATTTGTCATGATTTATCATCAGTTTAATTTTATATCGAATGAATGAATTGAAACCGGAAATAATGGAGTTACTAGCATTAGTCGGAAAAAAGTATTCTCGGAATTTACTTACCACAACCGATTTCGACGAATTCTCTCTTCATCTAAAATCCGAACACGGTTACTTGATCTCCACCTCCACGTTAAAACGCCTGTGGGGATATGTCAACGACACGCATCAGCCGCGCACTCAAACCTTGGATTTATTATCCCGGTACATCGGTTTCACCTGTTTCAGCGACTTTTGCCACCATCTGAAAACCAGCACGATGTACAATTCATCATTTTTCACCACGAAACAAATACAAGTACAGGATTTAAAACCGGGAGACGAGATCGAAATAGGCTGGTCACCTAATCGTTATTTGCGTTTGCAATACCACGGGGAAGCCCGCTTTCAGGTTATCGACTCGAAGCAATCCAAACTAAGAAGAGGAGACTACTTCGAAACAGCTTGTTTTCTAATGGGCCAACCCTTGCTGTTATCCTACATTTTAAGAGATAACCAAAAAACACCGCCCTTCATAGCCGGACGTAACGGGGGACTCACTTTAATCAATCAACTGACATAATGAATGAGGAAACTTTATCATCCGGTTTTTTCGGAGAGGATATAACCTTGGATATATACACGGACCTGAAAGAATTTTATACCCCGGCCAACGGATTCAGCAGACTACACCTATGCCGCCGGTATGGAAAACTGCATATCCTGAAAAGCCTGCAACCTTTCTATTCCTCGCAAGAATTCTACAAACAACTCTTGCTAAAGGAATTCAATATCGGTTATCAACTGGACCACCCTAACATTCGTCACACCTTGGGGTGGGAGAAAAACGATCTTTTGGGCAATTACATCGTACTGGAATACATCGACGGTATCCCGTTAACCACTTTTATCGAACAAGGTAAACTGACCCAAGCTCTAGCCTACAAATTCATCACGGAAATATGTAATGCCTTGCAGTACATTCATAGCAAACAACTGATCCACAAAGACCTGAAACCCAATAATATTCTTATCACGCATAACGGGAACAATGTCAAACTCATTGATTTCGGACTTGCTGATTGTGATGATTACGAAATCCTGAAAATTCCAGCCGGAACAGAAAAATACCTCGCCCCGGAGCAACTAAACCCAAATGCGACACTGGATTGCAGAACAGACATCTATTCCTTGGGCATCATCATCGAGGAGCTATCAATTATCCTAAAAGATCGCAAACTAGCCTCCATCGCCCAAAAATGCACCTGTCAGGACCCGAATTTGCGTTTCAACAATACCTCGGAAATAGTAGAATCCCTGAAAAGCAAATCTTTCAGAACAATCTACAAATACGCCGTGTTTATCCTTGTCTCCTTCGCAGTTACCTTTCTTTACCTCCAATACCCTTTTGCCGGAAACAAATCCCCGGACAAAAACACGATCACACAAGTATACAGTAACTTCTCAACCAGTAGTACCTATCACCACACCCTCTTACAAGAAAAAAATCGCTTACACCGGAATATAAACCGGTATTCGGCAAACCGCCAAGAGTTGGTCCAAGATAGCCTGCTACTGCATCAGGCCCTACAAAAAGCCTTGAATACCGATTTCCCGGAATCAAATCAACGTGAAACCCCGGTATACAAAAGACTCCTGACCAACATACAACTCGACGTGAAACGGGAAATAAGAAACATCCGGGAGAAACTCTGAGTGCGTTTCTATGGGAGCAAAGGACAGAAACATCAGTTTACCTTCCTTACCAATACAATCGAATAGAATAAATAAAAAATTCGATATACATGTCATAATATCTCAAAATCATTGAATTATTCGTACCTTTATGGTCACAGATAAATTTATAACGCATGAATAATAATAAGTCGGGCAATATTAATAATAATGTTATTAGCAATCTTACCAATCGTATAGAACATTTAATTACGGACGCTCGAACGTATATTGCAAGTGCGGTTAATATCTCTGAAGTTATCACCAAGTATGAAATCGGTCGTGCCATTGTAGAAGTGGTTCAAGATGGTGCGGAACGAGCAACATACGGCAAACAAATATTGCAAAGTGTGTCAGAATCACTCACGAAACGATTAGGAGACGGATAGTCTACCGAAACCCTCAAAAGATGTCGTAAATTTTTAATAATTTATTCTACTCAAGAGGACGGAACAACAGCATTAATAGAATCTTCTACTAACAATTTGGTCAACAGTGTTGACCAAATTCAAAAATCCGCAATATCGTTGAGAAAATCTATGGATACATATTCTTTTACGCTCTCATGGTCTCATTATTTGATTCTGATGCGCATAGAATCTGCTAAAGAACGCAGGTTTTATGAAATCGAATGTCAAAAACAAAATTGGAGTATTCGACAACTACAACGACAATATGGTTCTAGCTTATATGAGCGATTAGCTCTTAGTCGTGATAAAAAAGGAGTGATGCGTTTGGCAAAAGATGGACAAACTCTTAATAAACCAGATGATATTATCAAAAATCCACTCACGTTGGAATTCTTAGGACTCAAACCGGATATTACATATTCGGAAACGAAATTAGAGAATGCCATCATCGGAAAGATACAACAATTTTTATTGGAACTGGGAAAAGGATTTCTATTTGAAGCCCGTCAAAAGCGATTTACTTTCGAAGAAGAAAGTTTTTATGTGGATCTAGTTTTCTATAACCGTCTCCTGCAATGCTACGTGCTTATTGATCTAAAAGTAGACAAATTAGCTCATCAAGATTTGGGGCAAATGCAGATGTACGTCAATTACTATGATCGATATGTAAAGCAAGATTTTGAAAAACCTACAATCGGTATTCTACTTTGCAAAGAAAAGAAGGATGCATTAGTAGAACTTACCCTTCCCAAAAATTCCAATATTTATGCACAACAATATGCCCTCTATCTTCCTGACAAGCAGTTACTACAAATGAAGCTAAAAGAGTGGTTAGAAGAACAAGAAGAGTAAAAAGCAAATTACTCCACGATACGTTTAAACTTTCCCCAAGGATCGGCATAACGATACCTGTTCTTACTCCCGGCAGGCACATGAAGCACGCACGAATCAAAGAAATCCACTCCCTCGAAAGCCTTGGATGCACTCGTGGGAGGAATATCTGCCAACACACGTAATTCTTCCAGCATACACCCGTCAAAACAGTAATCAGATATAAACATGGTACCCCTCCCCAAAGTCACGGAGCGTAACCCGGTACACGCCTGAAAAACCGCACCCGGTATCGTGGCAATTCCATCGGAAAGAACAACTTTCTTAAACTTGGCACCTCGAAACGCCTGAAGTCCCAACACCGTGACCGAATGTGCCATGCTCAAAGTATCCACGGGTGCATACAGGAAAGCATATTCGGCAATCTTTTTCACCCCCTCGGGAATCTCGAATACAGCCCGTGCCCTCCCTTCCGGATACAACAATAACGTCTCTTTCCCCTTGTCATACAAAATACCGTCTTCCGCCGTGAAACCGGAATTCATAACAGAAACCCGAAACTCTTGCAACGAGCTACACCCCTCCGAGGAGGCAAAACTTCGTACCTCATCGGGAATCGTCAGAACCGTTAACCCGGTACACCCCTTGAATGCATCTTTCTCCACGACCTTTATCGTGTTCGGCAAGGCGATTTCCCGAAGATTCCGACAATCCATAAACATACCATAACTCAACGTATCATTAGCCGTATAGCGGGAAGAATAGTAACTCTTTCCCCCCTCGACAACCTGCACGTCTGTCAGGTAAAGTCGGCTTAATACCCCGGGAGTCACTTCCCCCTCAACTCCCCGTCCCAACATATCCCGCAACAAGCGGAAATCAGAACCATTCAATCTACCGCTAATAGAAATCTCGGTTAATTGATATTTCTGTCGTTCGCTAATCACCTCCGACAACGTTCCCGGCTCCGAAACATATATCGCATTGTCCGTAATAAATTTCACCTCACTCGTGTATATCTCTCCCACAGCATTGGCGGCATAAGCCCGGACCACGTAGGATGTAGACAAATTCAAATCTGTCAACCGAGCCCTAAAAACGCCCTTTTCTCCCGACTCTGCAGCAACAAACAACTCTTCCGCGAAGGTTTCCTCCCGGTATTTGAATCCCAGAAAAGAAAGAGCCTCGCCTCCATTCTCGACTAACACGCACTGCACGACTGCCGTCGTGGGTCCTTTATTAATCAAAACCATCTCTCCCAGCACGGGCTCCGTGTTCGGGGATGTACGAAAACGCAACATTCCCGTCCGTACCACACTACCTCCATTAGAAACTTCCAAGTAATAACCATACTCCGTTCCCGCCTTCAACCCCTCCAATGTAACCTCCGCACCCTCCTCCGTCCGGGTTGCTGCAACCTGTATCATCTCCTCCGGCGAACTTCCATACACGAAATAACAATCCCGTACCGTTCCCTCCCCGTTCAGTACTATTTTCCCGGATAAACAGGCCTCATTCCGGGTAATTCCAGTAGCCTCATGCAAAGTCAGTGTCGGGGGTAAGACCGTGGGGTCCGTCTCGTTCGAACAAGCCGTTCCCACCACCACACAGCAAATAATATAGAAATAAAACTTATACATACTCTAAAAATTAATCCCGACACCCAGCAACGGTTCCCAATATTTACCCTGAATCGTCAACACTCCAAAAGAAACCGCCACCCGACGCAGCTCCATAAGTACCC
>OGZX01002789.1_pt1 | contig 13220 bp, 8 predicted proteins | sample 1576881 | NCBI WGS metagenome assembly OGZX01 (sample SAMEA3541542, study PRJEB24748) | human gut metagenome | biome: human gut; feature: human-associated habitat; material: faeces | place: China | collected 2012
AACAGCTGGAACAAGAAAAAATGAAGGAATTACATGAGGAACGTATGAGATTGTTTACCAACTTCTCACACGAACTAAGTCACATTCATTGGGGAGTACCGATAATTTCATCTCAATAGTTCCTTTTTCCGGTGTGAATTTAAAAGCATTAGATAATAAGTTAAACATCACTTTTTCAATCTCTTGGCGATCATAATAGACACAAAAACAGTCAGGAATATTGTTTTTTTGAGTGAATATGATATGCCGATGGTTGGCAACAGAAATAAAGGAATTGTATATTTCTTTTACAAATTCTGTCAGATTGAATTTTTCTTTTTGCAATACCATTTTGTGAGCATCGTATTTTTGCACATCCATCAGATTATTAACGAGTAAGAGTAATCGTTGAGTATTTTTACGCATGAGCTGTAAAGTGTTTTTTACCTCCGTAGAAAACGCACTATGGTTCAAAAGGTCTTCCAGTGGATTAATAATAAGAGTTAAAGGAGTGCGTAGTTCGTGTGAAACTAAGTCAAAATTCACACCTCATTGAGGATTATTATTTACATATACAAGTATCTGATAATGGGCCAGGTATATCACAAGAAGAGCTTGAAAAAATATTCCAGCCTTTCTACCGCTCTCCACAAGATTCATATCATCAGGTTGCAGGCTCCGGTATCGGTTTAAGTTTATCACGATTTATCGTAGAACAGCATAATGGCATTATATGGGCGGAAACAATACCTCAATCCGGAACCCGAATGCATGTATTACTCCCTGTACAGGAAAAACCGGTCAGTGCTCCGGTAAAACAAACAGAACCAATAATTCCCGTAAACATTCAGGAGCTTATCCCGAACGATAAAAAAAGAAACACCACTGTCACGCAAACACTGTTATTCGTTGAAGACAATAAAGAGGTATTGAAATACCTCGAAAAACAATTTGAAAATGAATATAACATATTGAAAGCAGGAAACGGAAAAGATGCATTGGAACAAATAGCATTGAAAGCACCGGATCTGATTGTCAGCGATATCATGATGCCGGAAATGGACGGATTGAAGTTATGTACCCAAATCAAGCAAAATATTAAATTTTCCCATATTCCTGTTATTTTATTGACAGCCAAAACCATGCCTTCTCAAATAACCGAAGGATACAAGGTCGGAGCAGATGACTATATCATAAAGCCATTCGACATTACTCTATTACAAACCCGTATAAAAAATCTACTGATCTCACGGAAGCAGATACAACGGAAATATGAGAAAAAGCTGAATCTGGATGAACTTGGTGTTAAAACAACCCGACAGGATGAAGAATTCCTGAAATCATATACAGCTATCATTAAAGCAAATTTTTCCAATCCGGATTTGGATGTCGATATGATCTGTAAAGAAATAGGCATGAGCCGCGCCAACTTCTACCGAAAAGCAAAAAACCTAACCGGCCTATCTCCTGCCGAAATGATCAAACACCTCCGTTTAGAAGCTGCCGCCCAAATGCTGCGTGAAACCAATTTAAATATATCCGAAATACTGGAAAAGGTAGCATTCAGCAGCAGCGGGTATTTTGCATCCTGCTTCAAAGCTGTATATGGCATGTCACCAAAAGAATACAGAAACGTCAATAATTTAAAAGATTAAAAAATAAATATCCTTTATTAACAAGTGAAAAGAGTCTCAGAATCTCTATTTAGAGACAAAACTAACCTTTTTTGAAACGAAATAGACTTTTTTCGCCTTGATTTCTCATCACTTTTGCAGCAGGTCGATCAATAAGTGTTAACCATTTATTATAATTTATATGAGAAACAAGTTTGAAACAAATGCTGATGGGAATTATTATTTTTTTCCATCTCTCAGATCACCCGACACCGCTGTGCCGGGAAACAAAAAAAGACAGAAAGTAGAGACATTGACAAATGCCACTGTCCAAATCAAAAATTCTGTAATCGGATATATTACCGGAACTAACAGTAATTATACGATTCACCATGTGTCCGCAAACAAACGATTGATTACTCTATATAAAGGGTATCAAACTCTATCGGGTACATTCAATGGACATAAAGTAATTAACATGACTAAACAGTAATAATCTGATTAACTTATGAAATCAAAAAAATTAATCCTATTCCTTATGATGTGCTTCTTTGCTATCGGAGTATCCGCACAAAGTGGTACAGAAAAAATCAGCATCTCTTTTCAAGAGATACCGTTAAAAGAAGCCATACAAAAGATAGAAAAAGCTTCAAATTACGTGTTCTTCTACGATGCGACAGAAACGAATGTTGAACAGTCAGTAAGCCTAAACGCCCAAAACGAAGAAATCCGTTTAGCCATACGTCGTATGTTTGCACCAACTGATATATCATTCAGTTTCCAGAAAAATCAGATCCTATTAGAAAAGAAAAAGAATGCTGAGGCAATAAAAAAAGGAGCACCGAGAACAGTTTCCGGAGTCATTACAGACAACCTGGGAGAACCTATTATCGGAGCAACTGTAACTATAAAAGGAACTGTTACCGGTGTATTGACCGACATTGATGGTAAATACTCTATTAATACAAGAGAAGGAGAAATATTGGAATTTCGCTATATCGGTTATAACAGTATCGAACAAAAAGTCAAAAAAAGTGATGTGATGAATATCACACTGGAAGAGTCTAATATAAATCTGGATGACGTGGTAATCGTAGGATATGGTTCACAAAAGAAAGAGAGTGTGGTATCTTCCGTAAACTCCATCAAACCCAGTGAAATTGCTATACCAGCACGTAGCCTGAATAATACCCTTGCCGGTCAGATTGCCGGTGTGATAGCTATCCAGCGTTCCGGAGAGCCGGGTAACGATGATGCGGATTTCTGGATTCGCGGCCAGAGTTCTTATGCAGGTGGTACAAGCCCGCTGGTATTGGTTGACGGTGTTCCACGTAGCATGAGCGACATAGATGTGGATGAAATCGAATCATTCACTGTGTTAAAAGATGCAGCCGCTACAGCAGTCTATGGTTCTGAAGGTGCCAACGGCGTTGTTTTAATTACTTCAAAACGTGGACGTGCACAGAAAACAGTTGTTACATTCAATGCCCAGTACAGTATCGCTACTCCGACACGCATGCCTGAACTTATGAATTCGGCAGACTATTTATCCATGTGGAATGAAGCATCTTGGAATGATGCAAACAACCCGGACTGGACTAATTATCTAGCTAACCAAGCTCCATACAGTAGTGATGAACTCAATATGTACCGTTCGGGTGTAGACCCAGATTTATATCCTAATTCTATATGGACTGATCTTCTTTCTAAACACACGGAAAATCAGCGTTATACAATTAATTTCCGTGGCGGTTCCGAGAAAACAAGATTCTTTGTTTCGGGTGCATATTATCAAGAAAACGGCATTTTCAAGTCAAACCCATTGGATGATTATGATGCAAATATCGGTTTAAAACGTTATAACCTCCGTTCAAATGTAGATATGGACATCACGCCTACTACAAAACTGTCGGTAGACATGAGTGGACAATATAAAACTCAAAATAATCCGGGTAATACTTCCGACCAGATATTCAAACACATAGTATTATTCCCGACTCACCTTGTTCCATTCTTATGGTCGGATGGAACAGCAGCTGTTTGTAGTACGGATGCCGACGGACGTTATAATCCATACAACCTTCTAAATTATTCAGGATATTCCAAAGGATGGTCGGCCGCTTTACAGACCAAAGCTACTTTAAAACAACAACTTGACTTCATAACAAAAGGTCTGTCTATTCAAGGTAGTATTAGTTTTGACGCCGATTACAGCTCAACGAGAAAACGTACGATGAGCCCTGCTAAATATACGGTCAGTGGAAGAAATGAAGATGGTTCACTTAACAAAAGCTTATTTGCTGAAGGAAGTCCTCTCGGTGATGTCTCTTTCAGCGCCACCAGCGGAACCAAAAAAATATACATCGAGGCACAATTGAATTATGCCCATACATTCGGCAAAAAACATGATGTTACAGGTGTACTTGTATATAATCAGAAAGAAACAGAATATCAGGGTTCTAAGAACTCCAGTGGTTCAGATGTAGTTGGTGGATTAAAGTTACTTCCCTATCGTAAACAGAATGTTGTAGCTCGCGGTACTTATACATATGACGGACGCTATGTATTAGAAGCCAGCTTCGGTGCCACAGGTAGCGAAAACTTTGCTCAAGGAAACCGATGGGGTATTTTTCCGGCAGTAGGTGGTGCATGGAACATACATGCAGAAAAGTTCATGCAAAAAGACAATATTCTGAATATCCTGAACAAACTCCGTCTGAGAGCTTCATATGGTATTACAGGTAATGATAATACAGGTAGTGACCGTTTTGTTTATCGTGAATTATTAACAGACAGCGGTAGCATGAATCTAGGATTGAATCAAGGTACGAACGGTGGCCCGACAAAAGACTGGGGACGTATCTATGAAAATACTTTCGCAGCCCCAAGCCTTACCTGGGAAATTGAAAAGAAAGCAAACTTCGGTATCGACATGGGACTGTTCCGCGGACGGGTTGATATTACCGCAGATTACTTCAGCAACAGACGTGAAAATATCCTGATTGAACGTGTTACCATTCCTACAGCGACTGGTTTTCGTAACAACCCATGGCAAAATTTCGGTATAACAACGAACAAAGGTGTCGATGCTAGTCTTGTTGTGAAACATAATATCGGCGATTGGAGTTTCTCTGGAAGAGGAAACATCACATATGCAGTGAATAAGATCGTAGAAAAAGATGAAATACCACAAGCATATTCCTGGCTTGCCCAGACCGGAACTTCTATCGGGGTAAATAAGATATATGTAGCTGAAGGATTATTTACAAATGACGATTTCAATATCAGTCAAAATTCTGATGGAAGTTATAACTATCAATTAAAAGACGGTATTCCGACCTATGATGCAAATGTGAAACCTGGTGATATCAAATATAAAGACTTAAATGGTGACGGTACCATTAACGACAATGACCAAACTTATTATAGCGGCATCTACCCCAATAATCCTCAAATTGTGTACGGATTCGGAGTAAATGTACAATATAAGGGTATTTATGCAGGAATCTTTTTCCAAGGTGTCGGAAAAGCATCGACGAATCTGAAAGCCAATACCAGTTATTTTGTTCCGTTCGCAAATGGAAAAGATCAGTCTTCAGCACGAGCAGAAGCTATTAACCACTGGAGTGCAAATAATCCAGATAATACCAATGTCCTATATCCCCGCCTGCATACCAATGAATATGCCAATAATACATTGAACAGCACCTGGTGGTATCGGGATGGAAGTTTCCTTCGTTTGAAAAACGTAGAATTAGGCTATCAATTCGACAAAAGACTTGTACAAAAATGGAAAATGCAAAACCTCCGTATTTATGTACAGGGAAGTAACCTTGCCGTATGGGATCATATCAAAATGTGGGATCCTGAAATCGGAAACAGTGGTGCTAAATATCCGCTTAATGCAACCTGGACATTGGGCTTAGATGTAACATTCTAAATAAATTAATAATATCGACAAATTATGAACAGTATAAAATTTATCCGCACAATAGCAGCAGCGTCTTTAATCGGTCTTTTTACATCTTGTTCTGACTATCTGGATGTGTCAAAAGAGCTTTCTCAGAATCTGGATAAGGAAGAAGTGTTCTCTACTGCTAAATATTTAAAACAATGGTATGGTGAAATTTATCGTACTTGTCCTCTTTATTCAGAAACGGGTTTAGGCGTCAACAGCAATGAAAGCGGACTAGGAAAAGGTTTTACCAATCCATGGGCTATTCTTTCCGGAGAATTGGTTTGTGCACATCCTAACGTATTGAAACATGGACAAAACTCCTTTACTCCCAGTTCTACAGAATTCAATAAATGGGCAACCTGCTACCAGCAAATCCGTCAGGCAATGGTCTTCTTACAGATGGCTCCCGAAAGTTTAGGAGATGCCTCTAACCAGGATGGTTACATTTCAGTAGAAGAAATGCGCCGTATGAAGGCAGATATTACTTATCTGCTGGCATATAATTATTTCCAGCTTTTCGAACTGTATGGACCTACCCCCATCATCCCGGATGTCGCAGACCCTGAAGATGAAAATATTGACTACGCACGTGCCTCTGTTGACGAAATGGTTAACCACATTGATGGTTTATTGGAATCCATTATCAACGGAGAATACAAAAACGATCTGCCGGAAACAATCAAACAAGGTGACGGAGCTGATTACGATCATGACGCCAGCATATATGACCTTAACAACATTCTACGTCCAACCAAAGCTGCAGCTTTGGCTTTAAGAGCACGTTTATGGGTGTATGCTGCTTCACCACTATTCAATGGAGGCTACAAAGAAGCACTCAGCCTAGTGGATACCGAAGGGAAACGTCTTTTCCCTGATTATGACGCAACAAAATGGCAAACAGCCAAAACACGACTGGAAGATCTGCTCAAATTCGCTGAATCGCATGGAATGGGTTTATATTATTCAAAAAACGGAGACCCACATACATCTATCTATGAACTGTTCCAGTACTACAATGATGAAATTCTTTGGGCAAATGGTAATAACGACTATAATGACGGAGTTACAGCTAAAATGGAAGCACGTACTATTCCCGGAGATATTCCCAGCGGAATGGGTAATGTCGGTTTCTATCAGGAAATGATCGACTTGTTCTTTACAGACAAAGGTGTGGATATTTCAGAAGATCAGGAATACAACGAAAGCGGATTTACCGACTGGGAAAACCCTTGTACGACCATTAGCGGTAAAATTACAGAAAAACATGTGGATAAACATATCTTCAACATGTACACCAATCGTGAACCCCGTTTTTATGCAGACGTTACTTACGAAGGAAAAAGCTGGCATATCCAAAGAAACAGCTATCCTGACTGGGGTGCTTATTTCAGCAAAGGTGGAGCAGCTTATAAAGATAATACAATGCATGCACGCGGTGGTTATCTTCTTTACAAATTTAATAACCGTTCACTGCTGAAAGAAGGTTCCTATCCTACGGACTGGGGACGTCCCTGGATTTATTTCCGTTTAGCAGACTTCTATTTATACTATGCAGAGGTTTGTAACGAAATCAATCCAAACGATGGCAATATTATCAAATACCTGGATATGGTACGCAAACGTGCCGGTATTCCTGGATATCAGGAATTAAAGGACACAGGCGTTAAAAATATCATCGGAGACCAGGAGGCACAGCGTGAAGCTATTTACCGTGAACGTAACATCGAAATGATGGGTGAAGGTAACTACTATTTTGATATGCACAGATGGATGAGAGCCGGTTGGTCTAAAGATGAATCAGGCAATTGGATCAAAGACAATGAAGATAAAGTATTGCTTCGCACTGGCATGGATATCGATCAATCAGCTGTAGAAACTTTCAATGCTCAAAAAAATACAGCTATCAAATTTAAAGAAAATATAGGTGAAGGTTCTTATTATAACCGAGTTGTAAAAGATAAATTTCCCTGGAAAAAAGCTATGCTATTGTATCCGGTACCATACAATGAAATGCAAAAAAGTAAACTGGCTGTTCAGAACCCTCTATGGGAATAACTGAATAATTAATCAAAAGTTACCTGTCGGCAGAGTTAAATATATACTAATTTAATTCAGTCGGCAGGTTTCCTTTTTAAACATATCGCAGACAACCTTCAAATCTGAAAACCTAAAGACTACTCCAACTTCAGGATTATAATTCTTGTAATTAAATAAATTCATCTGACATCATTTATATTTACAGAAAAGCACCTCAAAATACTATCATTGGAAGTACAACAGCCAGCAGAGTCGACGGTAACATGGCTTGTTATAATTTACCTGGAGATCTACCTATCATATTTACAACATTAGGTACTTATTACCCCAATCGGGTAGTTTCAAAGATAATAATGATCACATTTGATACAATTTTACATGTCTTCGTACACACAAACTCTTACTTTTGTACATCAAATAGGTCGAAAAAAAATATATATAGTATCATGAAGATGAAATATAGAGCTTATTTATGTTCTTTCTTGTTAACCTTTCCCTTTTTGGGTAAAGCTTCAACCGAAGCAGATTCGCTCCGGTCATTACAAATAAACCGACTGCAAGAACAAGTCAACTGGGTAAATCCGGAAGCCATCCGTGCTTATCTGGATGATTCAAAATCATCTCTGGGTGACCAGGCACCCGGACTCTATCAGAAACTGGAAGAGCTGGAATCTCTATTGCCCCAGGTAAACCAACATCTTGCTAAAGATACAAGCCTGCAAACAATTAACGAGGCAGAAAAACTACTCGCTCTCAAACGGGAAATCATACTGGCTAATCCCCTTCTGGATGTCGACAACCTATTGATAGCCCGTTATCATCTGGGCGATAAAGCACGCAAAGCAATGGGACCGTCACTCGGTACATCTACCGCCAACTATAACTCGCTCTTCTCCAACAGACGCAAAGGATATGACGCTGAAATCTGCCGTCTTTCCAATCTGCGCGGAGAAATTCAAAGCAAGACACTCTATAAACCAAACGCCGATGTTCCTATTTCCGATATCCAGCTGCATTGGGATGCCAACCGACTGCTCTTTTCTTCTCTCGACGAAAACCGGAAATGGCAGATCTACGAAATGAACACAGATGGAAGCGGACTCCACCAGAAGATAACGGTCGATGAACCGGACCTGGAATTCTGCGATGCCAACTATCTGCCGGACGGCAAAGTCGTAGCCACCTGCAATATCGGTTATAACGGCGTTCCTTGTGTACACGGCGACGATGTCGTTGCCAACCTCGTTTCGTACGATCCGGAAACAAAAAATATCCATCGCCTGACATTCGACCAGGACGGAAACTGGGCGCCGATTGTTATTCCGAACGGCCGCCTGATGTACACCCGCTGGGAATATACCGACCTGACACATTATTTCTCCCGTATCGTGATGCACATGAATCCGGACGGTACAGAAAATAAAGCCTTATACGGAAGTGGTTCTTATTTTCCGAATAGTACGTTCGATATGAAACCGCTTTCCAAATACAACAGCCGTTTTATCGGCATCATATCCGGCCATCACGGGACTTCACGTTCAGGACGGTTGATCATCTTCGATCCGGCCAAGAGTCGCAAAGAAGAAAAAGGAATGATACAGGAACTCCCTTTCAGCAAACGTCCCATCGTCCCGATCATCAAGGATGAACTCGTAGAAGGCGTTTGGCCCCAGTTCATGAAGCCTTATCCGTTGAATGAAAAATATTTCCTGGTCGCCTGCAAACCATCCCCTGATGCCCTTTGGGGTATTTATCTGGTGGATATATTCGACAATCTCACCTTGATAACCGAACAGGAAGGTGAAGGACTGACTGCCCCTATCCCGCTAAAGCAGACAGAAACACCTCCAGTCATCCCATCCAAGATCAAACCGGGAGAAAAGGAAGCAACCGTATTTATTCAAGATATTTATGAAGGTGAAGGCACAGAAGGAGTTCCGCGCGGAACGATCAAGGCTCTCCGTATCTTCGCCTATGAATATGCCTATATCCTTGCCCCCTCCGATCATGACGCGCAAGGTATCCAGAGTGGATGGGACATCAAACGGATTCTCGGAACCGTACCAGTAGAAGAAGACGGCTCCGTCATGTTCAAAATACCAGCCAACACACCGATATCCATTCAACCATTAGATAAAAATGGAGCAGCTGTCCAATGGATGCGAAGCTGGTTGACCGGCATGCCGGGAGAGATCGTATCCTGCACCGGTTGTCATGAGGATCAAAACACCATAGCCATGCCCAAGCGTACAATAGCCTCCACCAGCACTCCCCACGAACTCAAAGTGCCGGAGGGAGGTGTCCGCCCATTCACCTTCCGCCTGGAAGTACAACCCGTACTCGACCGTAACTGTGTTTCCTGCCATAACGGAACAGCAGCCCAACCGGACTTCCGCAAAGATCAGATGGTTACCTATAAACGGGGAATCATGACAAAACTCGAACGCCACTACGAGCAAAGTTATCTCAACCTGCATCCTTACGTATACCGTCAAGGGCCGGAGTCGGATATCTATGTACTTCGTCCGTACGAATATTACGCCAATAACAGCGAACTGATCCGTATCCTGCAAGCCGGACACCACGGCATTAAGATAGCTGAAAAAGACATGCAGACCTTATATACCTGGATTGACCTCAACGCACCTTACTTTGGAGCCTTCACTCAGTTGGATCTGAAAAAAGAGGCACCCAAAAACCAGATAGAGAGACGCATGGAACTGTCTGAGAAATACAGCGGCGTACGGGTAGACTGGCAACAGGAAATTAAAGACTATGCAGCCTGGCTCAAAAATAAAGAAAGCAACAAAACCGATGGTACAACCGGAGCGACGGTTTCATCCGATAAGACAAAAGAAGTCAGGAAGAAAGCCAAAACGGTTAAAGCAAAAGGTTTTCCTTTCAATAAGGAAGAAGCTATAAAAATGCAGGCTGAAACAAACAAAGGTAGCCGGCAACTGACGGTCGCCCCCGGTATTACCTTACAAATGGTTTGGATACCTGCCGGAACTTTTGTTATGGGCGATAATAATATCCCTTCAGCAACCCCGACATTTAAAACACAGGTAAAGAAAGGCTTCTGGATGAGTACCACCGAGATCACCAACGAACAATACGGTGCCCTTTTCCCTGAACACGACAGCCGCTATATCGGCCAGACCTGGAAAGATCATACAACACCTGGTTATGCAGCCAACCTGCCGAAGCAACCGGTCATCCGCGTAAGCTGGAATGAAGCGAACGATTTCTGCAAGAAACTGGGAGAGCAAAACCAATGCACAGTGCTTCTGCCTACCGAAACACAATGGGAATGGGCGGCACGTGCAGGATCTGCCGATGACTTCTGGTTTGGCGATTGCCATGCTGACTTCGGCGCCTATGAAAACCTGGCAGACAGTACGACTGTCGATCTGGCTGTTACCAGTGTAAATCCCAAACCGATGCGCCCCAACGATCCTATGCGTAAATTCTGGGACTTCCTGCCAAAAGAACTGAACGTGAATGATCATCACCTCATATCGGCAGATGTCGCTTCCATGCAACCGAATCCATGGGGATTATATGATATGAACGGAAACGTAGCAGAATGGACCCGTTCCGGATATGTCCCCTATCCCCTGAAAGAAAATAAGGGCAATACAGAAACAGAACAAAAAGTAGTACGCGGTGGCTCCTGGAGGGAACGTCCGAAATATTCCACATCGGCCATTCGTAAAGCGTATTACCCATGGCAACGTCCATTCAATATCGGATTCCGTATTATTATAGAAGAGTAAGTTCTATTTTCTTTTCTTCGTCATTTCTTTATTCACCCGGCGCAGCTTTTCTGCTCCGGTAGTACAATCCGCTGCTTTCGACTTCGGGGCCTTTGGTGGCGAATAAGTTTCAATATTCTTATCCGCCACCATCTGGGATTCGTACCAGGCGATTTTATCTTCACATATCTTACGGGTAATATTTCTCAATATTTCAACACGGGATAAAAGATACTCCAACTGCTCTTTCGTCATTTTAAAAGAACTGTTATAGCGTCCTTCTATATAAGCCTGACATAATAGTTCGAAACATTCTTTTTCAAAAAGAGTATTTTGAGGGAATACAATTAATAACCTACGAGAAAATCCTTTCACCATAGCAGACAACTCTGTCAGTTTATGAATCTTCGGCTTATAGTTCGTACAAACGAGAAGAATAACATAATAATATTTCTCACAGATCTGATGCAGAAGAAAAGCCGCATTCATATAATCCGAATGTGGGAGAAAGTAGGAAGTCAGGGCACCAGTAAGACTTATCGCAGAAGGATAATAATTATTAAACTCGGATTCCGCAATCGTCCGGATCTCATGAAAATTCAACTGACGAGGCTTAGCCAGTTCATACTGTTCATCATTAAACAACAATATTCCATCCTTTACCAGATCCGTAAAGAAATACTGGCTACGCCCCAAGCAGTCATTCAGATATTTGATATTTTCTACAATAAACTGAGGAGGAGTCACATGCGAATAGAACTTCGACATTTCTTCATTATATTCCTCCGTTACTTTAAAACGAAGAATATTCTCCGTCACCTTGTAATTAGAAATAGAAACGACGATCAATATATCAAAATCACTCTGATAAGAAGTACGCACTCCAAACTCGATCCGTTCATCCCAGGTAACATAATCACCACGGGGATAACTTCCATACAAAATCACCATGTTACTAGCCGGGATATGCTTCCGGATCAGTTTCAACAAAAAGGTCAGTTCATGTTGTGTCTGCGCTGAAAAATGTGTTATAGAGTTTTTCATATAGTTCTTCTTAACAATAGCAAAGTTAACAATACTTCCGGCTCATACAACTTCCAGATAACTCCTTCCGTTGCCGGCCCGGCTCACACGTATCTGCACCGGAATGCGTTCCGTCATCTCCTGTACATGCGAGATCACACCTATTTTACGCCCTTGTGTACGCAGGCTTTCCAGGGCATCCATTGCAATACGGAGCGTATTGGCATCCAACGAGCCGAAACCTTCGTCGATAAACAAACTCTCGACCTTCATCCGGTTGGAGGAAAGAGACGATAACCCCAATGCCAATGCCAGCGAGACCAGGAATGATTCCCCTCCCGAAAGACTGTGCACAGTACGAATCTCATCACACATATCACGGTCGATCACCTGTAAAGCCAGGGTTTCAGGAACACGTTCCAACCGATAGCGGCGACTCAGGTCACGTAATTGCACGTTTGCATAGTTGAGCAAGACATCGAGCGTATATCCCTGGGCGATACGGCGGAACTTGGCACCATCGGCCGAGCCTGCCAAGTCATTCAGTTTGGCCCAGCGTTCACTTTCCAGACGGCAAACATTCAACTCTTCCTGTTGAGTAGCAACCTTCAGTTTGTTCTCTGCCTGAGTACGTAAACGAAAAGCATATTCGTTTTTCTCCCGAGTAACGTGAGGCAACAAAATATCTAAGGTTTCTCCTTCATGTTCCCGGTTCCAGGATTCGGACCAGTCGGACAATGCTTTCCGGCGAAGTTGTAAATCTTCCGACGCTTTCTCCAAATCACGGGCAATCTGTTCGGAGATACCTTTCAGTTGGTCGGCAATACCCGATTGTTCAGTCTGGACGGCTTGCAG
>OGZX01002800.1_pt1 | contig 13185 bp, 13 predicted proteins | sample 1576881 | NCBI WGS metagenome assembly OGZX01 (sample SAMEA3541542, study PRJEB24748) | human gut metagenome | biome: human gut; feature: human-associated habitat; material: faeces | place: China | collected 2012
TATGAAGCTGGATCAGAACTCTTTCACGAAAGGGGGTAAGTAGTAGTCGCATAGGGCGATACTGCCTTGCTCGCGGCGGGCGATATACCACCGCTGCGTATAGTAGTTTCCCGACTCTTCGGTCATATAGTCGCTCATCCAGCCGGCCAGGTCGTAATCCCCGGCTTCGAACAGCCCCGCGATGTTATCCTCTCCGCCCACCATATCCAGCAGCAGCCCGCCGATGTCGGATTCCGCTTGTGCGAACAGGTCGCCGTAATGCTCGTACAGGTCGATGACCTTGCTAATCTTACCGCCCATCAGTTCATGGAACGAGCTGGTCTGCAGCAGGGCGTCCCCGATGTTGGTGATACCCGCCGTGGCCAGGCCCACGCCCAGGTTGTATAGGTTGTCGATGTCGTGTTGCAAGTTCTCTTTGGTAAAGTTGCCCGGTACGCCGGCCAGGTCGTCCAGCATACGTTGCCAGTCGGTGCCGCCCAATTCCGAGAGTTTCAGCAGGGGGGCTATATCCCGGTTGATTTCGAGAAATACGATGTCCGAGAATGTCAGCGTGCTGTTGGTTACCACGCTTTCAAACTGCATACACAGGCTTTTCGTGTCATCACAGATTTTCATCAGGTAGCTGCCCCAGTAAATCGCCGTCTGCGGCGAGCGCAGCATCAGCTTCGCTACCACCCATATCTTCGGCATGATCTTCTCGGCCACCATGTGGTAAATCCGGCGGTAATAGTAGTTCTCCGTGCTGCTGCTCCATATTCCGAGGTCGGACAGGGCTTTGTGTTCCAAAAATTTGGCTGTGAAAATCCCCGCTGTGGCCACTTCCGCCGCATTGTAGTGTTTCAGAATGTCATCTACCTGCTCCCGGTAATAACTTTCGGCCACGGCTTCCGTACCGAAAGCGGCGGCCATCGCCGCAACGGTACGCACGTCGTAGTTCACGCTGTAATACTGGGCGTGAACACGTTGCACGAGGGCAACCGACAGGGCTATAAGGATGAGCGACAGCCGTTTCATCATGGTTACTCGTCGTTACAGATTGCTCCAATCAATGGGATGGACAGGTTTGCAGTGTAAGTCTTGACATTCATTCTTCTCATGGTTCTCGATCGTCCGGGTTGTTTTTATCCGTCTTTTTCAGGTTGAGCACCCGCCCGGCTGCATTTACTTTCTGCGCGAACGGCAGCGACTTGCCGATGCCGCTGGCGTCCCAGTCCCGGCAATACGCCTCGATAGCCTCCTGATGGCTGCATCGAAGCTCGGTCTTGTACAGTTTCAGGGCCTCTTTCTCCGCCCGTTCGGTCGTGTAGGTCATATAGCATTCGCGCGGCTCTTCCACGCCGTACACACCGCTGGTCGTACCGCGGCGGATGAATACCTCGCGGAAGAAGCTGCGTCCCTCCTTGTTGTCGAGGCGGTTGATCGTGAATATCTTCTTGCAGTCCACGTCCGTCAGGCCGAGAATGGCTTTGATGCTGTCGAAGCGTTCGCGGAACTTGCTCTGGTCGAGCAACATCACCACGTCCGAATTGTTGACGATGGCCTCCTGAATGATGTCCGAGCCGATGATATCCTGGATTTCCTGTGTCACCACGCCCACCGAAGCCCAGAACTTACGGGCCGTCTTGTACATGAACTTGATGTACTCGGCCATCAGCGGCGAGGCGATAGCCTTCCACGCTTCTTCGATGACCAGGACCTTGCGGTTCTTCTTGATACGCATCTTTTGCAGGAACAGGTCCATAATAATCAACGTAGTCAGCGGAAACAACAGCGGATCGTCTTTGATACTGTCGATTTCGAAGACCACGAAGGTTTCGTCGAACAGCGAGCTGTCCATGTTTTCGTTCAGGGTCCTCTCGTGGTTGCCGCCCCGGTAGAAGTCCTTCATCATGTATCGGTACGTCGAGAGGTCGATGCCCGCGATGTGGTTCTCGTCGCAGATGTCGGGGATGCGTTGCACGGAATATTCATAAAATGAATTGAATGACAGCTCTTCCACTTGCAGTTCCTTGCGTCGGCCCTCTATCTCGTCGATCATACCCTCGATGCGTTCGGCGCGTTGCTCCTCGTCCTCGTCCCGGCTGCCGCCCCGGTTGCGGTCGTCGATCAGCAGGCTTTTACGCAAGTCTTCGCGCTGGATGAGCGTAAAACCGTCGAAGCCGTTGAAGTAGGCGTCGTAATACTCCGTGATGACCTGCTCGACCAGCCGCTCCTCCGTTTTGGAAGCCGTACCCTGCGTCCCTTTCCAGATCAGCAGGACGAGGTTCTTGAGGAACCCCACCTTTTCCAAATTCAACTCCTGCCGGTTTATGCGAAACGGGTTCATCGTGATGGGCTTCTCCTCCGTATAGCTGATATACTTGCCGCCGAAATATTCGCATAGCCCCTCGTATGAATTACCCGTATCGACCATCACTACGTCCGTTCCCTGTTGGTGCAGTTGCCGGACTAATGTATTGACACCGAAACTTTTTCCGCTGCCTGAAGGGCCAAGTACGAAAAAATTGGAATTGTCGGTCAGTTTCACCTTTCCCTCTTTTCCTGTGATGTCGATCGCTACGGGCACCCCTTGGCGGTCGGTGTAATATATTTTTAGCGGCGTGTCTTCGCTGTGCTGTATGCGCTCCTTGTACATCAGGCACATGGCGGCATCGGAGAGGGTCAGGAATCGGTCGTATTCCTCGCTCAATGAATAGCAGTTGCCCGGAAACGAGCCGACGAACAGCTCCAACTGGTTGTAAGCGTGCTTGCTGATATGAATACCCATACGCCCGAAAGCGTTCTCCAGATGGTTCGTGCATTTTTGCAAGTCGGTACCGGCATCGGTTGCCACGACCAGGTTGAAGTGGGTATAAACGAGTTGCTTGCTTTCGCGGGCGATGACTTCCTGCACCCGCTTGATGTCCTCTACGGCCATCTGGTTGTTGGGGTTCGGGATGCTCGCGTGCCGGTTCTTTTTCTTGTCGAGCAGGGCCAGCTCGTGTTTCTGGCCGGGTAGGAAAATGACCTGGTTGTACACCACCGTTTCCGCGCCGGGTATGCTGTCGATGACCGATACAAGGTCCACCGGCATCTGCGTATTGTTCACTTCGATATTGGTGTAGGGGCGTATCAGCGAGGGCAGCGCGGCATAATCTATATCTACGAGGCTGTACACTTTGCATCGCTTCCCGCCCATCGAGACGGTATTGTCGTCCGCCTTGAAATTGGTCATCGACACGATACGGTCCTTGAAGTTCATGGCGAAATAGCGGTCCACATATTCGCTCGCCTCCGCCTTGTTCAGGAATCTCACCTGCACGCCCCCGTCACGCAACTGGTCGTGTACCTTACGAATTTTTACGAGGAAATCGCGCCACTTCTTGCTGTCGTAGGAGAACAGCCGGCTTTTTTTCGCTTCCTGCGTGATGGTCAGGTAACACATGCTGTCCGTGTAGTTGCGTCCCTTGAAATAGCGGAAATAGGCCGCCGAGAGGAACTCCTGCTTCTCGCCCGTCTCGTTTTCGAACTGCTTCCGCACGAAGATGTCCTGCTTGTGCAGGGCGTACCCTTCGCCGAGCGTCTGGGCCAGTGCTGTGAACAGTTGCGTGTACTGATAGTAGCTGTCGATGTCGGCCGAATATTTCTGCACGGGGTTCTCGATTTTCAGGACGGCGGAATATTCGCCGGTCTTGGTGTACAGCACGCCTGTGCCGTCGGTCTCTTCCACGGAAAAATAGATGTCCCGGAAGATCCTCTTGCGTTTGCCGCCCGTGCCGAACGCATAGACCGATACGGCCATGCCGGCACACAAGGCGATGAAAAAAAGGATGATGTATAGGGCCATTGCGGTATGTGTTCGATTCAATAAAGGCAGGTCCGCCTCGGCAAGACGCGAACCTGCCCGCGTTCAACAATCAATATAGCCACACGCGTTGCCGTGATGGTTTCTTTCGGTCAGACCTTGCGCGAGCAGGCATAGATATATACGCCCCGGTCCACCTTTTTGCTGTGCAATCCCTTCCGTTGTTTGAGGATGATCAGGGCGATACCTGTCGACAGAACGGCAGCCAGCGCGACCAGTCCGGCTACGAAGCCCGCGAGGCAGTAGGCGAGGATAAAGCCGGCGATGGCTCCGCCCGCCGCTCCTGCGGCCCAGTAGATATATCGTCCCTGTATGCCCATCAGTTCGAGAGGCCGCTGCAGTCCTTTGAACAGCGGGTAGTCGGGATAGCGTTCGTCCTTACCTTTCATCGTACAGGCGTTTTATACGTCGATACCGAAGAACATGGGCAGGGCTTTGGCCGCCGCGATCAAAAAGAGGCAGGCACCGACTACAAGCATGATTTTTTTCTTCAAATCCTGCCAATTATTCGTAAGTAATTGATACACAATGTGGTTTTGTGAAGAGAAAAGGCAGAAGAAACAAACTGGAAACAAAAATTTGAGAAACCCTAAAATGAAAAAATCTGCTTAACAAATCTTAACATGGAAAACAAAGGCAATTTGCAGATTTTGGCATTTGGAGGTTGCGTTTTATTGAAAACATTTTGGTAGTTGGATGATTCAATAACATTAATAGTGATGTTCGTCATCTCCAAAATTGGCATTTATGATTGTCAGATAACATAAAAATCGTGAAAGAGCAACAGTTTTTATAATAATCATGCTCATAATCCAGTAAAATTATGGATCTTTGCATCCAAAATCAATATATTTGCAATGGATGCGTTAAATAGAATAAAAGTTGTTCTTGTTGAGAAAAAAAAGACAGGGAAATGGTTGTCTGAACAGTTGGGGGTTAATGTGGCCACAACAAGCCGTTGGTGCTCGAATGTGACCCAACCAGATTTACCAACGTTAGATAAGATTGCAAAGCTTCTTGACGTTGACGTAAAGGACTTATTAAATTCAACTGTAAAAAATGTATAACAATGGTAAAGAAGCGAATTACATATCTAACTCCCCAAGACTATTTAAATAGAGTTATAGAAGCGGATTGTTTAGAAATAATGAAACAACTCCCTGATAATTCTGTTGATATGGTGCTTTGTGATTTACCTTATGGAACGACTCAAAACAAGTGGGACAGTGTTATTCCTCTTGATTCTTTATGGAAGGAATACAAACGTATTGTAAAACCTAACGGAGCAATTGTTTTGACTTCGCAAGGTATTTTTACAGCAAACCTTATTATAAGCAATCCAAAAATGTTTAAATATAAATGGGTATGGGAGAAATCGAAATCTACAAATTTTCTAAATGCTAAGAAACAACCTCTTAGAAAGCACGAAGATGTATGTGTATTTTATAGTAAACAACCTGTGTATAACCCTCAAATGATTGAAGGTGAGCCTTATGACAAGGGCATGAGGAAAGACCAATTAAGTGGAAGTTATGGGGATTTTCATTCTGTTCATGTTCAAAGTGACGGAATGAGATACCCAACCGATATTGTATATTTTAAGACCTCAGAAAGCGAGGGCGAAGTAATTCATCCGACACAAAAGCCGGTATCTTTGGGGAGATATTTTATTAGAACTTATACCAACCCTGGCGATGTTGTACTTGACAACACATCTGGTAGCGGAAGTTTCCTTGTGGCGGCTCTTTTGGAAGGTCGTAATTTTATTGGCATTGAGAAGAATGAAGATGTTGCGCTTTTCAAAAAGCATTCTATAGACTACATTCAAGCATCAGAACAAAGACTTCAGAATGCTTGGTGCAGTATGAAAGACGAAAAGAAATCTAAAATTAAAGTCATTAACTTAATATCACGTTTTAACAATGAAGCAACCCAAAATTGTTGTCCGAAAAAATGAACGTTCATGGGCTATTGAAATGATTTCTCAGGTCAACCTGCTCGCCGATAAATATGACCTCGCAATTAAAAGAGCAGGTGGAGAATCAACCATTTCATATGGTAATGGAAAGAGTATGTTCCCAGATGTGATTTTATATGGAAACAAAGAACTCACTGATATACTTCAGGGATGGGAATTGAAAATGCCAGATGTCCCTATTACCGATGAAATATTTGTTCATGATGCCCAACGAAAGGCAAGAGCATTAAAACTGAACAGTTGTTTGATTTGGAATTTTACATACGCGAAATTCTACGTATTAAACAACGAAACTGACTCGTTTGAGGTAGTACGTCAATGGGAGAATCTTCATATAGTCACACGTGCTGATGTTGCAACATATCATAACGATTGGAGCAAAACTCTTGAAGAAATTGTACTCTGTATAAACGAGTATTTTGTATCGAACAAAATTCAAAAGGCTTCTATTGGAGATGTTATTGCACAGGGTGCAATAAATATGCTTATAAATGAGTTTAAGGATGATGTTGCTGACAATTATAAAAAAGCAGGTATATCCAATACATTTGTGGAGGCCGAAATTGATAATTGGTGGAATGAAATCAAGACAGAATACCAATTTGACGAAAATGACAAATACAAAGCATATGCGAAGAATGTTTTATTAAACTGGGCATATCGCATTATATTTGCACATCTTATCAAATCAAGACAACAAGCAGCATCATTAGTTAATGATATTGATTTTACCACAGTTCCTGCTGATGCAAATCTTATATTTAGACAAATTACAGAGCGATGTGATTTCTACAATGTATTTGAGGGGCTTGCTTGGAATGAATTGCTACCCGATAATGCCTGGACAGCCTTAGTTGAATTGTCTATGTTCTTGAAAGAGAATGGCATCAAGAATGTAGATCAGACCATTTTACAAAATATACTTGAAGGTTCTGTCAATACAACAAGGAGGGAGTTAAATGGTCAATTCACAACACCCAAAACCCTTGCAAGAATACTTGCATGTATTACCATCCATAATTGGCAAGATGATGTTGCCGATATATGTTGTGGAACAGGAACAATTCCACACGAAATAATCGAAATCAAGAAATACAAGATTGGAACATCACAAGCCGTTGAAACAACTTGGGCAAGTGACAAATATAAGATGCCTTTACAAATAGCTAATATTAGTATGACATCATATGATACCATGAACATGGCTAATAGGCTATTTCAGATGAATGCATTGGAATTGAAACCTGGAACTAAAATCAAAATTGTCAATCCGCAGGATGGAAAAATGATGACTGTAACGATTCCATATTTTGGTGCTATTTGTTCTAATCTGCCATTTGTGGCATTTGAAAATCTGCCTGATGATGATAAGGTATATGCAGAAAACATAAGAGAGTTAACTGGACTTGACGGTAAGTCTGATTTAAGTTATTATATAACTCTTCATCTTGCAGACTTGCTCGCAGATGATGGCTATCTTGGAATAATCACTTCAAACTCATGGCTTGGTACAACAGCAGGCAACAATTTTTATCAGGCTGTGTTGGAGAAGTTCGACCTTAAACAAGTTCATATCAGCGGAAGCGGACGATGGTTTAAGAATGCTGATGTAGTTACAACTATACTTCTCCTTCAGAAGAAAGCGCAAGTTACCAATAATGGAGAAACAAGTTTCTTCGTATGGAGAAGAAGCCTTGATGCAATTGGTATGGATAAAAACATTGAAAAACAAATTGTAAATAGTTCACTTCTTGATAAAGTGAATGACAATTCTGTAATAACGAAAGCTTCATACACAAGAACAGAAATTGACCAACTACATTCGCTCAATCTGTCATACAATGCATTATTCCATAACGTTAGGTGGCTGCTTGATATTCAGGACAACCTTGTCCCTTTGAACGATTTGTTTACGGTGATACGAGGAAGCCGTAGAGGGTGGGACCCATTGTTCTTCCCCAAAGAAGAAAATAGCATTGAAAGCAAATTCTTATTGACTGCATTATTTAATGCCAAAAATGTTACAACCTTATTAACGGAACCAGATAGAGATGCGTTTAGCTGTGGAGAGCCAATGGATGTACTTAAACATAATTATCCAGGAGCCTATGAATGGATAAAGAAGTTTGAAACCCAAAAGAATGGGAAAGGTAAACCATTACCTAACGTACTTGCAAAAGCAAAGGAGAAATGGTACGAAATGAAGCCCAATGAAGTTGTCGAAATATTCACAATGATGAATCCTGACAAAAGAATATTCTTTGGCAGATTCGTTAAGCCTTCCTTCATTAATCAGAGGCTTATCGGGCTAAAACTCGTCAATCCATATGATGATGTAGTTTTATATCATGCTCTTCTTAATTCTGTTCTTATGAAATTCTTTGTCGAAGCTGTTGGCTTTGGGAGGGGGCTTGGTGTACTTGACATAAATAAAGATAGTATATCAAAATGTTATATGCTTAATCCAGAACTCCTTTCAGATAATGACAAGGTAAATATAAAGAACGCATTTACCAAAGTTACAATGCTCGATATAATGAGCGTTGAAGAGGAACTTCAAAATGATAAATGGATAGCGTTTAATCAAGAGGTTCTAAGAGCATTTGGAATCGGAAATTATTACAGTCAGATTTGTGACTCTCTCGTTTCGTTGCGAAGAGTACGTTCAACCGCAGTAGAAAAGATAGCAACTATTACTCCAACCCTTCATAATGCGATAAAGTACAACGACTCAGAAGATGAATTTATGAGTATGGCTGCCGAAAGTATCACTTCTAATAACAATTAAAAACTATCTATATGAATAAGAAATCTTTCTTCTTGGGTGTCGTGACTGGTGTTGTCCTGACATTCGCAGTTTTGTTCGTTATTGGGTTAGTAAATCAGAACTCCGCAGAAAATGACCCTGTTCAGTATCTTGAAAAACCCGTAAGTTATGAGAACAAATCAGAAACATCTTTCAAGGTGCTTCAAGTCCTTGGAAATGCAGCACTGGCAACTGAGGCTTCTGACAAGATTGGTGGCGATGTAATGTACTATGGTAACACAGTTCTCATTCTTGGCGAGAATTACTATAGTGACCAGATTGTAACAGTCAAGAATCCTCAGAGAGTAGGAACATATAGCTATACAACTAATGGCGGCATGCCTAAGACTGTTCCTGTAATAGATGGACAAATAGAGTAATTGTCAAGCCTACAAATAAATATGGTTTGGTCAAAATTATTAAAACTTGTAATTATGAAAAGATTATTTTGCTTATTGTTTGTGTGCATTTTAAATGCCATTACGTTCGCACAGTCAGTAGATGATGCTGTATATTGCACAGAAGTGACCTATGAAATAAAGAATTATAAAGACAACTGGTATACACCTCTCATGTATCTTTGTCAAGATACAAAGACAAAAGAGTATTATCATCTTTCAAATTATGAAGATGACTCTGATTTATGTCTTGTATTCTACTTGGGTAATCTTGAAAATACGAAAGTCTTATACAAGAAAATGAATGAGTATATAATTAGCGGTGATTCCACTTTGAATGAAACAATAAAAGACGCAAAAAATAGAGAATTCAAATTGTTAGCTCCTAAAGATGAAAAACGAATTGGAACATTTGTTATTATTCAGGAAGATGGTTCTGATAAATGGGGTATTATATCAAAACAACATATACGAAATTTTTCAAGGGTTTTCCCTGATGATTGAAAATAATCCTATCAAGATTGACAACTAAACGAATAAACCCACTGATTTTCAGCACCAATGCCGATTGTCAGTGGGTTAATTGTTCCCAAAATGAGACCCACAAACCATTTTGGGAACATTAGATGATTAAAACCAGTGAAGCCCTTTGCCTACCATCATGACTATGACAGAGGTGAACAGGAAGAAGCCCAATACGAAGAAGAACCAGAAGAACCACTGGGCATAATGCCCAAGGTAACAGCCATCGTATTCCTTGTATCGCTTCTGAACCCTTCTGCGCTCTTCGATAAACATGCCATTGACCTCACGGATATGTTCTTGCATTTTGGCAAGCATCCATTTGTGTTCCTGGTCAAACAAGTCTTGTATCTTCTTCCAGTCAGCATCAGCGACATTCACAGACACCTTCAACTTGTCTGGAGCCTCCTTCAAGAGGTTGTCAATATGCTCATTGATATTGTCAACCTTGCCACGGATGGTTGTGACAGAATCATCCAGTTTCCTTTCAGCTCTCTGATACTGCTGAATGGCTGACTCCAATTCAAGAGTGGCATTGATCCAAGTATTTGTGGCTTTGTCAATGCTCTCGCTCAGTGTCCTGAGTTCTGGCGCACGATTGACCACGGCATCCTCGGCATCTTTCTCCTGAATTTCCTCCTGAACTTCGCCCCACATTTTATCGAAGTCGGGCATATCCTCACGGTTCTTACTTTTTCTGATATTTGACATATGGAATTGATTTAACGGTGGTAACCACGCTGACGTGCTTTTGGCTTACACATAGAATGAGCCATCTGGAGGCATCTGCGAGCATAGGCGCGTTCGTCCTCGTCATCCTTCTTGCCCCAGCCATTATCAGGGGCAGAGCCGCCACCACCTCCGCAAGATTCGGACACGGACGTAGCGGCATCGATGTAGCCCACAAAGAGCAGCATGGCTACGTGGGAAATGTTCTCGATAGTTGCAATCTCATTGCCTTCTGGAACCTGAGCTTCATTGAAGAAGATGTCCTTGACCGTATCAGGAATCCAGACCTTCTTGACCTCACTGCCAGTGTCGATGTTGAAAACGGTCTTGGCTGGTGTGGGCTTGGGCTGAACACTTGGCTGAACTTTGGTCTGGGTAGAAGTCGGCTTTGAAGTAAATGGGCGAGACGGACGGCTGCTTGGTGTAACAGTCGGAGTAGCTGGCTTCACTCTGACCTGAGTAGGCTTCGGATGGAGCTTCTTCCATGTGGCTTCAAGCTGTGATGCCATGTATCTGCGTCCGATTTCAGAAGCCTTGAACACTGAGGCATTCTTGCCGATGGTATAGCCGACAAGTTTCTTCTCCTTGTCATAGCGAGGTGTAACCTCATAGCCATTCATGCGGAGCAGATTGAAAAATCTGCCTATGTCAAAAGCATCCATTTTCCGAAGGGTGTATTCGCAAAAGTCCTTAATCTCTTCCTGTCTCATTTCACGTATCTCCTTGGGCTGTTTCCATCCATGTTTCATGTTGATGATTTCCGCAGCCATCATTGCCCTTTTGTGAATATCGTGAACATCGTTGGTGTTCCCATCGAGGTCAACACGGCAACAGTCCAGATGAAGGTGCAGCGTTCCTGACTTGGAGTCGGAATGCAAGCCAGCCACATTCATTGAATTACGGAAATTGGTCTTGACCTCCTTCTTCATGTCCTTGGGTATAAGTCCGACAGCATCCAAAGTTGCCAACGCTTCTTCGTGAAGGTTCCTCCAGTCCTTCATGGTGAAGTTTGCCGCCTCTTCCTTGGAGGGGGAGATCACAAACTGAACCATGAAGCGTTCCAGTGCTCGCCCGACTGTCCTGTCTTGCTGATGCAGCTGGCAATGATGCTTCATCATATACCAGATGGCAGTCGGGTCGATACCTTCAGGCATGTGGTTAACCTTGACCAACTTTGCCTTCTCTTTCTCCAATGCGTACCTTACGGCATTGCCGCCATAGGGCACAACGCTTGCAAGCATTATCATAGTGAGTTCTTATCTTTGGTCAGTACAGGTGATGAAATATTCTCTTCTATGCTATACCAATGTTGGATGAGTTCTGCACTTTTCATTATCCACCATGCCATGAACTTCTCCGTCTTGAAAAGTTTCAACTTTTCCTCAGCTGTTTTCTTGGAAAGAACGTTGCGGATGCTTATCAGGTCAGCCCTTGCCTCGACAAGGGAGTTCAGGGCATCGACCTCTTCTTTGGTGAGCCGCTGACGTGGGTGATGCTTCAAGCCTGTTTCGGTCAGATAGCGGTTCAGGCTTATGCCACATTTCTTGGCAAGTGCTTTGAGCTGCGCCCAGGTTTCATCCGTACATCGGAAGGAGTGTACTCTGGATGGCGGTCTCTTGGTTATCTTTTTTTTCTTCATGTCAATGACTGTTGATGAAAGGGAATAAAATGATTGCAGTTAAGAAGAAGGACAAGGTCTGCGAGCCTGCGAGTAGCCCGAGAAACTTTTAGGAGTGCAAAAACTGGGTCACCTGTTTTGTACTACAAAAGGATTTCTCGAAAAGTCCCTCTAAAATATCGGGGCTTTTAACTCCGAAGTTCCCGTCTGGGCTTAGAAGTCCGTTTCGGCTTCCCTTGCAGCCAGTATCGGCAAACGTCCCTTGGGATGGATGACTGTACAGGTCGCAAACCTTCGTCCACATGGCTACTTGTTGCCGTCTGGGTGGTCGTTGCCGTTAGGCTTCTGGTAACCGTTGTATGGCTGTCTCTGGTAGCCTCCTGACAGTCCACCTTGACCTCTTGACTGCTGCGGTGATGCTCCCTCGTTTCTTTTCCCTTCATTCTGACTGCCATCGGCTTCTTCAGACGAAGAAGGGATGCCAGCAGACTGACGGGAATTGTTGCAGTGAGCAGAGTCGGAAGATGCAGCATCCGTCTGAGATTTACCCACATTGCCACTATCATTAGATTGTGGTGATGGGTGTGACACATTGCTATTGGCAGAAGGATTCATACCCATGTTCACATTATGGGAATTGTCGCTCTCTGAACCAGAACTTTCCTCTCCTTTGCTTTTGTCATCGGACACCTCAACAGTGATAACTCTTGCAGGTGGAACGTCCGCATGGACGATTGCAGTCTTGTCGGCATTGGGTTTCAAGGAGTAGTAATTGCCTCGGAACTTACTGTCCACATACCAGCCCGAAAGGGAATGAAGGGTGTGAATGCGGTTTTCTCCTATCTTCTGTGAAGAGGAAATACCCAGAGACTCCATAGCCTCTAAAAGCTTCGGAACCGTCTTGCGGTCTTTATTCCAGAGCTTGGCAAGCTGGGTGTTGTCAACCATCACTTGCCCTGGCAAGATTTCAACTTGTTGGGTCTTGCTTATCGGCACCAGTTTAGTTTCACGTCCAGCAAGAACCACAAGAGACATGAAGCATTCCATGCGGTCAATCTTGTACTTCTTGCTACGGAGATACTTCATCTGTTCCTCTGACAGCGTGAAGCAATAATGAATATTTTGTTCTACCATAACTTATGAAATTTGAAAATTATAACCATGAATATAATGAATGATTTTGCCAGTCAAAAGAAGAATATCATTGAATGAGTTCAACAAGGGATTTCTTCATGTCATCGTCAATGGCTCGGTAACGTTGGAAAGCAACGCTTCCGTTGGCATGACCAG
>OGZX01002803.1_pt1 | contig 13176 bp, 15 predicted proteins | sample 1576881 | NCBI WGS metagenome assembly OGZX01 (sample SAMEA3541542, study PRJEB24748) | human gut metagenome | biome: human gut; feature: human-associated habitat; material: faeces | place: China | collected 2012
TATTATGAGTGCCGGAAAAACAAACGAGGTACTTGTAATGCTCTCATATTTGAAAGCAATTACGAAAACGATCTAGTCAAGTTGCATAGAGAAATAAATACTATGACCTACGAGATAGGTAAAAGTATAGCCTTTATTGTAACTCGTCCGGTTCGCAGAGAGGTATTTGCCGCAGACTTCCGCGACCGAATTGTTCATCATCTTATTGTACACCGTTTAGAGCATTTATTTGAGAACGTATTTATTGAAGATAACTACAATTGCCGAAAAGGCAAAGGTACGATGTTCGGAATAATACGTCTGCATGAACAAATACGAGAATGTAGCGAAAACTACACGCGTGAATGCTATATTATGAAAAACGATATGCAGGGCTTCTTTATGAGCATTCATAAACCGACACTTTGGAACATGCTTGAAAAATTCATCTGGGAAAATTACACCGGGGCTGATATTCATATATTGCTCTACCTTGTGAAAAAGGTTGTTCTTCATAACCCAGAATTGAATTGCGTTAGAAGGTCACCGCTGTATATGTGGAATGGTCTTTCGCCTAACAAATCCTTATTTACGACGGGAAAAGACTACGGATTACCAATAGGGAACTTGACAAGTCAGATATTTGCAAATTTCTATCTGCATGAGTTTGATATTCGTATGAAAGAAAGACTTAAATATTACGGCAGATATGTAGACGATACCTATTCTATTTCTTGCGATAAACAATATCTATTAGACTTAATACCTGTAATGCGAGAAGAACTGAAGAACGACTTAGGCGTTATCCTGCACCCTAAAAAACTCTATTTGCAACCATACGAAAAGGGATGCAAATTCATTGGCAGTGTAGTGAAAGGAGATTTAATGTATGCGGGTAGCCGGACTGTCGGCAATATGATTGATAATATCAGAAAATTTAATCATATAGCAGAATTAAATCCTACTTATGTAGAAGAAAACGCAGAACATTTCGCCAGTTCAATGAACAGCTATTTTGGTTTTTTAAGTCATTACAAATCTTATGCTATACGTCGAAAGTTGGCAGATTTAATTTCGCCGGCCTGGTATAAGGTATGCTATGTGTCTGGCCATCACGATAAAATAGTATGCAAAAAGGAATATAAACAATCCTATATTTTAAAACAAAAGTGTATTAACAAACAAATATTTAACGATTATGCGTACAAATGGGCTAAGGGTGAACTTCAAACCTCTTGAAGTTGTCAGCAAAGTAGATAATATCTATATAATTCGTTGGGACTACGCGGAAATTAAAGACGTTGATCCAAGTACAAAACAGGCGATAGAAACGGACCTGGCAGTATGGGCTGAAGAATATTTCTATCACAAGCCAACCGAAGACGAACTTCGAAGACTCTTCACAAAGTATTATAACGACATAACGGACAATAAAATTTTGTCCGGATTCGTATGGAACGATATGCCGGTATGGCTATCAGAAGAGAACCAACGCAACTACAAAGCTGCCTATGATATTGCCGTTCAGAAAAACGGAGCAACTCTTCCTGTCGAATTCAAATTCGGAACAGAAGAGCTTCCGATGTATCAGGTATTCCACACCGTCGAAGAGCTAGAGAAGTTCTACCTTCCAGCCGTGGCCTACGTTCAACAATGCCTAAGCGAAGGCTGGCGGCTAAAAGATGCTATTGATTATTCTTTATATGAGATAAAAGAAGAAGGAGAATAGGCTATGTTGATTAATGTAAAAGACAGAATTATTCTGCTTCATAACCCCAAAACAGGCGGACGTTTCCGGGAAGGCGCTTGCAAGGAAAGATATTTTCATACTCCATCTATCGAATTGAAAAAGCCTGTTCGAAATATATCGCATATCACATACGAAGAGGCAAAAGAGGCAATGCCAACATTCCCGCTATACAAAGTTATTACAGTCGTAAGAAACCCGTACAATCGCTTTGTATCAGCAGTGAATTTTTCTTTCAATGAAGTATTTGGATACAACCTTGAAAAGTCAATAAATAACGCTCTTGACATGATCGAAAAGAACGAAATAGGGGTTCTGTTTTCTTCTGAATGCCCCTGGTTTTGTCCTCAAAATCTATACACCTGCGAAGGCGTAGAAGTATTGAAATACGAAAATATGGACGATTGGAAAAGGTTGTGTGATATTCTAAAGTTTGATATAACCCAGGTGAATATCAAATCGTCTTACAGACTTTCCCGAAAGCAGAAAAATAGAATCAGGGGAATTTATGAAGCATACGACAAAGAAATATTCAAAATGTATGAAAGCTGTGGATGATTTTGTAGTGTTTGCTATTATAACTGTGTTCCTTATAATCGGGGCGCTAATAGATGAAGCTATACGCTTTATTATCAGAAAAATAAAAAGTAAAAAATGAATTTCAATCTAATTGGATTTTTCGTTCTAAGTGCTGCCTTGACAATCCTAGTTGCATGTGTGATTTGGTGGCAAAATCGAAAAAACAATTGATATGAAAATATATAATAACCAGGGCGTTGTAACACACGACTTGACATTAGACAACACTAGCTACCGCTATCGTGCTATAATGGGGGAAAATGCACTAACATTGCATTTCTCTTCCGAAAGTTACGTCAATATACCGGTAGGTTCTTATTGTGAATTTCAGGGCGAAAAATACACATTGACTTCGCCTAAGAATTTCGAGAAAAAGGGGAATCGCAAGTTTGAATACACGCTAATTATGTACAGCGTACAATACTCGCTTGATAACTATAAGTTTAAAGATAAGGTTTCCCAGCGCTTAAAGTTCTCGTTGACTGCAAAACCGAAAGAACATCTTCAGTTGCTTGTCGATAACATGAACATGCGCGAAGCTGGATGGACGGTCGGGGATTGTATTGAGGGTGACGAACAAACGATAGGATATAATCACATTTCATGTCTAGGGGCGCTAAAAGAAATGGCCGATACATTCAAAACAGAATGGGAAGTCAAGGGAAAAACTATCAGCCTGAAAAAAGTAGAATACAACAAAGAAAGTCCGTTGCCATTGGAATATGGCAAAGGGCTTGTTCCTGGTGTTGGTCGGACAACGGTTGATAGTAGCAAGGCGGTAACTATCCTATACGTCCAGGGCGGAACTAAAAATATTGATCGTTCAAAATACGGATCAACGGAATTGCTTCTACCCAAAAGTCAGGCATTAACATTCGAAGGTAGGAAATATAAAACAGATGCCAACGGGCTATACATCACAAGAGCCGACAAAGAATTGACTAGTATTGTAGAAGAAAGTCTCGACGCCTCGAATATATACCCGAAAAGAGTTTCTTTGGTTACTTCCGTAGTGGTTCCCAATAAGGATAAAAATTTCTATGATTTCATAGACAATACAATACCGGAAGAATTGAATTATGAAGACTGCCTGATCGCTGGCGAAACAATGACTATAATCTTTCAATCGGGAATGTTGTCCGGCAAAGAATTCGAAGTAAAGTATATCCATTCTGAAAGAAAATTTCAAATAGTGCCGCAAGAGATAGACGGTGTGATGATGCCAGACGAAGTATATACCCCAAATGTAAATGATAAATATGCCGTTTTTGGCATATCGCTTCCTGACGCATATGTTTGCAATAATTCGGATCAAAGCGGGGCAAGTTGGGATATGTTCAGGGCCGGGGCAAAGGCTTTGTATGAATGTGAAGATATAAAATGCACATACAAAGGAGAATTAGATGGAGTCTGGTCGAAATGGCGCTGGCTGGAAATAGGCGGTATGATAACTCTAGGCGGCTACATACTTTTTACAGATCATCAATTCGAAATCGAAGGTGTAAAAATCAGGATTGTAGGTATAAAAGATTTTATTCATAAGCCATACAGTCCTACTATCGAACTCTCAAACGAAGTCGTTGGCGGCAGCGTAAAGGATCAGCTTATCAAAATAGACGAGAACGAAGTTATAACAGATGATCTGTTTAACGGAGCTGTCAATTTTACGAAAAGACGTTGGCGGGATGCCAAAGAAACACTTGAAATGCTAGCGGGTGCATTGTTGAACTTTTCTGGCGCCATCAACCCAATAACCGTGCACACAATGATGATGTTGCTTGGAGACGAAAGCCTGCAATATCGCTTCGTTGACAGCAAGACCACCCCCCATCAAATAGGACACGTAATTACATATGATAACGACACAAGAATATTGCATGTTCCAGCCGGAATAATACAACACATGACAATAGGGATAAAAGATATATCGTCAAGTCATAAAATATCTGATTACAAATTCTGGGATATGGCCGAATTCAACTCGCCGCCATTAGTAAACGATAAAGATGCCTACTATTTATACGCGAAGGTTAGCAAGACGTCGCAATCTGGAACGTTCAGATTGAACAAAAAAGCGATCAAAATAGAGGAAGAACCTGGCTATTATCATTTGCTTGTAGGGGTACTGAATAGCGAATTTGACAAAGAACGTTCATTCGTCGAGTTGTACGGATTTACCGAAATTTTGCCGGGGCGCGTCACAACCGATCGGGTTGTTTCTGCTGACGGCCAAAACTTCCTAGACTTCGTAAACAACGCCTTCCGGGTCGGGAACGAGAATGTTTATATTGACTTCAATAGCAAAGGCGACGGAAAACTAAGGCTGAAAGGAACAATAGCGCAAAGCGAATCCGGGGCCGAATTCCCGATCGGAGTTTTCCGGGGCGCTTTTAACTATTCGTATACATACTATAAAGGGGATGAAGTTACGTATAATGATGGGGTTAGTACTTCGACTTACAAATACATTTATGATACGCCCAGAAGCGGCGTTTATCCCACAAATGCAACCTATTGGCAAGTTGTAGCAAAAGGCCAACAAGGCATACAAGGCATTCCAGGAGACGACGGAATAGATGGCGGATATTTTGAATACCGGTATGCAAAAAACGGATCGACAACCAGTTGGCCGTCGTTATCTTACAGTTCCGCTAATCCGTCTGGCTGGACGACAACCGTCCCGTCTGTATATTCGCTAGAATACCTTTGGTTTACAGTAGCAAGAAAGGATTGTTACGGGAACCTAGAGACGCAATGGAGTACGCCCAAAAGAATGACGCCTTATGATGGGATAGATGGAAAGCCGGGCGACGTAGGTCCGTGCATGGCATTTCAGGGGAACTATTCTTCTACAAAAAAGTACTATGGAACTTCGAAGCGTGTAGACGCCGTGAAGTATAATGGCTCGTACTATGTGGCTAGAGTTGATGCCGGAAACGGATTTACAAATAAAGTTCCGACCGATACGGATTACTGGAATGGCTTCGGAGCTGAATTCGAGAGCGTAGCAACTAATCTCCTTCTAGCCGAAGAGGCAAGTATAGGCAGTTGGTGGCATTCCGGCGGGAAGATCGTTTCTACATTGTCAGGCGGTAATAAAATCACTTTAGATGCGTCGGCGGCGCAAATTATCATTGAATCAGCAATGTCGGGCGGCGATTACAGCCAAAGTAAATATCAAGGTTCGGTAATCAAGTTGGATGCTTCATCGGGACTGATAGAAGCCAGATCGAAAAGCAACAATAGTCGCGTCGCGTACATGTCCCCTTCCGGCATATTTTGCAACAATGCCGAAACGCAGGCTGTATCAGCAACTTTCGGTAGTGATGTGCGGGCGGCAATAGTTGGTCTTGGCTATGGTAATGTTTCTAAAAGCGATTGGGATAACGGCAATTTTCTTGCCGGAGTCTATGGTACAGCAAGTAATAGCGGAAATGCACCTGCTTACGGCGGATTCTTTCAAAATCTTATGGCAGCAGGGCTACTATTAAACAGAAGAGCAATAGAAAGTTCAGGTGTTTATTTAAGCAGCTATGACAGTCTTGTTGTCGGTTATTCGAGCTCTGAATGCACAGTCTATCTGCCTAATGATGCTATTATTGGACGTATTATATTTTTCAAACAGTGGTGGACGGGATCAATGAAAGTATTTGCAAGAGGGGGACAAACGATCTATGATGATAGCTCGGCGAATTCTTACTTTCGCGTATCTGAGGGAAAGTTAGCTATTGCGATATTCACAATCGGGTATGTGGGCGGAGTAAAAAAAGAAGCCTGGCTAATTAATACAATTCAAGACTTAATAAATAACTGATATGGTAGAATACGGACACATAACAAAAGAAGGGTATCTTCATTCAAAAATACTAGAAACTTTCACTGAAAAGTACAAAGATGAAAATGGAGAAACAAAAGAAAGATTTGTTTCGATAGAGGAACAGGCCTCCCAACTTGCTTTACAGGGATGGAAGCAAGTTGATCTTATCAATGAAGACGAAATGAAAACCGACAATGATTATAATGTTACTATGGTCCCCTATGATGCCGGGGATAGAATTTCATATAAATATGAAAAAAGCCTTGACACGCAATATGTAAAATCGAAAATAAAAGATTTAAAAAAACGTCTTTCTTCTTCCGATAGCAATATTGGAGATTACAAAATCACAAAGTGCTACGAAGCGTCCCTGGCCGGAGAACAGCTACCCTATGACATAAAATCTTTGAGGGAAGAAAGGCAAAAGGTTCGTGACGAAATCAACCGGCTAGAAGATTTACTGATAAATAACAAATAATTTATCAAAAATCGTGGTTCTTATACACGCTTTTGCTATATTTGCATCAGTCATGCAATTAGGTTGTTTAGGTTAAACAGTAAAGGGTGGGTAAGTTTTATTATTTGCTCACCCTTTTTAAATTAAAAGGTATGGATATTTTTTTAAAACAAATGATTCCCGTTGTTTTCTTTCTATTTGGCGAATATATACTTGTGTTGCTTGCTGTTCTGTCTGATCTGTGGTCGGGCGTCAGAAAGGCTAAAGCGAGACACGAAGCCCGCACAAGCTATGGACTTAAAAGAACTGCCGAAAAATTGGCAAAATACTATAACGTGATGTTCGGGTTGACGGTCACCGACTGTATGCAAATACTAGGGTGCTGGTATCTAAAGATGTATTGCGACATCAATTTGCCAATGTTCCCACTTATCACACTCGCTGGGGCGCTAGGGTTTGGACTAATCGAAATTAAGTCGATTTATGAAAAAGCCGAAGACAAGTATAAAAACGAAGCCGCCTACATGGCCGCTATGGCTGCAAAGATTATAGAAAATAAAAACAGTCCGGACGAAATCGCAAAAGCTGTTTATGAATATTTCAACAAGAAAAGCACTGAATAACAATGACATCAAAAGAATTCGTAAGTTGGCTATACCCAGCCGCTTGCAAAAGTAAAATTAATCCGGTTTTTATCGTCGCACAAGCTGCACTAGAAACCGGCTGGGGTCGCAAAACAATAGGCAAGCATAATCTTTTTGGCATAACAAAAGGAAGCTGGACCGGTAAAACATTGCTCGTTACAACAACAGAGATACACGACAACGCAAAAGTAAAATACAGAAGCCCTGAAGAGGTCTTAGATATTACCCCGCTTCAGTCTGGCAAATTCAAATACAAAGTCATTCGGGAATTTAGAGACTACGACAGCCTGGAACAGTGTTTGCAAGATCATTTCGACATATTAAGAAAGCCGCATTTTGCGCACGCTTGGAAATACAAAGATGATCCCGAAAAATTTATCGAAGCGCTTCAGTCCGGCAAGCTCAAATACGCAACCGATCCGAACTATGTATCAGTTATGAAGCAAATGTTTAAAACGGTAGAAAAGTTACTAAAATGAAAAAGTTTTTGATTACTATCTTTCTGGTTCTGATCGCTACCGTAGCAACGCTTTGCTACATGCTACACGATTCAAAAAAAGAAGTGAAGCGGCTTAGTAGCAACCAGCGATCTTTATTGTCTGACATTGAACTATACCGGACAAAGGATAGTCTTTCGGTGGCTAGCGTTGAACGGCTAGAATTGAGTCGCAAAGAATTCGAAAAGTATTGCAATGATTTGAAAATGCAAGTTTCAGAGTTGAAAATTAAAATTAGTCGCTTGCAATCTGTGTCACAAACTGGCGTGACAACCAACTACCCTATATATGTGCCCATCACCGAAAAGGTTGTTGAAAGAGATACTTTATATTGCGTCAACTACCAGGATAACTATCTAAAAATTGACGGATGCGCCACGGCTGGCGCTTTTTCCGGCAATATAGAGTCAACCGATACATTGACGATAATTAATCATATTATACCGAAACAATTCCTTTTCATCAAATGGGGAGTAAAACAGAGGCAGACGGAAGTCATTTGCAAGAACCCCTACTCTACCATATCAGGCGTTACGGTTATAGATATAAAGAAATAGTTCAGTAGGAACTTTTTGTTACAGTTACATGGTTGAACCGTCGTACTCGTGAGAGCACGGCGGTTTTTTTATTGGCGAAAATATTATATTTTCTATTACATAAAGTAATGTATAAAAAATGTTATCTTTGCATAGATATGACACTTTGGAATAATGGCAAATAACAAGTGTTTTGATTTTGTTACTGACATGTTACTTGCCAAAAACACATAAAGCATAACAGAATGTATATCAATTAAATAAATAGACACATGAAGATCATAACATACAACGTAAACGGACTTCGCGCAGCCGTAACCAAGGGACTGCCCGAATGGTTAATGCAGGAACAACCGGATGTGCTCTGTATTCAGGAAACCAAACTTCAACCTGATCAATTTCCTACCGAAGCATTTGAAGGACTGGGTTACACACCTTATCTGTTCAGTGCACAAAAGAAGGGGTATAGCGGTGTTGCCATCCTTACCCGTCGCGAACCCGATCATGTAGAAATCGGTATGGGTATCGAAAAGTACGACAATGAAGGTCGCTTTATGCGGGCAGACTATGGCGACACCTCTGTCGTAAGTGTCTACCACCCTTCGGGTACAAGCGGTGATGAACGCCAGGCTTTCAAGATGGAGTGGCTGGAAGACTTTCAAAACTATGTGGTCGAACTTCAAAAAACACGAAAGAAACTGATCCTTTGCGGCGACTATAATATCTGCCACGAACCGATAGACATTCACGATCCGGTACGCAATGCGACCAATAGCGGCTTCCTTCCCGAAGAACGTGAATGGATGACCCGTTTCCTGGATGCCGGTTTTATCGACACTTTCCGTTTTCTGAACCCGGATAAGCAGCAATATACCTGGTGGAGCTACCGTTTCAGTGCCCGCAAGAACAATAAAGGATGGCGCATCGACTACTGTATGGTCAGCGAGCCGGTCAAACCGCTATTGAAGGATGCCTATATCCTGAATGATGCGGTGCACTCGGATCATTGTCCGGCGGTGTTGGAGATTGAACTATAAAAGCAGTTCATACAGTCTGAACCATACCAGGTGCGGATAATTCAATCCCAGGTCGACAGTTCCCACATAACGATACCCGTGTTTTTCATATGCAGCAATAGCGGGTGCGTTATGTATGGAGACATCCAGACGGATTGCTTTCATTCCTTCCTGTCTTCCGTATTGCTCCGCAAAACGGAACAAAGCGGAACCAACGCCTTGCTTCATAAATAAAGGATGTACGACGAAGGTATGGATGACCAGTATATCTGCATAATCCGCTTCTATCCCCCATCGGACCTGGGTGTATGCTTCTTCGGGTTCATGACTTAAAATAATACTCCCCGCTATCCGCCCTTCTATCCGCAGAACGAACAGTGCCCCGCATCCTATACCTTTCACCGCATCCTCCCGGACCGGATAAATACCTTTTATCCAGCCGGGATAATTGATTGTTGCTTCCAAATGGTCGTTCAACTCATTATACAACTGTTCCAGTTCGTCGATATCCGCCGCTGTTCCTTTTTCTATCTTATACATTTATTTCCGATTAGGATGGCAAATATACATATTCTTTTTCCAGCAGGCGGTATCGACTTTCTTCCTACTCCCGCCAATGTTGCGGTTTGTCCAGGGCGGCAGTACACCCGATACGGCCTTTAGGGATATTCTCCACATCGAGTGTCAGGTATTGGTACATCCAATAATCGGCATACTCACGGGGAAGCGGATAAGGCGGAAAGTAACCGGCTCCTTCCGCGTCTCCTTTAAATCCATGACGTGGATAATACTCTTTATGTCCCAAAACAAGGACAAGTCGAACACCTGACTCCCTCAGATACTGAAGTCCCGTTTCGATAAGCAGACCGCCAATTCCTTGTTTCTGGTATGCCGGTTTTATAGCCAGCGGAGCGAGTATATATACCGATGAAGCCTCTTTGTCCTCATCCGGTATTCCCCGCGTAAACAGGATATGACCGACTGCTTCTCCCTTATAAAGTGCTAATAAGGAGAGATAAGGTTCATTTGCATCAGCCAGGACTTCCGCTACCCATTCCGCTTCTTTCGCACTACCGAAAGCGAGCGTTTCTACCTGCATTACGTCATTAAAATCGTCAGAAGTTGTTCTCCTGACCTGAACATCATTTTTATTCATTGATTGATTGTTTTTGATTACCCCGACAGGCAATCGTAAACGACTGTGTATATTTGCAAGTTACTCTGCCCGAAGAAAGGCAGAGTAACCAGCTACTTTTAATACTTTTCAAGAGCGGCCGAGATCAGTTTTTCCATAATCACATACCCATCCATTGTGGGATGCACGCCATCTTTCGAATACTTTTCCGGAAGACCGTTACGCTCATCTTTCAGGGCTGAATGATAATCCACATAAGTCAGATTGTTCTTATCGGCATATTCTTTGATCATCTTATTCAGGGCAATGATCTTGTCGGCAGGTTCAAGTCCTTTACGCCAGCCATATTCGTAAGCAGGTAAGATGGAACAGAGAACTACATCTATATTATTGGCTTTAGCCAGTTCCGCCATCGAGATAATATTACCCAGGATATTTTCGGGTGAGATATACCCGTTATTCTGGGCGATATCATTGGTACCCGCCAGGATAACTACTGCTTTAGGTTGCAGGTTTATTACATCGGCACGGAACCGGACCAGCATTTGTGCAGTAGTCTGCCCTCCTATCCCCCGGCCTATGTAACGGTTGTTTTTGAAAAATAAGGAGTCGGTATTCCACCAACCGTCCGTGATAGAGTTTCCCATAAAGACGACCCGCGTAGGTGTCTGCACCGATTTATTCGCTTCTGCATAACGCCCGAACTGCGCCCAGTCGTTCTGCTGGCTAAAAAGTGGGGATGTTGCCAATGTACACATGGCTAATATAAGCCATTTCTTCATGTTTTTCATACTATGAATTTCTTTAATTAAGTTACAATGACAACAAAAATAGTGGTTTTATCATTATCTTTGCAGAGATACTAAACTAAAAACACATTCTAAGTTCCATGAAAAACTATTTCAAACGAAATTGTTGCTTTATACTATGCTTTCTATTGATATCGACAGGATATTCTCCCCTAGCTGCAATGGACGGAGCAGGGATGGCATTCAAGGTCAGCCTGTCCGGAAAAATATACCGACACTTTTCTTTCTTATTTGAAGAAGATATACGTCCGAAGAGTAATTTCCGGCAAGCCGAATGGTTCCTGACCACCGGAGAAGTGAACTACACGTTCAACCGCTATCTGAAAACCGGTATCGCTTATATGTTGCTCTGCCAGTATAAGGCATCTGAAGAACTACGCAACCGCTATTACATTTATGTTTCGGGCAATTATCCTATCGGCAACTTCTCCCTGTCGCTTCGTGAACGGTTTCAAAGTACGTACAAAACGGGTTCACAGCATCCCAAGAACTATCTCCGGACCATGCTTACACTCTCTTATAAGATCCGGAAAACAGGTTTATCTCCCTTCGCCTATGCCGAAATATTCAACGACACAGGCTATCAGGGACAAATGCATACCGATCGTATCCGTTTTTCTGCCGGAAGCGATTACAAGATAGATAAACAGAATTCGCTACAATTATACTACCGTTATCATATATTTAATGTGTACGATCCGGTAAACTACAAGCATGCAATAGGCCTGACTTATGCCCATCGGTTTTAAAAAAAGAATCTTTCCCTCGGTCTTTCAAATATTCTCTTTATCTTTGCGGCCGAAATAATAAAGAGACATGATAAGGAAAGTTTATGCTTTCCCGAGTGCTTGATAAACCTCGTAAAAAACAAGAATTATGCAGAAGACAACTGTTTCAATCCCCTTCATGCTACTGGGCATCCTGTTTAATATATGCCTGGTTGCTTCCAACCTTTTGGAGACCAAAGTTGTTCAGGTATTTGGTATCACCGCCACAGCCGGACTAATAGTATTCCCGATTTCCTACATCATTAACGACTGTATTGCCGAAGTCTGGGGCTTTAAGAAAGCACGTCTGATTATCTGGAGTGGTTTTGCGTCCAACTTCCTCGTTATTGGATTTGCACAACTGGCTGTAATGTTGCCTGCCGCCCCATTCTGGGAAGGAGAAGAAGGCTTCAACTTCGTTTTCGGGATGGCGCCGCGTATCGCCATAGCAAGCCTGATCGCTTTCCTGGTCGGTTCCTTCCTGAACGCGTATGTGATGAGCAAGATGAAGATCGCTTCAAAAGGAAAAAATTTCTCACTACGTGCTATCGTATCGACACTGGCCGGAGAGAGTGCCGACTCGCTGATTTTCTTCCCGATAGCTTTCCTCGGACTGATCCCCCCGACAGAATTACTTATTATGATAGGGACACAAGCCGTACTGAAATCACTCTATGAAGTATTGATCCTGCCTGTCACTATCCGCGTAGTAAAATATATCAAGAAAGTAGACGGAACAGATGTGTATGATATAGGAACATCATACAATATCCTAAAAGTAAAGGATATATAAAATACCAGCACTATTGTGCCAGCTTACTACCTTAGTTATGGTAGCCAACCGATACAATAGTGCTGGCAGCTTATCACTACTATGTCAGAACCGTCTGAAAAAGCTTCATAGCCTTTCGAGCAACTGCACAGGAATTATTTACTTAAAAAGATGCGACCAGTCTTCCCGAGGCTGGGGAGCATAAGTGCGGATACCTAATGACTCGGCTGTACGGCAATTGGCTGTAGCATCGTCTATGAACAGGGTTTCTGCCGGATTGAGACTCGCATCCTTTAATACATATTCGAAAATATCGGCATTGGGTTTGACCATATTCAGTTCGTATGAAAGATAGATCTTATTGAAAAAGTCTTTGGCATGATGTCCGTTGTAGGCAAAACTATTTTTCTCGGCCCAGAGC
>OGZX01002808.1_pt1 | contig 13157 bp, 10 predicted proteins | sample 1576881 | NCBI WGS metagenome assembly OGZX01 (sample SAMEA3541542, study PRJEB24748) | human gut metagenome | biome: human gut; feature: human-associated habitat; material: faeces | place: China | collected 2012
CCTTCTAAATTAATCCGGAAAATCCGAAAAATGCGATTGCCATAAGACCCGAGGTAATAAGGACTATCGGTGACCCCTGGAATGAATATGGGACGTCATTATGCTCAATCTTCTCGCGGACACCAGCTAACATGACAATAGCAATGGTAAAACCAACGGAGATACCGATACCGTTTACAACGCTCTGCACGAAGTTATAGGACTTCGTCACATTGGTAAGGGCAACGCCCAGAACCGCACAGTTGGTGGTAATCAGAGGCAGGTATACGCCCAGAGCCTCATACAGTGACGGCATGGATTTCTTTAAGAACATCTCCACGAACTGAACCAGGGCTGCGATAACCAGGATGAATACAATAGTCTGGAGATATTCCAGATGCAGATTCACAAGAATCCCTGTATACACCAGGCTGGTCACAGCGGACGCAATGGTAATAACGAAAATAACCGCTGCACCCATACCGGCTGAAGTCTCAACCTTTTTTGAAACACCGAGGAATGGACAAAGTCCTAAGAACTGGCTCAAAACAACGTTATTAACCAGAGCGGAACCAATGGCAATTAACAATAACTCTTTCATTTATCCACCCTCCTAATTTTCTTTCTTGGAAGTAGCTGCTTTTAACTCTGCTTCCTTCTTTGCTACGGCTTCCTTCTTTGCAGCAAGGGCCTTCTCTTCCGCCTGGCGCTTCCTGGTCTCCAGCACTTCATGGTTGGACATGCAGGAGGAACCCGTGCACTCCATACAGTTGCCGCCGCATGCCAGTCTGGACTGGGGAACGGAACCGTTGGTCGCTGACGGCGCCTTGAACTTGTTCTGAAGGGCGGTCAGCACTGCAAGGACAAAGAACGCGCCGGGAGCCAGAACAAAGATGGCGATGTGGTAATCCTCAGGAATCACTACATTGCCGAAGATTGCGCCGGAACCAAGGATCTCGCGGACAAGGCCGATACATGTAAGGGCAAGGGTAAAGCCCAGGCCCATGCCGATACCGTCAAAGGTGGATACAAGCGGGCCGTTCTTGGATGCGTAGGACTCTGCGCGGCCAAGAATGATACAGTTAACTACAATCAGCGGAATATAGATACCAAGGGCAGAATACAGGCTCGGCACATAGGCCTGAAGCAGCAGCTGCACAACGGTAACCAGGGAAGCCACGATAACGATGTATGCCGGGATACGCACGCGGTCCGGTATAATCTTACGGAGTGCTGATATAATCATATTGGAAAACAGTAAAACCACGGTTGTGGAAAGTCCCATACCAAGGCCGTTGACAGCTGATGTGGTTACGGCCAGGGTCGGACACATACCAAGCATCAGGACGAAGGTAGGGTTTTCTTTCACAATACCGTTATATAAACGTTCAGAACAGTTATTCATATTCCCACCTCCTAATTATTTGATGCAGTTATGCAGGTAATATAAAGCTGCATTCACTGCGTTGGTTGTTGCACTGGAAGTAATGGTGGCACCGCTGATTGCGTTAATCTGGGTGTCGTCCGCATTCCCCATCTTGGTTACACTTAAGGATTCGGCATTCTTGCCTATGAACTGGTCTTTGAATTTAGGCTCCTTGGCCTTAAGTCCCAGACCCGGCGTATCATTGATTTCCAGGAACTCGATTCCTGTAATGGTGCCGTCCTCCTTAATGCCCACGGATACCTTCACAGCGCCGCCATAACTGTCATTGGAAAGGGAAGTGATGACATAGCCCAGCTGGCTGCCGCTGCCGTCTACTGCCTTAAGCACATTCTCCACCTTGACGCCGCCAAAATCCATGCCGGCCAGGTCTGCGTTGCATCCCTCGACCGCGGCTGTAAGGGCATCATCCGGTTCAAATGACTCAGCCTCGTTAAATACTGCCTTGTAAGCCTTGTTGTTGGCAGCAATGGTAGCCTTCTCAATGGGTTCCTTAGTTACCTGGTACACACCGCCAAGCAGGCAGCCCGATACCAGTGTGATGACAAAAAGGATCAGCGCGTCTTTCATAAATCCTGCTTTATTCATAATTACTTGCCCTCCTTTCCAAATGCTTTGGGAAGGGTTACTTTCTCAATCAGCGGAACAAGGATGTTGCTGATGATAATTGCGTAGGACACGCCCTCTGCGGAGCCGCCGAAAATCCTGAACAGTCCTGTGAGCACGCCCAGCAGGATACCAAACACAATCTGGCCCTTTGGCGTGATGGGGCTGGTCACATAGTCGGTTGCCATAAAGAAGGCACCGAAAATCAGGCCGCCGCCGCACAGATGGGCTGCAATGTAATTTAAATCAAATCCATGGCCTCCGAACAGGATGGCAAATACCACAACCGTCAGTATGTAGGTGCCTGGAATCCGGATGGAGATTACCTTCTTTGCCAGAAGATAGGCTGCGCCGATTAAAAGGGCAATCACGGAAACCTCTCCGATGGTGCCCGGGATATTTCCCACAAACATGGCCGGAACATCCACGGTCCCGCCGCTTTTAAGCACTGCCAGGGGGGTCGCGCCGGACACGCCGTCAAACCCGCTGTAGCTGAAATTTGTCATTTTTCCCGCAAAGGAAATCAGCAGGAAGCATCTGGCTGCCAGAGCCGGGTTCATAAAGTTCTGTCCCAGGCCGCCGTAGAGCTGCTTCACCACGATAATGGCAAAGATTCCACCCAGAGCAGGAATCCACACCGGAATCTCCGGAGGCATGTTCAGTGCCAGAATCAGGCCCGTGACCAGGGCACTGCAGTCGCTGATGGTGCTTGGCTTCTTCATCAGCTTCTCATATACATACTCACTTAAAACACAGGCTGCAACCGTAACTATAAGCACCAGCAGCGCATGCATGCCGAAATGATACACACCGAAAGCAGTTGCAGGCAACATGGCAATGGCCACGTCCAGCATGATGCTGTGGGTGGTCTCATGGCTTCTCACATGCGGGGATGATGATACGTTTAATAATTTACTCATGACTTATGTCCCCTCCTACCCTTTCTTCCTGCGGTTAGCCGCAACTGTCTTGCGCATTTCCTTAAATGCCTGAGTCAGAGGCCTCTTGGCCGGACATATGTAGGTGCAGCTTCCGCACTCCATACATTCCATACCGTTCAGCTTCTCGAATGTCTCGCAGTCGTCCCTGAGAGCGGCCTGCATCATCATCACAGGGATGATGTGGCTTGGACATACACTGACGCATTTTCCGCACCGTATGCATGCGGAAGGCTCCATCTCAGCCACCTGGTCCTTTGTGAAGCAGGTCAGGGCGGACGAAGTCTTGCTTACCGGGATATTCAGGTCAAATATGGCCTGGCCCATCATGGGGCCGCCTGACAGAACCTTTTCCGGCTCCGTCTTAAAACCGCCGGCTGCGTCCAACAGCTCCTGGTAATTGGTTCCAAGCTTTACGCTGAAATTTCTGGGGTCTGCCACCGCGTCTCCGGTGACCGTGATGATCTTCCTCATCAGGGGCGTGCTCTTGCACACTGCCATGTAAATGGAAATCACGGTGTCAACATTGTCCACGATGCATCCTGCGTCCGCGGGAAGCATGGACGAGTTGACCTTCCTGCCTGTAACGGCATAAATCAGGGAACGCTCGCCGCCCTGAGGATACTTTGTGAGAAGGGGGCAAACCGTGATACGCGGCTCGTCCTTTACCATCTCGGTAAGTTTCTTGATGGCCTCCGGCTTATTGTTCTCAATGCCGATAACACCCTTTGCATTGTCAAACAGCTGAAGGATGACCTTTAAGCCGCCTACAATTTTCTCCGGCTCTTCCAGCATCATCCGGTAGTCGCTGGTGAGGTACGGCTCACACTCTGCGCCGTTGACCAGTATGTACTCGATGGCGTTCTCATCCTTCGGAGTCAGCTTTACATGAGTGGGGAATCCTGCTCCGCCGAGACCCACGATACCGGCTTCCTTCACAATGTTGCGGATTTCCTCTTTAGACAGGCCTGATGGGTCCCTGTCCTCTCCTACGCCCTCAACCGTCTTATATTCTCCATCATTTTCAACCACAATGGAGGGCACCATTGCTCCGTTAGCCATACGCCTTGGTTCAATGGCCTTCACCGTTCCTGAAACAGAAGCAATTACATTTGCAGAGATGAAACCGCCTGCTTCTCCAATCTTCTGGCCTGCCAGTACATGATCGCCCTTTGCTACCAGAGGCTTCGCGGGTGCACCAATGTGCTGTGACATCGGATACACCAGGTCGCCCTTTGGCATCAGGACCTGTACCGGTTTGTTCTCTGACAGCTCTTTCCCCTCATATGGATGGATGCCGCCTATAAAAGTCGCCAAACCCATGGATTCTCTCCCTCTTTTCTTTGTTTTATTCCTTTGTGCGGCCGGACCAGTACCAGCGCCCGGTATGACCGGCAGGGCTGCCTGCCCCCGCCGGAATACACCAATTTAGTATAGCATAAATAAAGATTGTATACAATACAGATTATATATGTTATTTTTTTAATTATATGTTAAATACATGTTAATTTCATGGCAATCATTCCAGTTCTTTCATGCCTGTATACAGTTCGTAGTACCGTCCTTTCATCTCCAGAAGCTCCTCATGGGTTCCCCGCTCAATGATTTCCCCCTGCTCCAGAACCATAATGGCGTTGGCGCTCCGCACCGTAGACAGCCTGTGGGCAATGATGAAGGTGGTTCGGTCCGCCATCAGCCGGTCCATACCGTGCTCAATGTGTTTTTCAGTCCTGGTATCCACGGAGCTGGTGGCCTCGTCCAGTATCAGCACAGGAGCCTTGGATATGGATGCCCTGGCAATATTGAGAAGCTGTCTCTGGCCCTGGCTTAAATTGGCCCCGTCCCCCTCCAGCATGGTGTCATATCCGTGGGGAAGACGCATGATAAAGGAGTGGGCGGATGCTGTTTTTGCCGCCTGAATAACCTCGTCGTCCGTGGCGTCCAGCCTGCCGTAGCGGATATTCTCCCGCACCGTGCCTGTAAAAAGGTGGGTGTCCTGAAGGACCATGGCAATGTTGCTTCGCAGGGCATCCCTTGAAATAGTTCGTATATCCGCCCCGTCAATGGTGATGGAGCCTGACTGGATGTCATAAAACCGGTTCAGCAGATTTGTTATGGTGGTCTTTCCCGCGCCGGTAGATCCTACAAAGGCAATCTTCTGCCCCGGTTTGGCATAGAGGTTTATGTCCCTTAGAATGGTTTTATCCGGATCGTAGCCAAAGGTAACATGATGAAACACCACATGGCCAATCATAGGACTTGGCACTATGCAGTCCCTGGTGTTGGCCGGCTCCGGCTCCTCATCCATCACCGCAAATACACGCTCTGCTCCGGCCAGGGCTGAGAATACATTGCTGACCTGCATGGATATCTCGTTGATGGGACGGCTGAACTGTCTGGAAAAGTTTAAGAACACGGTCAGCCCGCCCACATCAAAGCCCCTGAGCACACAGAGCAGGCCGCCCACACAAGCTGTAAGGGAATAGTTGATCTGGCTCAGGCTGTTCATCACAGGCCCCATGATACCGCCGAAAAACTGGGCCCGAATCTGGTTGTGCCTCAGATCATGGTTTAGTATGCCGAATTCCTCTCTGGCCATATCCTCATGGCAGAATACCTTAACCACCTTCTGTCCGGTAATGGTCTCCTCTATATATCCGTTCACGGCTCCCAGGGATGTCTGCTGGGCGGTAAAGTATTTCTGGCTCCACCCGGCCACAGCTCCTCCCGCCTTCATCATAATGGGAATCATCACCAGGGTGACAAGAGTCAGAATCAGGTTGGTGTACACCATGAGGAACAGGGTGCCGATAATGCTTAATGCTCCGGAAAACAGCTGTACCAGCGTGGAGCTGAGCATCTGCCCGATGGTATCCACATCATTTGTAAAACGGCTCATCAAATCACCGTTGGAGTTGGTATCATAAAACCGGACCGGCAGCTTCTGCATTCTGCCAAACAGGTCATTGCGGATTTTCTGCAGGGCATTTTGGGCCACGGTCAGCATAACCTTTGCCTGGGCATAATTGGCAAGCACCCCCACGGCAAACACAGCCGCCAGCACAGCCAGGGCCCTTGCAAGTCCTGCCGGATCCCCGGGACCTCCTGTTAGCGGGGCAATGAATGTATTGATGATAGGCCGCAGCATATAGGAGCCTGCCAGCGTTGACGCTGTGTTGAGGACAACACAGAAAAATGCCAGCATCATCTTGGATTTATCCTCATTTAAATAATGCAGAAGACGCCTGATGGTGGTGCCTGCGTTCCTGGGCAGCCTTTTGGGGCCCATCGCCATATTCCGCCCCGGCCCATGTCTTCTCCCTCCCATGGGACCCCTGGCCTCAGGAGCACCATGTCTTCCATAGCGCCGTTTCAGGCTTTCCGCTTTCTGTTGTCTCGTCATGATACAGCCGTCTCCTTTCGGTCCCTCTGGGAATAATAAATCTCCTGGTATGCCTTACATTCCTCCATAAGCTGTTCATGGGTCCCCTGGCCGATGAGCCTGCCTTCATCCAGCACTAAAATCCGGTCAGCCTCCTCCACGGATCCGATGCGCTGCGCTATTATGATTTTGGTGGTGTCCTTAAGGCTGGTGTTAAAACACTGCCGTATCCTGGCCTCCGTGGCCGTATCCACAGCACTGGTGCTGTCATCCAGTATCAGGATTTTGGGCCTCTTAAGCAGGGCCCTGGCAATACAGAGTCTCTGCTTCTGGCCCCCCGATACATTGACCCCGCCCTGTCCCATGTCCGTATCATAGCCGTTGGTAAAGGATGTGACAAAGCTGTCTGCCTGGGCGCTCTGTGCCATTTCCCTGATTTCATCCATGGAGGCGTCCTCCTTGCCCCAGCGCAGGTTCTCCTCTATGGTGCCTGAGAAGAGCACATTTTTCTGGAGCACCATGCCCACGCCTTCCCGCAGGTTTTTGAGGGAATATTCCCTGACATCCACCCCGTCCACAAGCACCTGGCCCTTTGTGGCATCGTAGAGCCGCGGTATCATCTGCACCAGGGTGGTCTTGCCGCTTCCCGTGGAGCCGATAATGCCTATTATCTGACCTGGCTCTGCCGTAAAATTTATATCCTCCAGTACCATCTCATCCCGGTTGTCCGTATAGCTGAAGCTCACATGTTTAAACTCCACCTTTCCCTTCAATACAGCCAGGTCCTTCCTGGATGCATCCCGGTCTGTCAGGTCGATCTCCGTGTCCATGACCTCACCCACCCTGCGGATGGATGCCACTGCCCTGGAAAGCTGCAGGAACACCATGGAAAGCATCATAAGCGACATGAGTATCTGCACAATATAAGTGGTAAATGCAGTTAAATCCCCCACCGGCATATCCCCTGCAATTATGATATTGCCCCCGTACCACACCACTGCCAGTGTGGTTATGTTCATGGCAAGGGTCATCACCGGCATGGTGACAATCACGATTTTCATGGCGTCCAGACTGCTGTTCTTTAAATCCTGGTTCATATCCCTGAATTTTTCTTCCTCAAACTCTTCCCGCACAAAAGATTTGATAACCCGTACATTGGTCAGCGCCTCCTGAATGCCGGAGTTTAGCTGGTCCAGCTTTTTCTGCATGGCGGTAAATCTGGGGAATGCTGTCTTTAGTATGACGGCTATGGCGGCTGTCAGCAGGGGGATTACCACCAGGATGACCACGGCCAGTCTGGCATTCATCATGAAGGCCATAATCAGGGCTCCTATGAACATGCCCGGAGCGCGCATGGCCATCCGCAGTCCCATCATAAGCACATTCTGGATCTGCTGAATATCATTGGTCAGACGGGTGACCAGCGAACCTGTGCTGTATGAGTCTATGTTCTTAAATGAAAATTCCTGCACCTTGGAAAAAAGGTCGTCCCTCAGGTCGCTGGTAAAGCTGACTGCTGCTTTCACGGAAAAATAGGCACCACCGATTCCTCCTATAGCCATTATAAGGGTAGCCAGTATCATCAGCCCTCCCACGGACAGGATGTACTGCACGTTTCTCTGAACCACCCCGTTGTTGATAATCATGGACATCAGTTTGGGAAGCATGATTTCCCCCGCCACCTCTGTCAGCATCAGAAGAGGACCAAGGATAAAGGCTCCAAGATATGGTTTTATATACTTTCTGTATCGTTTCACCTATGATTCCTCCCTTTGTGCCCTGTCCGTAAACTCCCGGTCCAGGTTCCCGTATATCCGGTCCAGCAGTTGTCCCAGCACCTTCATATCATTCTCGGAAAATCCTTCAAACATGCGGCTCTCCATTTGCCTGAAAATCTTTACGCTGTCCTCCACCACTTTCCTTCCCTTATCCGTTATGCAAATCTGGTTGCACCGGTTGTCCTCCTGGTCCACCAGGCGCCTGATATAGCCCCCTCTTTCCAGTTTCTTAAGGGAAACAGCGATGGTAGCCCCGGACACGCCATACATCCTCGCCAGTTCTTTCTGGGATACGTTGGGGTTATCCGACACAAACATCAGTATCTGATGCTGGCTTCGGTACACCCCTGTGCCGTCCAGGCGGCGCTCCATCATACTCCGGTGCAGCCTGGCCACCCGGATGTACTTCTCTACGAGACAGTGCTCCGGGGATTGAACAAAACAGCTGCGTGATGCTTTGTCCATGTAGATTGCCTCCTTTCCGTATATCTGACTGATTAACCATTAGCCTGCATATAATTAGCTAGTTAATTATACCAAAGTATAACAGAATGGGGGATTTGTGACAAGCATTATTTTTTCTGAAAACCAGCGGGGAAATCCGGTGAAAATCATTACAAAAAATGCTAAAATCAGCCTGGATTTACATGTTCCGATCTGCTATACTTAATTACACCCTGTTTCCAGACGAAACACAAACCGCGATTCGGCACACTGACACAGCACACTGTTTTTAGGAGGTGACAGCTTGACTGATTCTGATAAACTTGATGTCATATTGACTGAAATAATTGATATGAAAACTGATATTCGGGATATGAAAACCGATATACAAGGCGTAAAGACCGAAATGCAGGGCATGAAATCCGACATCCTAGGCGTAAAAACCGAAATGCAGGGCATGAAATCCGACATCTTAGGCGTAAAAGCCGAAATGCAGGGCATGAAATCTGATATACAAAATATACAGTCTGACATAAAATCCCTGAACACCCGCATGGACAGTCTGGAATTCCAGATTAAATCCACTGAGCGTGTATTAAGAAACCAAATCACGAAGTCCGAAACCCTGATTCTCGGTGAAGTGGAACGGGTTCATTTAATACTGGACCAGCACATTCATAATCAGACCATGCATTCCGCATTGGCATAGCCGTACATAAAGCCATACTCAAAAAGCCCGGCACACCATAGTGCCGGGCGGGCCCCAGTCTTAAGTCAGTCCATCCTGATTTCATGTATTAATTCCATGTATTGATTTCATGCACTAACCTTCACGTATCAGCCATTTTCCTACCGTATAAAATTCGTTCGTTTCTTTTCCTCTGTCTCAGGCAGCGTAATTCCGGCAGCTTTTCCGGCCTCAATGGATTTGAGCATCCAGGCCATGTTCCTGCCCAATACACGCATAATCTGCATGCCTTCTTCATCCTTTTTTACATCCTCTGGACATTGCCCGTGCACCATATTCCAGTACTGGGAGGACACTACCGGCATCTGCGTAATCATAAAATATTTGTTCAGCTGGTCCAGGGTGGCAGTTGTTCCGGCCCTTCTGGCAGAAGCAACGGCTGCTCCCGGCTTATGGGCAGCAGCACTGCTTCCGGAATAGAAGAAACGGTCCAGGAAGGAGGTGATAGCCCCGCCGGCCGAAGCATAGTGTACCGGTGAACCCACAATCAGCCCATCGCTCTGCCTCATCTTCTCCACTGCTTCGTTGACCTTGTCGTCACTGTAAATGCATTTTCCAAGCTTACCGCATGCGCCGCAGCCCATGCATCCATGGACAGTCCCGCCGCCCACATGCATAATCTCTGTTTCAATGCCGGCCTGGTTGAGCTCTCCTGCCACCTCTGCAAGGGCTGTGTAGGTACACCCCTTCTCATGGGGACTTCCGTTTAACATTAATACTTTCATTTCCTATTCCTCCTTTATGATATTCAGTATATCATCTCTTGTCAGGCTGCCAAAGGATATCGTGCCCTCAGGCACCACTGCATCCGCCAGATGGCTCTTGGCTTCCTGAAGCTTTAAGATGTTCTCTTCTATGGTATTTCTGGTAATCAGTTTATAGACCGTTACCTGCTTATCCTGGCCTATCCGGTGGGTTCTGTCCGTGGCCTGATTCTGGGCAGCCACGTTCCACCACGGGTCATAATGGATGACGATATCCGCCGCAGTCAGGTTGAGGCCGGTTCCCCCTGCTTTCAGGCTAATCAGGAATACAGGCACCTCATCCTTTCCAAAATCTCCCACCAGCCGGATTCGTTCTTCCTTGGAGGTGGCCCCTGTCAGCATGTGGCTCATGATTCCCTCCTTCTCGAACCTTGTATGAATAATATCCAGCATGGAGGTAAACTGGGAAAACAATAATATCTTATGTCCTCCCGCCACGCCCCTTCGCACCAGGTCCATACAGGTCTCCAGCTTGGCGGAGCTGCCCCTGTAATTGTCGTAACATAACCGCGGGTCGCAGCAAATCTGCCTCAGGCGCATGAGCTCCGCTAAAATCTGGAGCTTTCCTTCCCCAGCCTGGCCAAAACCGCCTGTGCTGAGCTTCTCCTTAAACTTGGCCGCATTGGCCGCATATAATTTTTTCTGCTCCGTTTCAAAGTTGGAATATACCACCTCCTCCATCTTATCCGGAAGCTCCTTTAATACATCCTTTTTTACCCGCCTCAGCACAAAGGGACCTATGAGCCGCTTCAGCCGTTTGAGGGCAGCCCCGTCACCCTCTCTTACGATAGGGATTTCATATTCCCTCTTAAAGAACTGGCTTCCAAAGAGAAAGCCCGGCATGAGATAATCGAAAATGCTCCACAGCTCCCCCAGCCGGTTTTCAACAGGCGTCCCTGTGAGGGCAAACCTGGTCTGCACATCCAGAGACTTCACTGCCCTTGCGCTCTGTGTGGATGCGTTTTTGATATACTGCGCCTCGTCTATGACCTGATACCGGAAGTGGATGGCTTCATATAAGCCTACATCTCTTCTCAGCAAATCGTAGGATGTCACAATAACCTGATAGTCCTGCGGATTTCTTCCCACCTCATTTAAAAGGCCCTCCCGCTCCGAACTGCTTCCCACCACGGATAACACCTTAAGGTCCGGCGCAAAACGCCGGATCTCATGCTCCCAGTTGTAGACCAGGGAAGCCGGGCATATAATCAGGGACGGAGACTGTTCGCCTGAGCCATAGGCGTCCTCCAACAGGGCAATAATCTGTATGGTTTTCCCCAATCCCATGTCATCGGCCAGGATACCCCCGAATCCGTAACTGTCCAGGGTCCGCAGCCAGACATACCCGATTCGCTGATACTCCCGCAGAACGCCCCTGAGTCTTTCCGGCGCAGTAAAATCACTGTCCTCCACAGACTTGACCGACCTTACCATGGCCTTTAGCATCTGGTCCCTGTAATAGGTTACGCCGGTACTCTCCTTAAGCAGATAATCCAGATAGAAGGCACGGTAAGCCGGCAGACGGACCTTGCCGCTCTGAAGCTCCTTTCTGGTCACTCCCAATTCCGATGCCATACGGCTGATGACCGTGAGACCGCCTTCATCCAGTCCCAGAAATTGTCCGTTTTTCAGCCTGTAGTACTTCTTTTTCTGGCTGTAGGCCGCCAGTATCCGGTTCAGTTCCTGGCTATTCATGTCACCCATATCCACATCCAGTTCCAGCCAGCCGCCGGCAGCAGAAGCACCCACAGTAACCCTGGGAGGCGCCAGAACCTTCCACTGACGCAGGTTCTCAGACACATATACATCTCCCATGGAACGGAATTCGTCCATTCCCTCTGTCATAAGACGGTAAATCTCATCCTCGTCATTCCTTATGACCAGCCGTATTCCCTCCGGGTCCTTGTACTTGAAATATTTATGGATCAGCTGGCTTACCCTAAACTCCCCCGGCACATCGCGGCATATTGTCCTGGGAAGATTCTCGTCCTCCAGGGGATGGAATTCATAGCCGCCGTAGGCAAGGGTTGGTTCCATCACCAGAGCCCCATCCTCCCCTGTGTCGAACCGGAAGGATACCTTTAACGGCTCCGGCTCATAATCCTTAAAATCCACATCCTCCAGCATAAGACGGCAATACGGAAGAATATGCTTGATAACACGCTCATAGAACAGCGGAATATCTCTCTGCCCCACCATCACGCTTTCATCCCGCTCCATGCACATCTGCTCCATGAACAGCCCCATGACCTGGGTACATGACTCGCTGCACCGGTAAAGCCTCTGGCCGGACACCACATACAGAAACCGCTCCCCGCGAAAGCACCCCGCCACCTGCCTTGGCCCTTCGCTTCCTTTCATTGGCGCCACTCCCATAAGGCTGGCTTTCAGGCCGTCCCTTCCCGTCTTCTCCACTTTAAGCGAGACCACAGGATCAGAATCCTCCATATCCATCATGACCCGGTTCCCGCCGGGAAGCTGGACCTTTGCGGTCCGGCCAGACATTATTTCAAAAAACTGATCCCGGTTCATACGGTTAAGGGTCAGGCTGCGGACCGCTTTCTGGTTTTGAACCCCTCCCATAAGCAGGGCCAGCAATTCCCTGCTGCTGTCTGTAAAAGCCGATTTGTGGTGATGAAAGGACAGGTCCTTTCCATAGGCCACATGGGCACCATTTTCAACGGCCTCCTTAAAGGCCCTCAAATCGCGCACAGCATAAAAACGGGTAATTCCCACCTCAAACTCCAGACGCGTGTCCTTACCGTCCAGAATCAGCACCGGCTCCAGCCTTACCTGAGCGTCCACCTCCTCTGCCAGAATCAGGGCCACCTCCCGGTTGGTGTATTCCCGAATCATGGTGTGAACCTGGGAGGATGTATGAACCGTTGGTTTGGACGCTTCCTCCCTCTGCTGATTATAATACGCAAAAAGGGCCTCCCCATGGGCGCACATTCCCCTGTAAGAATTCCCTTTGCTGCAGGAACAGGAGTAATCCCTTACTCTTCCGCTTCCCAGATATATGTTTACCTCAAATGTTTCCCCCTGGTCTTCAACCAGGCCTTTCACACCAGCCT